>Ga0075424_100003494_pt1 | contig 14728 bp, 11 predicted proteins | sample SoiMethybrSBSTD3_FD_75301 | JGI IMG/M metagenome (GOLD analysis project Ga0075424, IMG submission 75301) | Bulk soil microbial communities from a Populus tree surrounding site in Tennessee, USA - Soil MetaG P. TD hybrid SBSTD3 | ecosystem: Environmental > Terrestrial > Soil > Tree plantation... | reverse complement strand
TCTTCAACTACACCTGGATGCCGATCAACGTCCATCGAATCATCGCGAACGTGGCGTTCGGCGGATCGGTCGCGGCCGCCTACGCCGCGTTCAAGTTCCTCCAGGCGGAGACCGACGAGGAGCGCGCGCACTACGACTGGATGGGATATATCGGAAATTTCGTCGCGATCAGCGCGTTCCTGCCGCTCCCATTCGCCGGCTACTGGCTCGCGAAGGAGATTTACGCGTTCTCGCAGACGCTCGGGCTCACGATGATGGGCGGGGCCTTCTCATGGCTCTTCATCATCCAGGCGGTTCTGATCGGGAACCTGTTCCTCGCCGCCAACTACTACCTCTGGCTCGGAATGGGACGGGTAGACGGGCCGCAGCCGCTTCAGAAATTCATCAAGTATCTGCTCTTCGGCATCACGCTCTGTTTCATGGTGTGGGCGACGCCGCGATCGATCATCGCGACCGTGTCGGAAGTCCGGGCGATGGGCGGATCGGCACATCCGATTCTCGGCTATCTCGGCGTGATGTCGGCGAAGAACACCGCGGTCAACATCCTGATCCTCACGACGTTCATGAGCTTCCTCCTCTACCGCCGGACGGGGAAGGTTGCATCTGTGCCGTGGGCGAAGACGGGTCATGCGGCGCAGCTCACCATCTTTGCCGCCGCCGCGTTCATCGTCATCTTCCTCGGCGTGTACGGATACTTCGTCGAGGCAACGGTTCGGATCAAGCTCTCCGTGCCGCAGGTGCTGTCGGTGCTGTTCGCGATGATCTCGATCACCGTCGTCGATATCTTTCTGTTCCGCGGAGCGCGGAAGACGGGCGAAGTCCGCTGGGGCAGGATTCCCCGGATTTCGCAGTACGTGCTGATCTTCATCGCGGTCACCTTTACGTGGCTCATGGGCCTCATGGGCTACGTGCGCTCGGGCCTGCGCCAGCACTGGCACGTCTACGGCGTCATCCGCGATCGATCGGTCGACGCGTTCACGCCGACGCTCGGCTTTGCGACCAAGGTCGTCTCATGCACGGTGCTCCTCTTCTTCATGCTCATCGGCGTGGTCTTCTGGATCTCGAGCCTGCACGACCGGCCTGACTTCGAGCGGCAGCCCCGTCCCGCCGGAGCACGTCGTCCAGAGGCGGAGAAAGCGTGATGAGAGTCCCGCTGATCCTGCGCATCGGCGCTCTGGTGATCCTGACGACGGGGTTCTACACGTACGTCGGCCAGATGGTCCCGCAGAAGGAAGTGCAGGCTCCGCAGGAAACGAACCTGAATAATCCGGATTTGAGCTCGGCGGACATGGCGAAGATCGGCCGAACGATCATGGAGGGCAAGGGACTCTGCCTGACGTGCCACACGATTGGCAAGACGACAGGACCCTTCCGGTTCCCCGACCTCGCGGGCGTCGACGTGCGGGCGAAGACTCGCGTGCCCGGGCTCAACGACGTCGAGTACTTCGCGCAATCGATGTACGAACCCACCGCCTACGTCGTGCCCGGATTTCCTCCGGCGATGCCGCCGATCAACAAGCCGCCGATCGGTCTGACGGATAAGGAAATCCTCTGCGTGATCGCGTACCTCCAGAGCCTGGGCGGCACGTCAACGGTCACGCTCAAGACGACGCACCACTACTACAACGGGACGTCCGCGGCGCCGGAGGCGACGGCGAAATGAAGCTCCTCGTCCTGCTTCCCATCGTCGTCGTGCTCGCGCTCCTTCGCTTCCGCCGCGCGCCGTTGATGGTGTGGGCGGCGGCTTGGTGGATCGGGATATACGTCCTTCTCCGGTTCGGATTTACGGCGCCGATTCCCGCCTCGGTGATTTCGATCTACATGGGGATCGTCTCGCTCGCGATCGTGGCGTACATGTCGTCGAGCCAGCCGCGTCGAGAGGAGATCTCGAGGCCTCTGGTCCGATTCATGACCGACAAGCGGTACGCAACGCTCCTTGCCGTAGCGGTCATCGCCATCCCGGCGCTGGCGGCCGCAAACGTCTACGTCCAGATGAGCGTTCCCCTGCAGCCGCCGCTCTTCTCGCGGACCGTCCATCCCGCGTCGCCGTCGGAGATTACCGTCCACGACAAGAAGATCGATCTCGACAACGGAGAAAACCCGTTCCGGCAGCTCGAGACATCGAACCCGGCGGAGTTCCGTAAGCATGTCGAGAACGGACGCCAGGTTTTCTATCGCAACTGCGTCTTCTGCCACGGCGACAACCTGGCCGGCAACGGCATGTTCGTGCACGGACTGGATCCGATTCCGACCAATTTCGCCGACAAGGGGACGATCCCGATGCTTCGCGAGACGTTCCTGTTCTGGCGGATATCGAAGGGAGGTTCCGGACTGCCCGAAGAGGGTGGTCCGTGGGAGACCGCCATGCCCGCCTGGGAGCAGTTCCTGAAGGAAGACGAGATCTGGGACGTGATCCTTTATCTGTACGACTTCACGGGCTCGAGGCCCCGCGCGAAGGAGGAGGCCGCGAAGTGACGACTTCACGTGTCCTCTTCGCAGCTGCCGGCGGGGTTCTCCTCGTCTCGCTGTACGCGGTGCCGGCGGGACTGGTGCGCGCGGCGGCTCCTGATGTCGGGACCGACGCCCAGCGCGAATCGGGCAAGAAGCTCTATCTCAAGAACTGCTCGCAGTGTCACGGCGACAAGGGGGACGGCGAAGGCTACGCCGCCGTGCACCTTCGTCCGCGGCCGCGCAACTTCACGACCGGCAAGTTCAAGATCCGCACGACGCCCAACGGCGCGCTGCCGACGCATCAGGATCTCATCAACGTGATCCGGCGCGGCATGCCGTACACGTCGATGCCTGCCTGGCCGAATTTCTCGGACCAGGAGGTGTCGGACATCGCCTATTTCCTGACGACGTTCTCGGCAGAGTTCACCAATCCCGAGAACGTGCCGACGCCGGTATCGCTGCCGGGCGGGTCGAAGGCGACGAAGGATTCAGTGGAGAGCGGGAAGAAGCTGTACGAGGAAACCGGCTGCGGAAAGTGCCACGGTACGCTCGGCCGCGGCGACGGCGCCTCGGCGCCCACGCTGAAGGACGACTGGGGCAACCAGATACGTCCCGCGGACCTCTCGCAGCCCTGGACGTTCCGCGGAGGCCCGACCCGCGAAGACATCTTCAGGACGATGAGCACAGGCTTGAACGGCACGCCCATGCCATCGTTCGGTGACGCGCTGAAACCGGAGCAGCGGTGGGCGATCACCGATTTCATCGAGTCGCTCTCGGGTGGGGCGAGCGGTCCTGGCTACTCCAACCTCGTCATCGCCAAGCACGTCACGACCCCGATCGATCTGGCCAAGGGAGCCGAGAATTTCGCATCCGCGAAAGCGGTCCGCTTCCCCATCATCGGACAGATCATGCAGCCGGGCCGGTCCTTCCATCCTCCGGCCACGTCGGTGACCGTTCAGGCCATCTACGACGCAGAGTCGATAGCGCTTCTCGTGCGGTGGCACGACATGAGCGCGCAGAAGACGGGGAACAACGGGCCGTCGCTCGCGGTGCCGCCGGAAGAGGAAGAAGAGCCGGCGCCAACACCGGCCGAGGGTGGCGCCGCAGGCGGCGCCGCAGGCTTTGGCGATCAGGAAGTCGCGGCGCCCAAGGCAGGTCAGGACGTCTTCGCCGAGGAGCCGTCCGCGCCGGCGTCGGAGTTCTCCGACGCGGTCGCGATCCAGGTGCCGTCGCAGGTCCCGACGCCGCCGCGCAAGCCGTACTTCATTTTCGGGGACGCTGAGAACTCGGTCGATCTCTGGTTCTACGATCTGGCGCAGGCCAATCCGGTGCAGTTCACGGGAAAGGGAAGCGCGAGCATCACGCCGGCGAGCACCACGAATGTCACAGGCGTCGCGAACTACGACCAGGGCGAATGGTCGGTCATCTTCAAGCGGCCGCTCCATCCGGAGGGGGGCGCCGCGTTCACGCCCGGCGAGTTCATGCCGATCGCGTTTTCGGTCTGGGACGGCTTCTCGCGCGAGCGCGGAAACCGCCGCGGTCTGTCGTTGTGGAATTCCGTCTACGTCGAGCCGGAGAACGTGCCCTCGGCCGCCGGACCGATGATCAAGACCGCGCTCTTCATCCTGGCGATCGAGTTGATCGTGATCTGGATGGTGCGGAGACAGCAGCGCGCCCGGGCGCGCGACGGCTTCGGCGGAACGGGGAGACAGCAGCCGGCCACGGGCATGTGAGCCTGAGGCCAGGCGGAGGATTCGATGTACAAGAGCATCTACGTCCCGGTCGATAACTCGGACCACTCCAACCGCGCCATCGGCTGCGCCGTCGCGCTGGGCAAGGCATATTCGGCGAAACTGGTCGGCTGCCACGTGTATGCGGCCAAGCTGCACGACTATCGCTTCAGGCAGATGGAGTACACGCTGCCCGAGGAATACATCGACGAAGTCGAACTGGAGCGCCAGCGGAAGATCCATGACAGCCTCATCACGATGGGGCTGAAGCTGATCTCCGACAGTTATCTCGACGGCATGTCACGCGTCTGCGGCGAGTCGGGGCTCGACTTCGAGCCGCGGATGATGGATGGAAAGCATCACGCTGAGATCCTCAGGGATCTCGCCGGATCGCCCCACGACCTGGTCGTCATCGGCGCCGTCGGGATCGGCCGCTCGAGGGACAGCGTGATCGGCTCCGTGTGCGAACGCGTCGCGCGCCAGTCCGACCGCGACGTGTGGGTCGTCAAGCACGTTCCCGAGGCTGGCGAGCCCGAGCGCGACACAATCCTGGTCGGCGTCGACGGCAGCCCCCAGTCGTTCGGTGCGCTGATGACCGCCACAGAACTGGCGCGCACGTTCGGCAAGAAGGTCGAAGCGATCGCCGTCTACGACCCGTACCTGCACTACTCCGTCTTCAACGGCATCGTCAACGTGCTCACCGAGCAGGCGGCGAAGGTCTTCCGCTTCGAGGAGCAGAATCAGCTCCACGAGGAGATCATCGACACCGGCCTCGCGCAGATCTATCAATCGCATCTCGAGGTGGGCGAACGGATGGCGAGCGAGACGGGCGTCGCCGTCAAGAAGACGCTCCTCGACGGCAAGCCGTTCCAGAAGATTCTCGACCACGCCCGCAAGACGAATCCCTGGCTCATCGTGCTGGGGAGGATCGGCGTCCACAGCCCGAAGGAGGAAACCGCGCTCGGAAGCAACGTGGAGAACATTCTTCGCGGCGCGCCGTGCGACGTCCTCCTCTCGACTCGCCTCGAAGTGCCGCGGCTCGACGTTCGGGCCGAGGAGACCGTACGGTGGACGCCCGAGGCCGAAGAGCGGATGAAGCACGTTCCTGAGCAGGTGAAGGGCATCGCGCGTACCGGCGTTCTTCGCCTGGCGCTCGAGAAGGGACATTCGGTCGTCACGAGCGCGGTCATCGACGAAGCGATGGATCGGTTCATGCCAAAAAGCGCGTCGGCCCGTACGAAGGCGCTGGCCGAAGCAGTGGCGCTCGAACGGGCGAAGTCGGGCCCCGTGTCGATGTGCCGCGCGTGCGGCGTCGCCGCCACGCAAAGCGACGCCGTGAAATGTACCGTCTGCGGCGGCACGGATTTCGAAGTGATCTCGCAGGAGATGATCGAGAAGATTGCCGCCGTGGAGGGGGGCCTTCAAGAGGAGATCACCTACGACGGGCGCAAGCTCCGCTGGTCAGAGGACGCCAGAAAGGGCCTCTGGACCATGAAGAACGCGTATCAGCGCCGCCGCGTCAAGGCGCGCGTCGAAAAGCGCGCGCGGATGATGAAGCTCGACGCCATCACGCTCGACTTCGCGCGGCAGGTCATCGAAGACGAAACTGGCGCGCCTCTGGACATCAAAGCGCCCTCGTCGGCCGGCGCCGTCGACTCCGCGAACCAGGCGAGACTAGTCGCCCGCGACGATAAGAAGAACCCGCTGATCTCGACCTTCAACTGGACCGACGACGCGGCGCAGCGGATTCTCCGCGTGCCTGCCGGGTTCATGCGGAACAAGACGCAGGAGAGGATCGAGGAGCTTGCGCGCGAGCGCGCCGCCGACACGATCGATCTTGGTCTTGTCGAGGAGGGAATCGAAATCGGCAAGCGCATGATGGCGGAGATGATCGCGACCTACTCGTCGCCAGGAGCTTCTGCCACGGCTGGCAGCGGGAACGGGTATCTGAACGAAGTGAGTGGGCATCCCGCTGCCGATTGAGCGCATATCGCTTCTGCCGCACCGACGACATCGGGCTTCTCGTTGACGCGCTGAATCGCTGCTGGGCGCCGTACTTTCCGGACGAGCCGCCGATGACGCCGGCGTCGTTCAAGCGATCGATCCGCGATCTGCAGGTGTGGTGCAGCAGCTGCATGGTCGCCTTTTCGGGTCCCGATCCCATTGGCGTACTGATTGGGGCCAAGCGCCGTTCCAGCACGCTCGTCCACCGGATCGCCGTTCATCCCGATCATCGACGCCAGGATCACGGCCGTCATCTGCTCGAGTCGCTCAGCTCGAAGCTCTCGATTCTTGGCCCTCCGCGAATCGTGGCCGAAGTCCCCGACAGCCTCACCGATGCCTGCGCCCTGTTCGCCTCGTGCGGATATATCGAGGAAGCGCGGCTGACTGATTACGTGTGCGACGGTAGCGCAGGGTCTTTAGACCCCGCGAACCGTTTAGACCCCGCGGCTCGCCTGGTCATCCCGGTGACGGTCGATGATCTCGCCGCGAATGGGCTCCTGGGAGACGATTACCCGCAGACATGCTGGGAGCGCTCCGTCGAGACCCTGGCGGCAAGGAAGGACGACATCACGGGGCTCGCCGTCGCGTCCGACGAGCGAATCGAGGCCTACCTTCTATATATGAAGGAGCGCGAGATTGTGTCGCTGCGCTCGCTCGTCGACGATGGCGGAGACCGTCTGAGCGAGCTGCTCTCCCGAATTCGGCCCGCGATCTTCCGATTCCCCAAGGTCCACCCCGCCGAGATTTCCCAGGGGCTGCTGGAGACCCTCGGCTTTACGGCAGCTGGTACGTATCTCCTCTACGCAACGACGGCTCGCTCCGCGTAGCGGGTCCCTCTTGCGGAAAACAGCGGGCCGTGTAAGGCTCTCCTTTCTTCCTCGACATTTACCAAGGAGAGCACCATGAAATCCCTGGCCAGTCCCGGTCGTGTGTTCAACCGATCAATGCGACGAGCTGCCATCGTGCTGATACTCGCAGGGCTGGTCTTCAGCCCGGCAATGGCGAGCGCAGGCGACATCGTGCTGCGCTGGAACGAGATCGCCGCACGAACAGCGACCGCGACGAGTCCGTTCAACCAGGCGCGCGTCGGCGGGATTGTGCAGCTCGCGGTTTTCGAGGCGGTGAACGCCATCACGAGGGAGCACAACCTGCGTCCGGTGCACCCGTAACCGGACCACGGCTTTCCTTCCGGCGCCGCGACCACGGGGTCGCGGCGCAGAGCGTATGCGCGGGCGCTCGCCACATCGTTCGTCACGAGAATGATGTTTGTCACGTCATGCGGGTGTACGCTATCGAACCTGCAACACGGTCCCCCATCAGTGCACTGGAGGCGCGCGTGATGACTCGTATGCTTCCGTCGATCGCATTACTGGCCCTGGTTCTCCAGGCTCCTGCCCCGTGGAACTATCCGGCAACGAAAACGGGTGGCGCGACCGACACGTATTTCGGCAAGACCTACAACGATCCGTTCCGCTGGCTCGAGAACCTCAAGGACAAGGACGTCGAGACGTGGTTCAAGGCGCAGGCGGATCTCACCGACGGTCTCCTCGCGAAGATCCCGGCGCGCGATGCGCTCGCGAACGAATGGATGGCGCTCGACAAACTGAAGCCCGCCAGCTACTCGCAGATCAATTACGAGAACGGCCGCGTGTTCTACAAGAAGACGCTGGGCGGTGAAAACGTCGGGAAGCTCTTTTATCGCGATGGATGGAAGGGCACGGAGCAACTCCTGTTCGATCCTGCGGGGTTCACGCCGACGGGAGCCAAGTCTGGTGACATCGCGACGATTGTGAGCTACACGCCATCGCCTGATGGAAAACACGTCGTGCTCGGACTGTCCGCCGCCGGCGCGGAGTATTCCGAGTTGCGCCCGCTCGACGTCGACAGCCGGAAGCTGCTGCCAGAGACCATTTATCCTTCGTACGGCGCGCTCAGCTGGACCCTCGACAGCAAGTCATTCCTGTACGACGCCGGCAAGGTCACCGACATCAAGAGTCCCGAGATCGAGTTGAACCGAAAAACGCGCCTGCACTCGCTGGGCAGCGACGTCGCGTCGGACACCGACTTCTTCAGCAACGAGAGCTACCCGGATCTCGAGATCTCGCCGAAGGAAATGCCGATGGCGTTCATCGACGAATCGTATCCGGCCTACGTCGTCGCAAACGTCGGCACGGTGCAGAACGAAATGCGGCTCTTCTATGCACCGACGCCGCAGGTTGCGCAAGGCGGCAGGCTGAAATGGTCGGTGCTCGCATTGCCGTCCGACAACCTCGTGCGGGGGATTGTGTTCCATAAGGACTACGTGTACGCCGTGACCCACACCGGCGCACCGAAATACAAGATCGTCCGCACCCGTGTCGATCATCCGGACTGGAAGAGTGCGGAAACGGTCGTGCCGGAAGCCAAGGACTCGATTCAGTCCATCACGCACAGCAAGAGCTTCATGTTCGTCGTGTACTCGAACGGGATCGTCGGCCGCGTCGTGAAGTACGCGCTCGACACAGGCAAGGCTTCGGAGGTCAAGCTGCCCGCGTCCGGCACCGTCGACGTCAGCTGCCCGGATTTTCGAAGCGATCAGTGCATTCTGTTCACCACGTCGTGGATCCAGCCGACGACGCTCTACGACTTCGATGGCGAGAAGGACACGTTTACGAAAAGCATCTTCAACTCGGCGATCGCGTATCCCGGTTTCGAGAACCTCGTCACCGAGGAAGTCGAAGTTCCCGGACACGACGGAACGATGATCCCGTTGTCCATCATTCACAGAAAAGATCTGAAGCTCGATGGCAGCTCGAGCGCAATTCTGGAAGGGTACGGCGCCTACGGGATCAGCTACACGCCCGCGTTCAACGTGCGGCATTCGATTGCGCTGCACGGCGTGGTGCTCGCGTACGCCCATGTGCGCGGCGGCAGTGAAAAGGGCGAAGCCTGGTACAAAGCTGGCTACAAAACGACGAAGCCGAACACGTGGAAGGACTTCATCTCGGCCGCCGAGTACCTGGTCAAGAAGGGCTACACGAGCGCCGACAAACTCGCAGGCACGGGGACGAGCGCCGGCGGGATCCTGATCAGCCGCGCCGTGACGGAGCGTCCCGATCTTTTCGCGGCTATCGTCTGCAACGTCGGCGTCGCAAACGCACTCCGTGTGGAATTCAGCCCGAACGGCCCTGTCAACACGCCGGAGTTCGGCACGGTGCAAGATCCGAAGGAGGCACCGGCCTTGTACGAAATGGACGGCGTCCAGCACGTCAAAGCGGGAGTCAAGTATCCCGCAGTGCTTGGTGTGGCCGGCTGGAACGATCCGCGCGTGGTGCCGTGGCAGCCCGGAAAGTTCGTGGCCGCGATGCAGGCGTCGAGCACGTCAGGAAAACCCGTGCTCCTGAAAGTGAATTACGACAACGGCCACTTCACCGAGGAGAAGATCGTCACGTTCAGGAATTTCGCCGGCCAGTATGCGTTCATGCTGTGGCAGACGGGACACAAGGAGTTTCAACCCGCAAAAGGATCGAACTGATTGACGTCTAGGCAGGGCTAAGACGGGCTATCGCGTGACGACGCGCGCGATCCATTCCGTCAGGCGTTTCTTGTAGAACATCCACTCGGGGTGCCCTTCCCAGTTCTCGAGGCCGTGAGGGGCTCCCTCGAGCGTGATCAGCTCATAAGGCACACCGATCTCGCTCAACCGGCGCGAGAATCCCTGAGCCTGTGACCAGAGCCGCTCGGCGGTTCCGTTCACCAAAAGCACCGCCGGCATTCCCGAGTGAGCAGAGTACTGCGGCGAGTACCGTCGAAGCACGCCTCGCGATTCGTCGTCGAGCGTCGTACGCCGAAACAGGCGCACGAGAAGCGAGCGCGGTGACGCGTCGGTCACCATCGCCGGGAAGTCATAGACGCCATAGAAGGAAACCACTCCGGCAATCGATTTCTCGTCTGCGGCCACCTGCGTCACGATTTGTCCGCTGGCGGACTCGCCCAGCAGCACGATCCGATTCGGATCGACGTTGAATCGTGCGTGCTCCGCGCGTACGAAACGGATCGCCTGTCGGACGTCCTCGAGCTGATCCTCGTTTGTGTGCGCCGGCGTCAGCCGGTAATCGATCGAGAACCAGGCGAAGCCGGCACGTGCCAGGGGCTCGAAGAGCGGAGTCACGTACGTCACCTTGTCCCCGGCCTCCCAGCCTCCGCCATGCACCACGATGACGGCGGGAACACTCTTGGCTGAGCGCGGGACGAACGCGTCGAGTTTGAGCTGCGCTGACGCACTGTACAGAATGTCCTTTCGAACGGCACCGCTGCGCGGCTCATACCCAGCCGTAAGATGGGTCAGCGCTGACAGCCAATCGACCAGCTCGCGTTTATAGGACCATTGCGTCGGCCACCAGTTTTCGATCCTGTGGCTCGCTCCTTCCGCTTCAACGAACCGACACCGTGCGCCCGCCTTGATGGCCTCGTCGCAGGAGCGGCGCGCCTTTTCGACGGGCGCCTCGTCGTCCGACCCGCCATGCACCGCGAGGAGATCGGGGATCCCTACGGCTGGAACCCTGGTCGCCTGATACAGACCGCCGAGCAGCACGGCGCCGATCACGCCGGGGGGACGCGCCGCCGCGAGCAAGGCGGCGAGATCTGCGCCCGAGTCCTCGCCGAGCACGACGAGCCGGTTCGGATCGACGCCGAATTCTTTCGCGCGGCATCGAATGAAAGACAGCGCAGACCGAAGATCCGTCAGCGCGTCTTCATGGTGCGCCAGTCCGCCAAGCCGGTAGTCGACGGAAAACCAGTTGTAGCCGGCGCGAGTGAGGACCTCGAGGATTTGTCCGACATGCGCGACGCGGCTGCCCGACGACCACGCGCCCCCGTGGATTACGATGATGGATGGTCGTCGGATCCCATCGCGCTGGACATAGGCATCGAGCGCGAGATTGCCCGCGTACGGGATATTCCCGTGAGCGCCCGGAATGATGTAGTTGCCATCGGGATTTCGAATCCGCACCTGAGGGCACGCCTGCGCGTACGACGAGCTCGCAAGCAGAAGCGCGCCGAACATCGCGCAGAGGACTTCCATCCCTCGCCGGATTACCATCACGGATGACATGATACGCGCCTCCATCCCGACCAGACCCTTCGGCCGCACGGGCGAGCGAGTGTCCGTGCTCGGCCTTGGCGGTTGGCATATTGGTTTGCCGAAGACCGATCGCGCCGCGGTGCGGTTGATCCATGCCGCCATCGACGCGGGCATCACGTTTCTCGACAACGCGTGGGACTACAACGACGGTCTGAGCGAGACGCGCATGGGCCAGGCAATTGCCGACCGCCGCGATCAGGTGTTCCTGATGACGAAGGTCTGCACGCACGGCCGCGACGGCAAAGTTGCGATGCGCCAACTGGAAGATTCGCTGCGCCGGCTTCGCACGGACCATCTCGATCTCTGGCAGATCCACGAGGTCGTGTTCGACGACGAGCCGGATCGATATTTTGCGAAGGGGGGCGCGGTCGAAGCGCTCGAACGCGCACGCAGGCAGGGGAAGGTCCGGTACCTCGGCTTCACCGGGCACAAGTCGCCAGCGCTGCACCTCTCGATGCTGTCGCGCGGATTTGCGTGGGATGCCTGTCAGCTGCCGCTCAATTGTTTCGACGCGACGTTCAGGAGCTTCGAGCGTGAGGTGCTGCCGGTTCTCGCGGCTCAGGGCATCGCCGCCATAGGCATGAAGAGTCTCGGAGGCGACGGACGACCGGTCAGCGCCGGTATTGTCACGGCTGAAGCCGCGCTGGCGTATGCGATGAGCCTGCCAGTTGCGACTGTGGTCAGCGGCATCGACTCGCCGCGAGTGCTCGCACAGAATCTGGCAGTGGCGCGCGGCTTCTCGCCGATGACCGAGCGGGCGCGCGCGTCTCTCAGGAGGCGCGTGTCATCTGCCGCGACGGACGGACGATTCGAGCTCTACAAGACCTCCGCGAAGTTCGAAGGCGTCGAGGCGCGGCGCGTCCACGGTCTGCCGCCACACGACGAAATGCCGCTGTGAGCTACGGGGAGATCGTGCCACGCCGACCGTTCGGCCTGTGGATCTTGACGCTTGCCCTGCTCGCGAGTCCGCTGCTTCACGCTGCCGCGCTGCTGCTGCGTGCACGATGGCTCAATTTCGGCAGCCCCAGGCTGTGGGACGGATTCGTGTACTTCCTGATCGCGCCCATCGTCGGCACGCTGATGCTTCGGCGGCACGAACGGGCTCGCTTCTCGGCCTATGTGTTCCTGTCGTGCGAGATCCTGCGAGCGATTCGGATCCACTCTCTCGCACTCGGCCTGCTTTCCATCGGCTTCCTTGCTTACCTGCAGCTGCCGGCGGCGCGCGCGTTCCACCCGTCGGTCGATCCGCGAAAAGTGCTCGCTCGGCTACGCCTGAAGCGGCCATGACAGCGAGACCACGCCGCGATGCTCCCGCAGACCTCCCTGAGCCTTCCCAAAGACTCCTGTCTCTGGACGTCGTGCGCGGGATCACGATCGCGTTCATGATCATGGTCAACAACAATGGTGGACGCGGCTCGTGGCACTTCATGAACCACGCCGCGTGGAACGGCCTGACCGCCACCGACCTCGTGTTTCCAACCTTCGTGTTCGTGATGGGTCTATCGGTGGTGTTCGCCGTCGAGTCCAGGCTGGCGCGCGGCGCGACCCGGCGGCAACTGGCACGGCACGCGGTACAGCGGGCAGTCATCCTGTGCCTGCTCGGCGTCGTGGTCAACAGCTTTCCGTTCTTCGAGCTCGAGCACATGCGTTTCTACGGCGTGCTCCAGCGCATCGCGGTCTGCTATCTGGCGGTATCGCTCCTGTACTTGTGGGACGGTCGCGCCTGGCTGCTGGTGACGGCCCTGGTCGTCACGCTCGCCGGCTACTGGGTGCTGGTGCGTTGGGTCCCTGTCCCTGGAGCAGGCCTGCCAGGCCGCGACGTGCCATTCATGGACGTGCGCCAGAACCTTGTGTCGTGGGTCGATCGTCAGCTGTTTCCCCATCACCTGTACCGCGATGTGCCGGACCACAATGTGCGCGATCCGGAAGGCCTGTTGAGCGATCTCCCGGCCATCGGCACGGCGCTGATGGGCATGTTGACGGGCGTCTGGCTGCGGACGCGTCGATCGATTCCTGCGAAGGCGAGCGGGTTGGCGGTCGCCGCGCTCGCCAGCCTGGCGCTGGGCTATTTGTGGTCGCTCTGGTTTCCGCTGAACAAGAACATGTGGACCAGTTCCTATGTCCTGGTGGCGGCAGGCTATTCACTGGCGCTGATGACGATCGTGTTCTGGGCGGTGGAGCAAAAGGGATGGCGAGACGGCTGGACCTGGATATGGCTCGTCCTGGGCTCCAACGCAATCGCGGCGTACATGTTCAGCGAGCTGCTGCCGGGGGTATTGCACAACATCCACTTCACGTCCGGCGGCAAGCGCACCGACGTGATCGCCTTTGTCTTCGACCACGTATTCGCGCACATTCCTGACCCGGGGTGGGCCGCCTTTGCGTATTCCGTCAGCTTCACCGCCGTCTGCTTCGTTCCGATCTGGGTGCTGTTCCGCAGGCGAGTTTTCTTGAAGATATGAGCACGACGCGTTCCGTCTTCTCTCGCGGGCTGTGTTGCGTCGTGCTCTCGTGTGTTGTCCTGAACACTGGAACCGATGCCGTTCAGCCGACCCTCGACCAGCCGACGCTGGTTTGGATGCAAGCCATGCTGAACAACTGGAACGCCGTCTGCCGGCGCGATCTGCGAATTCCCGCGCAACCGCTGCCGTGGATCATCTTTTACGATGAAACGCTGGCGTGGCATCTGCATCCCGAGACCAGTTTGCTTCCGCCTCACCAGGCGTCAACACGTTCGCTGCGATTCACTGGCAAGCCGTATCCGTTAATTCAAGTCGCGCATCAAGACGGCAAGCTGTGGGTGCCCGGTCGTGCGTCTGTCCCTATCGACGTGGCAAGGCCGCGAATGGCCGCGATGCCGTACGACAGCGATCGCAGTTCGTTTTTTGTCGCCCCGTTACCCAGCCTTTTCCACAAGTTGGCCGCCCCCGATCAAGCGCGCAATCTCGACGAGCTCTTCCTCGGCGCCGCCGCTCACGAACTGACGCACACACAGCAGCTGGCTTTTGCGATGGCAAAAATCCGCCAGCTTCGCATTCGTTACAACTTGCCTGAGCACCTCGACGACAACATCATCGAAAGAGAGTTCGGAAACAACGCTGAATACAAGCGCATGTACGGCGAGGAGGGAGATCTCTGGACCAAGGCCATGCGAGCTACAGACCTGGATGATGTCCGACGGGCAGCGGAGCAGGCGTTGTTGGCCAGTCAGGCACGGAAGGCCCGGTTTTTTGTCGGCGACAAGGCTGGATATTCGGACCTGGAAGACATCTTTCTGGCGATGGAAGGGTTGGCGATGTGGGTGCAATTCCGGACTGCGCGCGAGCGGGCGCCGTCTGGAGAGGACTGGTTGACGACATTCATCTCGCTCGCGCAGAAAAGCGACGCGTGGTCGCAGCAGGATGGTCTGGCGTTGTTGATC
>Ga0075424_100003491_pt1 | contig 14736 bp, 13 predicted proteins | sample SoiMethybrSBSTD3_FD_75301 | JGI IMG/M metagenome (GOLD analysis project Ga0075424, IMG submission 75301) | Bulk soil microbial communities from a Populus tree surrounding site in Tennessee, USA - Soil MetaG P. TD hybrid SBSTD3 | ecosystem: Environmental > Terrestrial > Soil > Tree plantation... | reverse complement strand
CCGTTCCACGTGTCCAGGTGCGCATCGAAATGAATCAACGTCACGTCTTTCCCCAAAGTGCCATCCACCGCGCGCAGCACGGGAAAGGTAATGCTGTGGTCTCCGCCCAGCACAATCGGAAACGCTTTCTTCTCGATGATCTTCTTCACCGCCGCGGTAATTTTGTCGTTCGTCTGTGCAGGCACGGTAGGATAAAGCAGCACGTCACCTACATCGGCCCAACGCTTCCCTTTCAGCACCGTCCGGTCGCCGTCAATGTAATAAAAACCTTCCGTCAGATCATGGTTGTACTCTTGCGAGCTCTCCCGCAAATCGCGCGGTCCATAGCGCTCGCCCGGCTGACCCCATGTCCCCTCGTCAAACGGTACTCCCAGCACCGCAAAATCAGCCTTCAGCTCGTCCAGGTTCGTCACATACGGCGCGCCCAGGAACGTCCTCACTCCCACAAACGTCGGCTGCGCTTGACCGTTCGCGGCGGTGTTCAGAAAAATCAATGTCGCAACCGCACAAAACACTCGAATGACAGTTCGGATTTCCATGGCTATTCTCCGCGGCCGCAATCTTACTAAATTTTAGTAAGGTTTACCCTGCCGCGCTCTCCGCGTTTCCGCGCCAGTATTTTCTGCAGTGGCGGAACCCTGCTCAACCGACGAATCCAGCCCCCCGAAAGCCGAGCCCCATTTATACCTTGTACTTTGCGTCGTTGTACTATGCTTGAGACATGTTTACTGGCATCATCGAACACCTCGGCACCATTTCGCGCCTGGATATCAGCAACGCCGGCGGCAAGCTCGCGGTTCACGCCCCTACCCTCGCGGACAAGCTCGTCGTCTCCGCCAGCATCGCCGTCAACGGCTGCTGCCTCACCATCGTCCACCACCACAACGAACACTTCTCCGCGGATCTTTCCCCGGAAACGCTTGCCAAGACTTCGTTCGCGCACCTAGAACCCGGCGCACGCGTCAATCTCGAACAACCGCTAATCGCAGGAAAAGAATTCGGCGGCCATTTCGTCCTCGGCCATGTCGACACTACGGGCCGCGTCGCGCACCTCACCAAAGATGGCGATTCCTGGTTCTACGGCGTCCAAATCCCTGCCGATCTCGCCCCGTACATCGTCTCCAAGGGTTCCATCACCATCGACGGCATCAGCCTCACCGTCGCCAAATGGCAAAACTCAGTCGCCGAGATCGCCGTTATCCCCTATACCTACCAGCACACCAACATCGCCGATCGCTCGCCCCGCGACCCCGTCAACCTCGAGGCCGACATCCTCGGCAAATACATCGAGCGCTACCTCGCCCAGCGCCAGCCTGCATACGCAACCTCTTCGCTCAGCGTCGAAGAGCTCGTCCGCCAAGGTTTCTAGGCAAAGCTCCCGCAGCAAGCGATGGTCTGTTTTTCTCATGAGTTTCCATGTTTCCTGTGCTATTATTACGGATATGGCAATCGTTTACGGCTTGGCGAACTACTCCTTCTAAGTCCTTCTCATCCCATCTTTAAAATGAATTAGTTGCGAAAAAGCAGGGGGTGGGGGATGCCGGCAGACGGAGTCGTCGGGCAAGTCGGAAAGTCGACCTCCGGAAAGTCAAGTATTTGCAATAGGTTGCTGCGACGACGGGGGTACACCCCCACAACCTAACCGCCGACCCGTTTCTCCCGCGCCCCGCGCCAGTAAAGAAATAGCCCAACGGCGACCATAACTAGAGTGGTCCCCACGACCTTGGCTAGAAAGACTTCCCGGTCCGCCGCGTCCCCCGGCGGCAGCATTGAAACAATAATGGAGAGCAGCGTGACCGAAAACGCCAGCGTGCACGCGATCCACACTCCCGCCTTGCCGCCCGGAATCAGCACTGCATGCCGATTCGTCTGGCGGTCCGGCCGACCCGCCAGCTTGATCGCCGCCGCAAACATGTACAAAAACGGAATGAAGTACAAAATGATGGTGATGTCGATTACCGTCTGGTACGCGCCGCGCGTGGTTTCGTTGATCTGGCTCAGCAGCAAGACCAACGCCGAGAGCGCCGCCTGGACGAGAATCGAAACATACGGGGTTCGCCACTTTGGATGAATCTTCCCGAACGCCTTGGGCAAATAGCGGTCAATACCAACGACAAACGGCACGCGCGCAATCCCCGCCACCGTGCTGCCTACGCCGCCGGCATTCCCAACCGTCACCAGCAGCGCCGCTAGAACTCCGACAATTCCAATCTTCAGCGCATTCGATCCCACTGTAATTGCGTGAAACACACCGCTCTTCGGATCGATCTCATTCGCCGGCACAATCGCCAGCAACGAAAACGTCCCGATGATGTACATTCCTGCGATCAGCACCGCCGCCGCGATGAGAGCACGCGGCAAAGTCTTCCGCGGCTCGCGGATCTCTCCGCTCATCGCCGACACTAGCTCCAATCCGGTAAACGCAAACGCAATCTGCGACCAGAAATTTACGGTATCCCAATTCCAGGAAGGCACCATGTTGGCCCACGTGAAGTGCGTCACGGGACCTTGCTTCAGCCACAGCACTCCACCGATCACTACCAGAATGCTCAGAGGGACATACGTCGCCACGCCGCCCGCATTTTGCAGCCACTTCCCAATGTTCAATCCGATCAGATTCAGCACGACCGCAACCGCCAGCAACGCCAGCGATCCAGCCAGCAAAAACGCGCGGTCCTGCGAAAGAGCTGCGCCCTTGCCGCCCAGCACATACGCGCTCATGGACGCGCTCGCCAGCAAAAGCCCGGGAAAATAAAAAATCGTGTAGATCCAATACGTCCAGCCCGCGACGAATCCGTGAAAATCCCCGAACGCTTCCTTGGCCCACACGTATAATCCGCCCTCTTCCGGAAAGCGCGAAGACAATTCATTAATCACCATCGCCATCGGAACGAAAAACAGCAGCGCCGCCAGCACCCACAAGCTGATGGAAGAAGTTCCGTTGTGCCCCGCCGCCGCAATCCACCGCGGGCCGAGTACAGTGGCAATGTTGAAAAGGAGAACATCCCAAAAACCCATCTCACGGCAAAGTTGACTGCGAGGATCAGACTGTGCGCTGCCGGAAGGCGCGACCGCCGGCGATGACCCGCTCGTGGCCTGACTCACAGGGTCACGTCCAGGGCGGGAATCAGATTGTCCTGCGCGATGAAGTTTTGAATGAAAGGATCGGGCGAGCTTTCAAATTCTTGCCAAGAGCCATACACACTGGCTTTGCCTTCTTGCAAAAACACGATGCTATCGGCAATTCGCCGAGCCAGATGGGTGTCGTGTGTCACCACAATCGAAGTGCGATGAAATTTGTCCTTCAACCGCTGGATTAAGTCGCCCATATGTCCAGCCATGATGGGATCAACCATGGTTGTCGGCTCGTCGTAAAGAATCGCTTGCGGATTCTGCGCCAGCGCCCGTGCAATGGCCACCGCGCGCTTCATTCCGGTGGAAAGTTCGCTGGGGACTTTGTCGAGGACTTCCTCCACTTCCAACTCTCTCGCCAGCCTGTCTGCGTAGCCATCGACATCTTCCTGCGTCAGCCCCGGCTGGTCGTAAAGCGGGAACGCGATGTTATCGCGCACAGTAAGAGAATCAAAGAGCGCACCAGACTGAAAAACCATGGTCACTTTTTTGCGTACTGCGTAGAACTGCTGCTCGCTGAAATTGGTTACGTCTTCGCCGTCGACAATCACTTGGCCGGAATCGGCGCGTAGAAATCCCATGATGTGCTTCAGCGAAACCGACTTGCCCACTCCGCTGCGCCCCATGATGACGCACGTTTCGGCGCGCTTCACCGCAAACGTGACGTCCACCAGCACCGGGCGCTCGTCAAACGCCTTGCACACTTCGCGAAATTCAAAGTAATTTTCGGAGGGTTGTTCGCCGTTGTCGGTGCTTTGTCCCGAACCTGCTGGAGTTGATCGTTCGTCCGTAGGACTCACTCGTTCTCCGTTCTCCACATCCGCACGGCCTCTTCATAGTCCTGCTGCGTGTTCATGTTCCAGAAAAGTCGCCCGCCGCTATCAAATCGTTTCCAGTGTGCTTCGTCAAGCACTTCGACGCGCAGGCGTTTCATCGCGTCCGTCACCTTGCGCACTTCCGCATCGAACGCTCGCTGCAGCACGGGCAAGGCTGACCTCTTCCAGCACGCACACAGCGGCTCGTCGCCGGTTCGCGAGCGCGGAAACAAGACATCGGTTTCGCTAGTGAACGCTTGCTCCAGCATGTAGCGGAGCCACTCGCCCGTGAGAAACGGCATGTCGCAACTGACGATCAGGTTCCATTCGCAGCCGCCGCCCGTTCCCGCGCTTGCGCTAAGCGCCGTAATGATTCCTCCCAGAGCTCCTTCGCCCGGCCAGCGATCCTCGATCATTGCCGAACGGAATTCCGGATATCGCTCAGCGGTGGCAACGACGTGCACAAAATTTGCCACTCCCTCCAGCAAATGAAACATACGGGACAATACGGTTTCGCCGCCGAGCTTGGCCAGCGCCTTGTCGCTGCCATAACGCGAACTCGCGCCGCCGGCGAGAATATACCCGGCGACTGGAGCGCAAACAGGATTTTCACGCGTCACAACTCACCAGTCACGAGTCACCTTCTTCGTCTAGCGCTTCTCGACCGGGGCGCCGAATGCCTAACTCGCGCAATTTCTCCTGCAGGCTCTGGCGATGCAGGCCGATGGTCGCGGCAGTGCGCGAAACGTTCCAGCGATGTGAAGCTAGTTCCTTGGTGATCCAGGCGATTTCAAATTTGCGCTTCGCCTCGCGGAAGTCGCGTTCGCTCATTCCCGCGTCTTCGCCACCGCTGTTTTGCGTCAGCGGCTCGCCGCTGACAACCTCCGCCGGCAAGTCAGCGAGCTGAATCTCATCGCCGCGGCACATCACGAGGCTTCTCTCCAGCGCGTTCTTCAACTCGCGCACATTGCCGGGCCAGTCGTAGGCTTCCAGCGCAGCCAGGGCCTCTTTGCTCAACGCCGCGGAGCGGTCAAGCCGCGCGGCGTGCAGTTTCAAGATAGCACCGGCGAGGACGCCGATGTCCTGTTTGTGAGCGCGCAGCGGCGGCAAATCAATCGTCACCACGCGCAGACGGTAGAACAAGTCCTGGCGGAATTTCCCGCTGCGAATTTCGGCTGGCAGATCGCGATGGGTCGCGCTGATCACTCGCACATCTACTGGAATTGATTGCGTCCCGCCTAACCTTTCAATCGTTCGATTTTCCAGCGCGCGCAGCACTTTCGCCTGCGTTACAGAATTCATGTCGCCAATTTCGTCGAGAAACAGGGTCCCTCCATTCGCTAACTCAAATTTTCCTTTCTTTTGCTGCGCCGCACCGGTGAACGCGCCGCGTTCGTAGCCGAACAGTTCCGACTCGATCAAAGTCTCCGGCAGAGCCGCGCAGTTCACAGCGACAAAGGCTTTGCCAGCGCGCTGCGACCGCGCGTGAATCTCTTGCACCATCAAATCTTTGCCCGTTCCGCTCTCTCCTAAAATCAAAACCGTCGAGTCGGTCCCCGCCACGCGATCGGCAATCTCAAAAGCGCGTCGTATTTCCTCCGAGCGGCCGATCATCCCGCCAAACTCCCCTTCCGTCGCCAACTGCCTACGAAGCGAATCGTTTTCCTGCTCGAGCGAAACCAGCTTGAGCAGATTCGCGACGCGTTGCCGCAGTTCGTCCAGCTCAAAACCTTTCACCAGATAATCTGCCGCTCCCAACCGCAGCGCTTCGACCGCAGTCTTCGCCGCGTCCAGCGCGGAAACCATCAACACAGGAATCTGGTGGCCCTGGTCACGGATCAATTTCAAAAACGACAGTCCGTCCATTCCCGGCAGCACAACATCGAGCAAGATCAGATCAGGCTTTTCGGTTGGTATCGCGTCGCGCGCGGCCTCGGCGGAATCCGCTTCCGCTATGCGGTATTTCGATTCGAGCGCCCGCCGCAATCCGTAGCGCGCCGCCGGCTCATCGTCCACAATCAGAATTGTTTTCATCTCGCGCTCCGCTGAAAATTACTCACAACCGTTACAGAAACCCCGGCCCTCCAAAGAGGGCGGCTACATGTCGCGCCGCGCAGAGTGAAGCCTGCGGCAGGGAGGTCCGTGCCACTAAAGCCGTCAGCCACCACGCAGCGGCAGCCAGACAGAGAATCTTGTTCCACGACCATCGGAGATCGGGCTTTGTATCTCCAGAGTTCCGTTGGCTTCAGCCACGCGCTTTGCAACGATCGCCAGGCCCAGGCCCGTTCCTTGCGTCTTCGTCGTGAAAAACGGCTGCATCACTTTTTCCCGCAGCTCTGTAGGAATGCCTTTTCCGTCGTCTTCTACGCGGAGATTTGCTCTGCCATTTTCCCGCACAGCTAGCACCCGCACGTTTCCGTGGGAAGCTGCGGCTTCGAGAGCGTTCACAATCAGGTTGGACAGAATGTCGCTGACCGCTTCTCTGCCAACCGCAACGGGTAAACTTCCGTTGGACGGACTCTCAAAATGGATTCCTTTTCGATCGGCTTCGTGGCGCAAGACCTCGGTGACTTCTTTCAGGACTTCGACTAGATCGCAGAAGCCGCCGGCTTCTCCGAAGATTGCCGGACGGCTGAATTGCAGAAGCTGCGCAAGCTTGTTGGACAGTCGGGAAATTTCGGCGAGAACCATTTGCGTCTCAGATTTCAACGAGTCGGGCATTTCCGGATTTTCCAGCTGGACCTGAAGAATAGTTTTGATGGAGCCGAGGGGATTTTTCAGGTTGTGCGAAATGCTGGCTGCCATCTGGCCGAGAACCGCAAGACGTTCGCGTTCTGCCAACTCGCGTTCGAGGCGCAGCTTTTCTTCAATCAAACGGCATAGATCCAGCGCGGCGGGAAATTGTTCGCAGACGAACTCCAATGCAGCCCTGGTTTCACCGGACAACATGGCACCGTGGGGACGGACTGAAAGGTGGCCGAACCATCGATCGCCGCGTTCGATTGGGAAGTGGATATGGGAAGGCGCCCTCGCCTGAGCGATGGAGGAAGCGTCCGCGTTGGTCAACATGATCTTTGCTTCGGCGAGTTCCAGTTTTTCGCAAAGCCATTGTTCCGCGAACGAGAGCAACTTATTTTCGTAACCTTGCCGCGCGACTTCCTGAATTGCCGACACGATTCGTTGGGCCTGGTCTATCTCTTGCTGCGCCGTTTCTTTCAACTGGCGAGACAGGACACGTTGCAAAGGCTCTATGAAGATGACGAGCACAAACAAGAGAATCGCGGCCGAGGCTTCGGGTGGCAATATCGGCTCAAGCCATTGGCTGACCCGGCGCACCAGGCTCAGGTACAGGAGGGCAAAAAAGGTCACGGAAACGGCGTACAGGAGATTTCGCTGACGGGCGATCTGCAGAAAGTTAAATCTGCGAGCGTAGTAGACAAGCAATCCGAGAGGTAACAACGGCAAGAGGGCCAGGCTAGCACTGAGCCAACCGCGACCAGGCGGGACCGCACCGTATTGCAGCGCAAACCGGTTGTAAAAGACGTGGAGCTGAAGGGCCATGGCTGCGGCCAGCAGCAAGAGACCGCCAAGCAAACGGTGAAACAGTCCCTGGCGAAAATCTGGCGCTCTCAAACCGAAAAGAATTTCCCACGCGGCGCTGAATGCTAGGGAAGCGCCCAGCCAAACGCCAAAACCGCGACCAAGTGAATTGCCAGGTGTCAGAAAGTCAAAACTTGTCGCAGTCGTCAGTTGCGGGTATGCGCGAAGAACAAAGAAGATCACGGGAGCGTAGAAACCGGCGAGCAAGAGGCGCTTGTTTGCACTAGAGCGGAGCAATCCCCGACCATCCGCGTACTCCAAATGCAGGTGAGCGAGAAACGGTGGGAGGAAACAGAGGCCAAGGCTCAGGATCATCCAGGAAAATACATTCAGGGTTTCGGGGGGACGCACGTAGTAGAGCTGGGCGTTGATGGCGAGGAGGGAGCCGCCGTAGAAGCAGAAGAAAGCGAGGCAGAGGAAGAAGAAGACACGTTCGAAGTTGCGCTGACGGCGGTAGCCCAAGATGACTACCATCCAGAAGAGCATCAGAAGAGTTCCGGCTGTGTAGCCGATCAGGCGGACGTAGAGCAGCGTACCCATGCGACTCCAAAACTGTGATAGGAATGCTACGGCGGGAGGAGGAGCAGGGCAATGACCAAGTGCAAGAATTTTCTTGCATCTGCCAATACATTGAAATTAATAGAGTTAAATCACGACCCGCGTCGGGCGGTAGTCGGTGAAAATTGCGAGAAATGTCGGGGGAAGGCTTGACTTGGAGGGACGATTTGCTATATTAGCACTCGGCAGCGACGAGTGCTAAGTCCCCTCTTAGCGAACGTCTTGCTGCAACGGTTTGTAAGTACAGCGATTCTGTAGGCAATGTAAGTACAAGCCACCAGTTAAACCTTACCGGACGCTGCTCGGCCAGAGGGAGTGCCAGCAAGGCTGGCGAGCACGGCGGCCAACTCACTACGGAGGTTGTTCAAAGATGGCAGTCAATCTGACACCGCTGCACGACCGTGTAATCGTGAAGCGCATTGAAGAGAAGGAAACCGTCAAGGGCGGCATCATCATCCCGGATTCGGCGAAAGAGAAGCCGCAAGAGGGTGAAGTGATCGCTGTCGGCGCCGGAAAGCGCGAGAAGGGCGAACTGATTCCCCTCGACGTGAAGCCGGGAGACCGCGTGCTGTTCGGAAAGTACAGCGGAACGGAAATTAAGCTGGAAGGCGAGGAGCTGCTCATTTTGCGGGAAGAAGAGATCCTGGCGAAGCTGAGCGGCGCGGCGAAGGCAGCGAAGAAGTAAGAATCAAGAAAAAGTGAAGCAAAGAATTACTGAAGTAGCGAAAAGCAAAAAGCAGGAAGAGATTAGGGAGGAAATCAGAAATGGCGAAGCAGATTGTTACGGGAGAAAATTCGCGCCAGGCGATTCTGCGCGGCGTGAATGCTCTTGCCGATGCGGTGAAGATCACCCTGGGTCCGAAGGGCCGCAACGCAGTGATCGAAAAGAAGTTCGGCGCGCCGATCATCACCAAGGACGGCGTGACGGTGGCGAAGGAAATCGAGCTGCGCGATCCCCTCGAGAACATGGGCGCACAGATGGTGCGTGAAGTCGCTTCGAAGACTTCCGACGTTGCTGGCGACGGCACGACCACGGCGACCGTGCTGGCGCAGGCCATCTTCCGCGAAGGCGTGAAGACGGTTGCGGCAGGCGCGAGCCCGACGGCGCTGAAGCGCGGCATCGACAAGGCCGTTGAAGTTGCGGTCGCCGAAATCGCCAAGCTGCACAAGGACGTGAAGGGCGACATGATCGCCCAGGTCGGCACCATTTCCGCCAACAACGACAAGCAGATCGGCGGGATCATTGCCGAAGCGATGAAGAAGGTCGGCAAGGACGGCGTGATCACCGTGGAAGAGTCGAAGACCATGGAGACGACGCTGGAAGTCGTGGAAGGCATGCAGTTCGACCGCGGCTATCTCTCGCCCTACTTCATCACTGACCCGGATCGCATGGAGTGCATCCTGGAGAACGCGCTGATCCTCATCCATGAGAAGAAGATTAGCTCGATGAAGGACCTTCTGCCTCTGCTCGAGCAGATTGCGAAGCTTGGCAAGCCTCTCTTGATCATCGCGGAAGACGTCGAAGGCGAAGCCCTCGCGACTCTCGTGGTGAACAAGCTTCGCGGCACTCTGCAGTGCGCCGCGGTGAAAGCCCCCGGCTTCGGCGATCGCCGCAAGGCCATGCTGGAAGACATCGCGGTGTTGACCGGCGGCAAGGCGATCACAGAAGACCTGGGCATCAAGCTGGAGAACGTGAAGATCGAAGACCTGGGCAAGGCCAAGAAGGTCACGATCGACAAGGACAACTCGACCATCGTGGAAGGCGCCGGCAAGGCTGCCGAAATCGAGGGCCGGGTGAAGCAGATCCGCGCGCAGGTGGAAACCACGACCAGCGACTACGACAAGGAAAAGATGCAGGAGCGCCTTGCGAAGCTGGTTGGCGGCGTGGCGGTGATCAAGGTGGGCGCGGCAACCGAAACCGAGCTGAAGGAAAAGAAAGCTCGCGTTGAGGATGCCATGCACGCAACCCGCGCGGCTGTCGAGGAAGGCATCGTTCCCGGCGGCGGCGCGGCGCTGCTCCGCACTATCGCGGCGATCGACAAGATCAAGGCGGACGGTGATGAGCTGGTCGGCGTGGGCATCGTGAAGCGCGCGCTGGAAGAGCCGGCTCGCCAGATCGCTCTCAACGCTGGATTCGAGGGTGCGGTGGTGATCGGCAAGGTTCGCGAGTCGAAGGACGAAAACTTCGGCTTCAACGCGGACAGCGGCGAATACGCTGACTTGGTGAAGGCCGGCGTGATCGACCCCGCGAAGGTGACGCGGTTGGCGTTGCAGAACGCGGCGTCGATTGCGGGCCTGATGCTGACCACTGAAGCGCTGGTGGCCGAGCTGAAGGAAGATGACAAGAAGGCTGCCGCGGCCGGTGCTCCGGGCGCGGGCGGCATGGGCGGGATGTACTAACAAGCGTGGTCGCGTAGACGACCTGGGCGAGCGAGTTTACCAGCAAGCCCAAAACCTCAATCACGACGAAGGGCGGTCCGGATTCGGGCCGCCCTTTTTCTCGAAATCGAAGCATCGTCAAGACGAATGTGGATGCCGGGCGCCTTCCTTGCCTGACGTCGCGGCGTTCGCTTACACTGCTGGGGCCTCAGTGAATGGCTCCTCAGGGGGGAGTCAACCAACATGCCAGGACTTTTGCAGCGGTTTTTGCCGCGCGAAGAGGGATTTTTTGAGCTTTTCGGCAAGCAAGCCGAGAACATTGTCGTCGGTGCGAAGGCGCTGCAGCAGATGCTGGCGCATTACACGGGCGTGCCGGAGCAGGTGCAGACAATCAAAGCTGTGGAACACCACGGCGATGAAATCACCCACGAAATCATGACCAAGCTGAATCAGACGTTCATTACGCCGTTTGATCGTGAGGATATTCACGCGCTTTCGAGCCAGTTGGACGACGTGATTGACCTGATTGACGCCGCAGCCAGCCGGTTTGTGCTGTATCGCGTGGGCACCGTGCGCGAGGGGACTATGGAGCTGGTAAAAGTGCTGGTGGCCGCAACTAGCGAGGTTTCTGCGGCCGTGCACGCGTTGGGAACGCCCGACGACGCGCTGAGGCACTGCATCGAGATCAACCGGTACGAGAATGAGAGCGACCGGATTTGCCGGACGCTGATCGCGCAACTGTTCGACGAGGAAAAAGATTCGGTGCAGATTATTAAGTGGAAAGAGATTTTTGAAGTGATTGAAACGGCCGTGGACCGCTGCGAGGATGTCGCCAACGTGATCGAAGGCGTCATCGTCAAGTCCGCGTGATTGCCTTGATGCCGCGCCCCGTTTTTCCGAACATCACAATTTCCTGCCTGGTTGGGCTGCATGCCTAGTTTTTCGCTGCTACTTATCGTGATTTCTCTGACGCTGGCGTTCGAGTTTTCGAATGGCTGGCATGACGCGGCAAACTCGATTGCGACGGTGGTTTCGACGCGTGTGCTGACGCCATTCCGCGCGGTGGCGTGGGCGGCGTTCTGGAATTTCATTGCGGCGTTTGTCTTTGGAACAGCGGTTGCGAGCACCATCGGCAAGGGCATGATTCACATAGAAATGGTGACGCAGGAAGTGGTCTTGGCTGGGCTTCTTGGCGCTATCACCTGGAATTTGATTACGCTGGTGCTGGGGCTGCCGACAAGCTCGTCGCATGCGCTGATTGGCGGCTACGGCGGCGCGGCGGTGGCGCACGCCGGATACAAAGCGCTAATTCTTAGCGGCTGGGTGAAGCCGATCACGTTCATTTTTCTGTCGCCGATCGTGGGATCGCTGCTGGCGATGATCCTGACGGCCGCAGCGAGCTGGATTGTGCGACGGCAACGGCCGCAGAAGGTTGACAAGTGGTTCCGTCGGTTGCAATTGTTGTCGGCGGCTCTGTTCAGCCTGGGACACGGAACGAACGACTCGCAGAAGGGCATGGGAATTATTACGACGGCTCTGGTTTTGGGCGGGGTGTTGAGTTCGTTCAAGGTGCCGTACTGGGTGATCATCTGCTGCCATCTGGCGATGGGCGGTGGAACGATGGCGGGAGGGTGGCGCATCATCAAGACGATGGGCCAGCGAATTACCAAGCTGACACCATTTGGAGGATTTTGCGCTGAGACTGCGGGCGGCTTTACGCTGGTAATGAACGCGGTGTTTGGAGTTCCGGTGAGCACGACACACACGATCACGGGCGCGATTGTGGGCGTGGGAGCTTCGCGACGGCTGACAGCGGTGCGGTGGGGCGTGACGCGGCGGATTGTGTGGGCCTGGGTGTTGACCATTCCCGGCGCGGCGCTGATCGGCGCCGGCGTGTTTCACCTGGTCTCGGCGGCAGTACCCGTCGCAAAATAGGCGGCGCGTTCGGCCCAATCCTGCAGTTCGACGCTCGGAGAGTGACGGATGAATCGGCGGGAATTTCTCGGAACGACTCTGGCTACGGCCGCCACCACGTCGGGAAACATGATGTTAGTGGAGACCTTCACGGAAAGTCCGTCGGAGGCGTACAAATCCATCCACAAGCCCCTCGACCACTTCATAGAGCAATATCTCCGCACCATGAATGCTCCCGGCCTTACTTTGGCTCTTTGCGACCGCGAGGGAGTCCAGCGCGTGGTCACCTACGGCTTCACCGACGTTGCTGCCAGAGTTCGCGTAAAGCCTGAGGACCTTTTCCAGATCGGCTCGATCAGCAAGAGCTTTCTCGGCGTCTGCCTCCTGCAGCTGCGAGACGAAGGCAAGTTGGACTTCCACAGGCCCGTAACGGACTATCTGCCCTGGTTTCGCGTGCAATCCGCCTTTGAACCGATTACGACCCATCATCTGCTCACGCACACTTCCGGCCTTCCAGGAATTCCCCCAGTTTTTCTCAGCGATCCGGCGGCCAAGCATCGTGCTGCGTATGCTCCCGGAAAGCTTTTTCATTACAACAACATGGCATACGCGGCGATGGGGCATCTTCTGATGTCGCTGGATGGCAGCACTTTGTCCGATATCTATAGAAAGCGAATCTTCAAGCCGCTGGGCATGACGCACAGCGAACCCGTGATTAGTCTGGATCAGCGGGAACGCACGGCAAGAAACTACGCCGCATTCCAGAACGATCGCCCCTTTCCGCGCTTTGGACGATTGAGCGAGGCCCCGGCCATCGTGATGACCGACGCTTCCGGCTGCATCGCATCGACCCCGCATGACATGGGGCTTTACGTTCAGATGCTGGCGCGGCACGGCGAAGCGGCCAAAGGTCGCCTGCTGTCGGAAGAGGGCTTTGGCCTTTTCTCGCAGCCTCACATCAAGGCCGAAGAATTTGGCCCAACTGCCAGCTATGGCTACGGCATCGCGGTTGATACGCTCGACGGGCATAAGATCATTCGTCATACCGGGGGGATGATTTCGTTTGCCTCCGCGCTGCAAGTAGACATCGACGAAGGCGTTGGGGCGTTCGCGTCTATCAACGCTATGCAGGGCTACAGACCCAATCCCGTAGCGCAATTTGCAATTCAGTTGATGCGCGCAAGTCGCGCGCGAAAGAATCTGCCCGCATTGCCTCCGGTTCATCCTGCTACGGAGGTGGAAAACGCGGCGGCTTATGCCGGCAGATACGAGTCTCCAGACGGGAGATCGTTGACATTTGCTGCTGAAGGGCGGCAGCTGCTTTTGCAGCATCAACAGCAACGAATCGCCCTGGAGAGTTCCGGCGAGGGCAATTTTATTGTGTCGCATCCTGACTTCTCGCGCTTCGTCCTCGCGTTCAGCCGCTCCGACGCCAAGAATCCAAAGTCGCCAGTGGTGGAAGTGGGCTGGGGAAATGATTGGTACGGGAAATCCGAATATTCGGGCCCGAAAACTTTCGACTATCCCAAAGCGTGGGACGCCTACGTTGGCCACTATCGCAACGAAAACAATTGGGTCGGCAGCCTCCACATCGTGATTAGGAAAGGAGTGCTGCTTGTTGACGGTACCGCAGCTCTGCAAGCGGCCAAAGACGGCTCATTTCGAATGCAAAGCGACGAAGGCGACACCGAATGGATTGAATTCCACGATGTCATCGACGGCCGTGCCATGCGCATCAAGCTTTCCGGCGAAGACTTGTGGCGCGTCTGGGCGCCCTGACGGACCTCCGCGGCGACGGCCTGGAACATAAACTTCAGGCTGAACTGCATGGTCTGCGGCATGGCAACGTTTCCAGGTTGGTGAACTGTCCGGCGCCGGACGAGTCCACAACATGATTCGGCAGCCCGAGATTCGGATGGTTGAAGACTTTGAAGTTCTGCCATTCGAAGCGGAACCGCCTGCCGTCCGTGATGTTTTTACCGAGCGCCCAGTCGGTATCCACAAGCATCGGGCCGCGCGACGAGTTCTTGCCGACGTCTCCTAAAGGGAGCGGGCGTAGTGAAGCCCAGCCCTTCCGGCACGTTTCTGTTCGGGTCGCTGGTTAGGTCGGGACGCAATGCAAAGGTCGAAGCTCAGCAGAGGACAAAAAAGCGGCTTCGCTCGGTGCGAGGCCGCTTTCTTGTTGGTGAAGAAATCTGAGCGGAATCTGCTTGCCGCTATTGCTTAGCCTTGATGTCGTCCGTAGCGGCCTTTTTGGGCGAGGTCATGGCTGTGACTGTCTTGGGCTTCCAGAAGTCCGGATCGGACTTGATCCATTCCTCGGCGGGATAGCTCATGG
>Ga0075424_100003489_pt1 | contig 14739 bp, 17 predicted proteins | sample SoiMethybrSBSTD3_FD_75301 | JGI IMG/M metagenome (GOLD analysis project Ga0075424, IMG submission 75301) | Bulk soil microbial communities from a Populus tree surrounding site in Tennessee, USA - Soil MetaG P. TD hybrid SBSTD3 | ecosystem: Environmental > Terrestrial > Soil > Tree plantation... | reverse complement strand
CAGCTTTGCAGGCATTTCTCGATCGGCTGCACGAACTCGGTTTTGTCGAGGGGAAAACCATCACTATTGAGCGGCGACACGCCGCGGGTAAAGAAGATCGTCTCCCCAGCCTTGCGGCGGATCTGGTCCGTCTGAAAGTTGACGTGATTGTTGCAGGAGGCGGCAACGCGATCTTGGCTGCAAAAAATGCAACAAAGACGATCCCTATTGTTATGGCCGGCGCAAGCGATCCGTTGGGAACCGGGCTCATCCCGAGCTTGGCGCGACCTGGGGGAAACATCACTGGTTCGACGAACATCCATCCAGACCTTAGCGGGAAACGGCTGGAGCTTCTGAAGGAGACAATGCCCGCCCTTACAACAGTCGCGGTTCTAGTATATCGCGGCAATCCCGCATATGAATTTTTGTTAAAAGAAACCGAAACGGCTGCCCAACTGCTCAGACTCCAGCTGGAAATTCTGGCGATTCACGAAACCAGTGAACTAGAAAGGGCATTTGCTGCTGCTAAAAAAAGCGGTTCGGAGGCGATCGACATTCTGTCATCTGCGTTCTTCATTCCGGAGAGAAAAAACATTGTAGAACTGGCTGCAAGGTCCCGCTTACCGGCCGTCTATATCGATAGATCCTTCGTTGAGGCTGGAGGCCTCATGTCGTATGGCGCAAACATTGCCGAAGGGTGGCAACGTGCTGCCATTTACGTAGATAAAATTTTGAAGGGTGCGAAACCTGCCGATCTGCCTGTAGAGCAACCGACAAAATTCGAGCTGGTCATCAATCTCATAACCGCCAAACAGATTGGATTACTAATTCCACCTAATGTGCTGGCGAGAGCGGATCGGGTGATTCGGTGAAGCAAGCAGTCGTGACGCGTAAGTGGTGAGGCGTAAGGCGAGAAGAATGAAGAAGAAAAATTTTTATCTTGCGCTTCCTGTGGTGCTATTTGCGTATTGCTTTCCTGCCGAGGGGCAGCAAGCGAAGAAAGTCTCGCGCGTCGGGGTTATTTCTGTCTCATCTGGTATTTTCGTCCTTCCAAGAGGGACTACGCAATCTAGGCTATATTGAGGGTCAAAATCTCGTGATCGAATATCGCAATGCCGGGGGCAATTTGGGTCGACTGCCCGGCCTCGTAAATGAACTTGTGGAACAACAACTCGACCTCCTATTTTTGGACAATCAGGTTGCCATTGGCGCCGCCAAGAACGCGACCAAAACAATCCCGATTGTATGATCAGTTCGGTCGATCCGGTGTTGGCTGGACATGTGAATAGCCTCTCGCATCCGGGCGGGAATATCACTGGTCTCTCACAGAGCTCAGCCGTGATTTAAGCGCCAAGCGAGTCGAGTTGCTTAAAGAGATTCTTCCCAGAATGAGCCGCTTGGCGATCGTTTGGGACCCGGAAGGTCCGGGACCGAGGATCGCATTCAGTGAATATGAGGCTGCGGTGCGGGTTCTTAAGCTCCGGTTACAGTCGTTAGAATTACGCGCCTCCAAACCGAGCGTCACAGACGCGTTCCAAGCTGCAAAATCTGGACGCGCCGATGCTCTGATTGTAGTGGCTAACCCACTGACGAGCGTTCATCGACAGGCGATTGCCGAACACGCAATCAAAAACCGGCTTCCGTCAATAGGGGAAGGCCGTGCGTATGTCGAAAGTACCGGGCTGATGTCCTATGCCGCGAACAGGGAAGACTTGCTCCGGCGCGCTGCAGTCTATGTGGATAAAATCCTAAAAGGTGCGAAACCCGCTGATTTACCTGTCGAACAACCACGGAAATTCGAGTTGGTTATCAACCTCAAAACCGCCAAGCAGATCAGCTTGAACATTCCGCCGAATGTGCTGGCGCGCGCTGATAAGGTGATCAAGTGAGGGTGTGCAAGTCACAGGCAAAGATCACAAGACAAGCGACAAAGACTATCGCCGTTCTTTGTGCCCTTCTGTCGATGGCCTATTCCATTGCCGAGGCACAGCAGCAAACAAGAATTTATCGCGTAGCGTTTCTCGGCGATACGCCGCCTTCTGGCTTAGATGCCTTTCGCAGCGCACTTCGTGAACTGGGTTGGGTTGAAGGTCGCAATGTTGCGATTGAATACCGCCCGCACGATGGCCAACGTGAAATACTGCCGGCCATCGCCACCGAGTTCGTGAACTATAAAGTTGACCTCATTGTTGCTCCAGGGACGGGCGCAGCGCTTGCCGCTAAGGAAGCGACCAAGAACATTCCGATCGTTATGTTCAGTAGTGATCCTATAGCAAGCGGCCTAGTTGCCAGTCTTGCTCGGCCGGGTGGCAATATCACGGGATTCAGTAACATCCAGATGGAGTTAGGTGGAAAACGGCTGGAGATCCTTAAGACGCTTTCCCGAGTGTGTCGCGAGCCGCTGTGATTTTACGTCAAGGCGGCGCCGGGATGGAGCAGCAAATGAGGGAACTGGATAAGGCCGCGGCTTCGTTACATATGGAGCTTATTCCTATCGGCGTCGTTGACCCAAGTGGGTTTGACACCGCCATCTCACATGTAAAGAAACAACGAGCAAATGGCCTTATCTCGTTGAGTTCGCCTTTTTTCAACATTTACAGAGACCGGATATTAAAAGTCGGTAGGGATAGCCGTCTCCCGGCTATATACCCGCAAGAATTTGCGGAAGCTGGAGGGCTGATGTCTTATGGCACCAGCTATCCGGCCCTGTTCCGCCGAGCGGCGGTATATGCAGACAAAATACTTAGAGGCGCGAGCCCACGGAATTTGCCGGTGGAGCAGTCGACCAAATTTGAGCTTGTGATCAACCTGAGAACTGCCAAACAGATTGGCCTCACGATTCCGCCCAACGTGCTGGCAAGGGCGGATCGAGTGATCAGATAACGAGAGCACGATCATGCGAGACAAATTTGTTGCGGTTGTACTCGTCCTGACCGCCATTCTCTTTGCGCTTCCCACCTCTGCTGATGCGCAGCAGGTAAAGAAGAATCCCGTGGTTGGTTATTTAACGTTAGCTAACACTCAAAGGGAGAACGAACAGACATTTGAGCGAGGTTTGCGGGAGCTTGGCTATACTCCTGGAAAGAACATCTTAATCGAGTGGCGATTCGCTGCCGGTAGAGTGGATCGACTTGCAGAATTGCAGCCGAGCTGGTGACTCTAAAACCGGACGTGATCGTCACTGGCGGCGGTTCTGAGTGTCCATTGGCGCTGAAGAATGCGACAACGACCATCCCAATCGTCTTTATCAATATCAGTGATCCCGTAGATCTTGGATTCATGAAGAGTTTGGCACACCCTGGTGGGAATATCACCGGCTTGTCCAATTTTTTATTGGAGCTACCCGGCAAACAACTAGAATTACTCAAGGAAGTCATCCCCAAAACTTCTCTTGTTGGAGTGATTTCACCCTCGCTCTCCGCTCCGGCCTCAAAGGCAAGGATAAGAGAGTTGGAAGCTGTAGCTAAATCATTGGCCGTGCTCCTTCAGGTGGTTGGCGTGCAGGAGGAGAAAGAGCTCGAAGCTTTATTCGATCGAGCTACGAAAAACCGTCTCGATGCGATCATGATCCTTCCTTCACCACCGCTAGGCCAGGACAACAAACGGCTTATTCATCTCGCTACAAAAAGCCAATTGCCGACTATTCTTACGGGCACTAGGTCGGCTGACCAGGGTGCCCTGATTTCCTATGGTCCTAGCGTTCTGGACCTTTATCATCGCGCAGCGGTTTACGTAGACAAAATCCTAAAGGGCACAAAAGCGGCAGATGTTCCCGTGGAACGACCCACGAAATTCGAGCTTGTGATCAATCTCAAAACCGCCCAACAGATCGGATTAACCGTTCCACCCAATGTTTTGGCCAGAGCAGATCGAGTCATTCGATGACCCACAATCCAAAATCCAAAATCGAAAATCCAAAATGCTGTGGATTCCTCCGAATGTGCTGGCGTGGGCGGACAGGGTGATTCGGTGATCGGACTCAGCAGAAAGCATTCGGCAACATATCGCAAGGCCCACATCTACCTTTCGCTAAGCTTTTTAGCTCTTGCATTTTGTGTTGATGCCGGGGCGCAGCAGCCGCAAAAGATTCACCGGATCGGAGTTCTCGGCGCAACCTCTGCTGACACGATAGCAGCTCGGCTTGACGCGTTCCGGCAAGGCTTGCGTGAGCTTGGCTACATAGAGGGTAAGAACATCGTCCTGGAATATCGTTATGCGGACGGAAAATTAAATCGCGTCCCGGCGCTCGCAGCCGAGATGGTACGCCTCAATGTAGACGTCATTCTCACCGGTGGTTCCGCGGCTACACGTCCGGCGAAGCAAGCGACGACGACAATCCCTATCGTTATGGCGCAGGATACCGATCCGGTTGGCAACGGCTTTGTTGCCAGCCTGGCGCGGCCGGGCGGGAATATTACCGGGCTCTCCATCGTGGCGCCTGAACTAGGCGGCAAACAACTGGAGCTTCTGAAGGAGACGGTTCCAAAACTTCTACGGGTAGTTGTCCCAAGTAATCCTGACGAGGCGAGCTATGCCCAATTGCGAAAGGAAACGGAACTCGCGGCGAAAGAGCTCAAAATACAAACACAGTTTTTGGACGCGCGCGGCCCCAAGGATGTTGAGACCGCATTCCGCGAGGCACTTAACAGGCGTGCCGACGCGGTTCTCGTGCCGACCATGCCGATCGTTGCCGCTCAGCGAGCACAGATCGCCGCACTCGCCGTAAAGAACCGCCTTCCGGCGATGTACGGGCAACCGGAATATGTGGACCTTGGCGGACTGATGTTTTACGGCGCGAGCATCAACGACTTGTTCCGTCGCGCCGCAACTTATGTCGATAAGATTTTGAAAGGTACGAAGCCAGCTGATCTCGCTATTGAGCAGCCGACCAAGTTCGAGCTCATCATCACCTAAAGGCCGCGAAGCAAATCGGTCTCACGATTCCACCGAATGTGCTGGCGAGAGCGGATCGGGTGATCAAGTGAATCCATTTTGGATTTTAAATTTTCGATTTGCGAGATCACTTGTTTCATAACTTCTACTCTGCTCACTGCTCCTTCTCTTTTGCACTTCGGGAGCACCGAAACCTCAAGAACTTTTGAAACTGTTCGAGACGGTTCCCAAATCCCAAGAGTCCTGAAACGTGCGCTTTTTGGCTATTAGCGGAGCCAAAATTCTTAGTGCTGCGCCCTCGCTTCGTGTTAACTGCTCTACGAGCGGCTCGCTGACGGGGATCGCTACGGCTCCTAAGAGCTTCGAGAAAACCCTCGCGGCGCAACGCGACTGGCGTAATTGCGCCCCTATGAGACCCGTAGCCAAGCCGCATTGCCTCTTGCTATTTTGATTACATGGCCAGGGCGGTCGGCACCGGGATTCTTTCCTTCGGGCTTGTCTCTATTCCCGTCGAAATCTATTGGGCAATTCAGGATCAGAGCATCCGCATGCACCTGCTACACAAGAAGTGCGGCTCGCGCGTCCGAAATCAGATGTTTTGTCCCGTGTGCAAAGTCGCGGTCGAACGCGCCGACCTGGTGCGCGGCTGTGAAGTTTCGAAAGGCGAGTATGTCCGGATCACTGAAGAGGAGCTTGAGAGCCTTGAGGCCGAAGCCAGTAACGGAATCGAATTTCGCGAGTTCGTTCCAGTCGATAAGATCGATCCCGTTTATTTCGAGAGTAGCTATTACCTCGCGCCGTCCAAGGGCGCTGAAAAACCCTATCGTCTAATGGCCGAGACACTCGAGAAGACCGGCCGAGTCGCCCTAGCGCAAACTGTTTTCCGTGAGAAAGAAAGCCTAGTCGCCGTCCGATCAGTAAATAATGGCTTGGTGCTGCACTTCATGTATTTTGCGAATGAGGTCCGTGATTTCGCGCAGATCCCCAAGGCAGAGGGTGCAAAGCTTCCACAAAAAGAGATCGACCTCGGCCGTGACTTGATCGAGAAGTTGTCATCCGATGAGTTTGAGTCCGAAAAATATCATGATGAATACCGCGAGCGGTTTCTGACGATGGTGGAGCAGAAAGCCAAGGGGAAAGAAATTACCACCCAACCCGAGCGCAAGAGCGCCGCGGCAAAGTTGTCGATATATTTGAGGCGTTGAAACAGAGCCTTGAGCAAGCAGCGGCGCGAGAACCGCGAACTACAAAAAAACTTCATGCGGCGACAAAACCGGCACGGAAACGGCGAAAGGCTTAAGAGAGGTTTCTTCTATGGCGAACACACTTACGATAGGCGAAAGGGCGCGGCCCAACAGCCTTCTCGGGGTCTCGATGGCTATTAACATGATTGCCGTCATTCTGGGTGGCTCTCTCAGTGTTCATGCGAGCGCACACCAGGAGTATGACTGGGCAATTTTTTTCTTTCTCCTCGGTCTTTTGAATGCAGTGACGGCTCTCGTGACCTCGAGGAGCAGATCGGCCAGGCGGGTTTCGTAGAGCTTTGAAATTCCCGAAAAGGGGACCGTGGTCGCCGCATCCAGCGCGGGCTCATTCAAGTCACGCCTGCTTGGAGTAGTACTTTGAGCTCGCTCGCGGTTCGAACGATATCCAGAGCAGCCGAGCTGTCACATCTCCTCCCGACAAGGCGGTCGTAAACGAAAGGAATCGAGCGCGCATGGATTGCGTGCATTCGTCCGATGACTTTAGCGCCGCCCATGAATAGCCGTGATCACCTTTTACGCCCGAAAATAACTCGCCTGATTCAGCTCCGGATTCTGCTGCTTCTGTTTCTGTTTTGGTTGTTTCTATTTTGCTCTCTCCGGGGAGGCCCTCGACGTTCTCCGGTGCGCTTTTCCGGGGGCGGAGTTTGTCTTTTTTGCGGGTCAATCGGCTCCGCGTTTGCCGCCGGAGCCACTCCCGATCCGTACTGACTCGCATAGACTTGAGTAAACTCCGCACCGAGAAAAAATATCAATCCAGAATAATAGACCCATAGCAAAACCGTGATCAGCGAGCCGGCGGCTCCGAAGGTCGAGCTGACCCCGCTTCGACCGAGGTAAAGGCCAATCAAAACCTTGCCAATCGTAAACAATACGGAAGTCAGAGCGGCACCGATCCAAACATCGCGCCATTCAATTCTGACATCCGGCAAATATTTGTAGATCATTGCGAATAATACAGTGATTAGCAGAAACGAGATAACGAAATCGAGCCCATGAGCAAGCACCTCTGCGCCACCAAAATAGCCACGGATGAATTTTGTCAAGCTAGCGGCTACTGCGCTTACCACGAGCGAAACCAAGAGCAGGAATCCAATTCCCAGAAGCATCGCATAAGAGACGAATCGTTGTCGAAGAAAGCCCCAGATTCCCTGTCCCGGCTTTGGCTCCACACCCCATATGGTATTGAGGGCCGTCTGCAACTGGCCAACGACTCCGCCGGCGCCAAGAATCAACGCGATGAAGCCAATCACCGCTGATATCATGCCGGTTTTCGGCTGGCTGCTGGCGTTTTGAATCATTCCCTGAACCGCTTCGGCGCTTTGTTGACCGACCATCCCTTCAATCGTTGCAACAATTTGCTGTTGTGCGGCTTCCTGGCCGAATACCAGACCCGCAATTGCAATCACGATGATCAGCAGCGGCGCCAAAGAGAACAGCGTGTAGTACGCGAGGGACGAGGATAATTGAAACGGCTGGTCCTCGAACCACTGCATTGCCGTGGTTTTCAGTAAGATCCAGACTGATTTTTTCTGTTCCATAATAGATGACTGCACTGCGCGCAAACCTTATGCCGTCCATCTTTTTCAAGAAGTGTCCTACTTCTTGAACACTCACCACCCGCTGTGACCGAAAACTGGTGCGCATCGGGTTCCTGCCTTGGGGCGGGACCGCAAACACCATTGCTCTGTTACGGGTCCCATAAGGTGCAGTTGCTGTGCTTAGGCGGTCATGAAATAGCAGAGACATCCTATGGCGTGAATCGGTTGGCAGCTGCAAATTGTACTCCGCCGAATACCGCGCCGCTTGCGAAAATTACTCTTTGTCCACGAATTAACTTATTCCAAGATTCCAATCATTCGAGACATCATGGGTGGACCCGCCGCGGCAAACCTCACTTGCGGCTTGCGTGAATGACTTCTGCGCCACCGCTCGAAGCGAACGCGCGATCGGAAATTTTTCAGGATCAAATCGCCGGCGTTTTTCACTGTTGCACAGACGATTCAAGGCTGACCTCATAGCGTAAGGAGAACACATCTTGTTCCGAGTATACTCCGGGTGGCATTACGGTTGCTGAACGAAGCGACGGTATGTGAGCCGCCTCGTAAGGCAAACCATCAGGGATATGCGATGGAGCACGCCTAATGAAACTCAGGAGCCATTCGTCATTATGTTACCGAGGGTTTCAGAGCTGGCCACCTGTATGGACGCGAGAATTTGGCCCAGAGACGTTTCCCTCGGGTGAGGTAGGCGTCTTGGAAGATGTTCATAGGTCTGTACTGAAAAACCAATGCTATCTGGTTATTCAGTACAACGGGAGCCGCTATGTAGGTGTTCTTCAGTGTGAGGACGGAGAATTCTTTGACCGCGTTTATCGGTGCTTAAGCCAAGCCCGCGGCAAACCGATTCAGGAAATCGGTGAACTGGATATCGATCCGGAGTAGGACTGACCTGTTCGCACACTCGCTATCGCTCGAGACCAAGCGGGCGAGCAGTAAGCTGGGCTACGAGTTATCGGGATAGCTTTTGAGTCATCTCGTGCTGGAAAATGAAAAGAATGGTATCGGCGGCAACAATCTGCGAGCTGCGCAGCGAAGGACTCAGCATTCGCAGAGTACTCCAGTCGTTAGTGCTCTAACGCATGAAGCGTGATTGGCATGGTGATTCTCCTCTGGGTTATTTTCACGTTGACATTAGCTTCCTGCGCTCAGCAATTGACAGATTTGAGGAGACCGGCGGATGAGTTTGCGGTGATCACCGAGTGCGACCGAATGATGATCGGAGAGGAAGATGCGGAGAAAAGGACTAAGTGGAACTACGTCTACGACACTCTCAACAGACGCTGGCTCATTGTTGACAACAATACTGGTGTCACCGGCTGTCTGCTTGAACAGCATCGCTGGGTTGCGTCGGTTTTGCCTGATGGGCGCCTAGCCGTGGAAGCGCCGCATTGATAGATCGTATCACTTGTCGGTTGACGGCGGCTGAATAGTCACATGCGAGAAATCTTAGAGGCCAAAGAATTTGTCGGAGATCTCTTTATGCATGTTGTTTCAGAAATCCCTTCGGCACCAACCAGTTTCGCCGAATCGTAATTTCTTTTCACTCGGATTCGCCTCCCGGGTCATCAACGAAGACCAAACAAAGGAGTGTGGCAAGTGCAACCCTGCTCGGGCTGGATCCACAGCTTGAGCGTCCATCACACCCACACACGAAAACGAACGTCATTGGACAGACCAGCGGCGGCGATTTTCACCGATGGAAAAGCGACCGGACCAGCCAAACAGAGGACATCCAAAAAAAACGGCTCTTCTTTTGGTTCCTTGGACAAGTCACGCAACGTTTGACACAGCACAAAAAAACGGGAATTGTCATTTAGTCGGAATTACTTCTGCCCCCGTAGCTCAGGTGGATAGAGCACAGGATTCCTAATCCTGGGGCCGTGCGTTCGAATCGCGCCGGGGGCATTATAAGTCAACTGCGTGCCGTGCTCTCTTAGAGTCTGACATTCACCAATGTGTTCAGAAACTCCCTCACGTTCACCCGGAGCGTGTAAAGGGTAATTAAGACGATCACAATTAATTTCTCCGGCCATCTAATCGCTGGGATCAATGCACAATCACTGGGGCACTATTAGGAACGCGGCCGTGAGATGATAATGCAGCTTCGTAGCCGCCAACAGGTTTACCTTCCGAGATCAGTTCAGCGGCGCGGCTTGAATTTTCCCAAGCGTTTCGCCCGGAATTGAAAGATTAGCTTGTGCGCCTATCTGACCTGCTCAGGGTCTCACAAACCAAATTTTTCAGTGTCCGAAATTTTTTCGGGAGACTCTAGAGAATCATTGAACTGGCTCAAGGAGGAATCATGATCGGCCGTTTCAGTGTTGTTGTGGCTACCCGAGAAACAGCGCTCGTGGGAGATCGCGAGTGGCGCGCCCGCCACGGCCTTGTTGCTCGGCGAGGCGAGAACATGGCGCCGGAGTTCGCGGATTGACTTTATCGAGCCGCAGATTTCACTAGGCGCCCTCAAAGAATGGCGATGTCCGCGCGTTTAGAAACCATCAAACAGCGCAACTGCTACCGCCATAGTGAGTGCGCTCACGCCAAAGCCAATGAGGAGCGAAATAGCAAGAATCATATCGAGCGTAATTTTAGCAATCGGCTAATTGGAAGTTGGCGGCGGGACAATTCGGAGTCTCCCGCCGCCAGACAGGTATCGCATTACCGAGCGACACGCGCGCCGACCCGATCATCGCTGACTTCTCGCCAGTCGCGGCGAACTAGACCAAAAAAGCCAACAGTCCGAGCCAACCGTAATCGTGATCGTTTGAACGATCGTCTTGCCCGGCCGTCGAGCGGGTGTTTTGTGCCCGCGCTTCGGACATAATGGCAGCGCCGGATGTGAGCACCAGCGGCAAAACTATTGCCTTCGTTAGTTTCACAGGATTACCCATTTTCATTATCGTCCTGTTTGGGCGCAATGGCCATGCCAGAGCGGTACTATCTGAAGGCTATTCCTACGAAACACCGTAAGATAGGAACAGTTTGAGCACGCTAAAACTACAGTCGGCGGCGAACTGTGTTCTACCAGTTTGCAAAAACCCGGTGTCGCAGACGCGAAACAACCCTCATTTACAGTTTTCTGTTTTCGGGACAGTCTCCGGGAAAGTATTTTACAATCTTATAGCCGGCTGCCATTCGCGGCCTCATAGCCTACTCTCAATGGCTCGGGTTATCGCTCGCGGTATTCTCTCCTTCGGCTGTTTCAATTCCTGTAGATATTCATTCCGCGATTGAAGATCAGTGAATTCCCTATGCACCTACGCAAAAAATGCGGCTCACCGGGCGTACGACTTGGTACGGGCTTGAGCTTTCCAAGGCAATTACGTTCAGTTTTACTTAGGAAGAATTGGAGAGCCTCGAAGCCGAAGCGGAACAACCGCATTGAATTTCGTGAGATCGTGCCGATCGAAAGGATCGATCCGGTTTGCTTTCAAAGCTCCTACTATCTCGCTCCATCTAGGGGAGCTGAGAAATCGTACGTTTACCGGCGGAAACATTGGTGGACAACCGCCGCGTTGCCATAATACAAACCATTTTTCACGAGAAAGAAAGTTTGGTCGCCGGCGTATCACATCAAAACGGAGTTGTGATGCATTTTATGTATTCTGCGAACGAGTTGCGTGACTTCGAGCAAATACCGAAAGCCCAAGGCCAGCAGCTATCGAAGATTGATCTAACGGAGAATCTGATTGAAAAAATTCAGCCGCTGAGTTCGAGCCGGAGAAATTTCACGACGACTATCGCGCGCGGTTTATTGAAAAAGTGGACAACAATCAAGGGTCAAAAAAATACCATCACTGAGCCAGTGCCTGGGAAGTGATTTTGGGCTCCGTAGCGTAGTAGCAACTTTCCTGGCTCGCCTTGATTACACTGTCCTGCGAGCTACAGACGGACGAACTGCCATCAAAATCGCAATTGCGGAAGCTCCGAAATTCATTCTGTTAGACGGTACCTGATACAAACGGCATGGAGTGGCCGTCAGCTTCGTGAAATTACACACTTCAAGCACATTTCCATTGTCCGCTGGACCGACAATCCTATACCGCGGGTGCAATTTCTTCTAAGGGATTAGCCCGACCGATTGGCTGCTAAAACCAGTCGCACGGAGTGTTTTGCGAGCAGTAGTTGAACGATTTGGTCCAAAGCTACGGGACGGAATTAAGCCGGCGTAAGACAAAGCGCCTACTTTTTCCAAAAAACGGCCGCTTCTACTCGGCAGCGCAATGGCATTGCCGTTGCTCAAATTGAGCCCATGGAAACACATCTCGAAAACCATGACGACCCGGTGCGCTTGCTGACACTTAAGGAGACCGCTGACATGCTGCAGTTGTCCGGGCGAACCGTGCATCGGATGATCCAACGAAAGGAATTGCCCGCCTTTAGAGTCGGTGGCCAATGGCGTGTCAACCAAAAACAACTCACAAAGTGGATGCAGCGTCTCCAGGAACTGTGAAATAAAAGAAAGGCAAAACGATCATGCGGTTGCGAAGCTTCTTAGTGTTCGCCTCCGGGTTGCTCTTGTTCGCTGACGGCGCCTTCATTCCTTTTCGGAGGCCTCCAGTAAAAATGCATCCCTTACCTTCGCTCACCTGCGTTACGCGTGATGACTAAATTATGGCGGGCGGAAAGACCATGGAGTTAAAAGCATTTTTCTGGGCCACTTTCGCGACCATCGTCCTCTTCTCGAGCGTGGTGATTATGGTTGAGATTACCAGTTTCTACGTCTGGTAGGACGTCGGTGTGACGAGCATGAATTTGCTTGATAGATTCACCGAATCGTTCCAACTCACCAGTCGTACTATCTTTGAACCAGCCCTTAACTGGGTGCTTCATCATCCTATTCTCTCGGTGCTCGCCGTATTCATCGTGCTTTTCTTTTCCATCAGAAATTACCGGATGCTGTAGGATCAGACCCCAAATCCTCAGCTGCGACGCACAATTTCAGCACCTCAGCATTAGACAAAGCCTTGAGCCGTCTCGCTCAATAACAAGCTCCCACGCTTAACCGGTTATTTTCACTGGCAAATCTTTTTTCAGTGGCCGAGTGAGAGGTTGCCGCACGTTAAGAAGCGAGTGCTTCGGAGAACCGAACGACACTTTATTCGGTAAAATAGAAGATCTCGAATGAGTACTCAGTCACAGCCGAATTTCACAGCGTCGCTGCGGCGCATAAGCTGATGTTTGGCTTGGATGGCTGTCAATTGACATGCCACTCGTCGTGTTTTTGACAACTAAAATACGCCAAGACCGGTAACCACTGTTGATCCTGGTTACAGATATGACGGATTGGGTTGTCGGTGTAACAATTTGTCCTTTCATTCCTTTCAGGCCTACTGCTCAATGCATGGCATTTCTTATGCTTTGTATTGTTTTGAGTTGTGCGACGAATGCGGATTGATTGCATCCTTAGGTCAGAGGAATTCCAGTGCCGGGTAACCATATTGACGATAAATTGCGCATAGTCGGTCGTGATCTAGATCTTCGCGGGATCAGAACTTTTATTCTACGCTGCGAGGATGACCTTTTTGTTGTTAAGGCTGGTTATCAACCACCCCCGGCTATTATGCCGGTAACTGTGCACTACGAATCCAGCGATATCGACCGACTTCTCATGGAAACAGGCGACACTGATAGCCTAACTCCGGTGAGAGACTTTTCGAATCTCTCAGAAATCCTGTCAGCCGTCGGAAGTTACGTAAGCAGAAAACAGGGTCGCCTAATTAGCGTTTCGAATACGGCCTCGACGCCGGCGGTAGCAGTCGTAGTAGTCAAGTATGCGCCAGTCGGATCTGACGCGGTCGTGGAGATTTTTAAAGGCTCTGCAATTTATGAGTTGTGCGTTAGTATTTACAAGGCAAGAGCAACCGCAATTTCAAGCCGACCCACACGGTATACTCGGTTCAGTGATTTGAACGATATGGACGGCGGTATTAGCTGAAGCGATGATGTGTTTAGTGCGTAACGCTTTATGCTACGGAAATTGATATCGATTTCACGCTTCAGTATAGCCGGGGCATGGTCCACTCGGAGCACAATGACTCTCCATCGTTCGTTAGCATACCGACCCTACAAAAGAAGGCTATCCAAAAACTGGCGAGAAAGTAGTTGGGCATATGCCAACCGATGCGCACGGGGACTCTTCAAGCTTTAAGCAAGGCGAGCCTAGAATTATTCGAAACCGGTCTGTAAATGCCCTTGCTCCAAGTAAAGAATCAGCACACGCTGTTTCGACACGTTCTTGACTCAGCTACGTAAATAGCGGCATATCACCGCCCGACTTTGAGATATACCGCATGACACTGGATAACTCGCTATGTGATTCGCCGCTGGTTTTGTCTCAATTTGCGTGTTGGGGATCATTCGTGTACGCGTGAAGCTCGCGAAAGATTGCTGCGCATTCAAATTGAGCAGGTAGCCAAACCCAATTTAACACCCTTTCTCACTTCAGCAATTGCTTCATCTTTCGAGACAGCTAGCGCCGGAGAAGGCAGCGAATCGCCCGTGGAATGCCCTCAAAGCTAATCAGTAGTTCGAGTTGTGCGGCATGAGCAAAAACCAGCGTCTGCTGACTTGTAGCAAGCAAGTAGTCAAGGCATCGGTCTTGTCTGCGAGCACATTGCCCTCGCGGTCGATAGTGGGGAACGCGTTGGATTCTTTTGGGGCGATGATACTGACACTGTGCGTCCAGACGCATGGTGTTCACAGTGTGAACGAGCACTTCTGCTCTTCGCAGTGCATGCTCCGAACAGTGGTTTATTAATGCACGGTTCAAGATAATTTGCGCCAGTTGTTGGGATGAGGCGAAAGTCGCTTGTAGCGGCTTTAGCAAACAACGACCCGGAGATTGTTAAGAGCCCGCTTGGCCGCGGGGGCGCGGGTAACCGATATCTGCTATCTTTCCGAGAGCCAGTTAGAAAATGGACAACGAGTGGCCGTTTGATCAAGGCAAGAACGTTGCTGCAGTAACAACGCGCCAAGTTTTGCGCGAGGGGCGCCCGGTCTTGCGTGTGGTTCATTACTCCGACGATCACTCTTGGGCATTC
>Ga0075424_100003483_pt1 | contig 14750 bp, 16 predicted proteins | sample SoiMethybrSBSTD3_FD_75301 | JGI IMG/M metagenome (GOLD analysis project Ga0075424, IMG submission 75301) | Bulk soil microbial communities from a Populus tree surrounding site in Tennessee, USA - Soil MetaG P. TD hybrid SBSTD3 | ecosystem: Environmental > Terrestrial > Soil > Tree plantation... | reverse complement strand
AACGCAAACTAGCGTTGGGATCTTGGTATTAATTTGGTAAGCTTTTTCTGGCGAGCTAAACGGTATTCTTATCGGCCCCTACAGGTCATCTAAAAGCTATCAGAGAATAAACGAAAATTATTAGAACGAAATACTGAAGAGCCTCATACGGCCATTAGGGAAAACTGCCAAGGGAGTAGGTTACGTGGAAAACGTGGTCCTGCTCTCACTTGCTTATCGGACGTTAGAGTGACAGCACTGGTAACAGCAAAGCATATATCTTTGTTTTGTCTGGTAAGCGTAGGTGTAGAGCTACGACAGGAAGTAAAATGGCAATAATTGTGTTAATAGGGGCAGTCATTGTCCTATCGACGGTCGCATCAATCGCCCCTCGAGTTGAGGGACATGGTGTGCAAGCACAACTTCAGAGCAGATTCGTTAGAATACAAGATGAGACATTTTCGGCGCAAACCGTAAGCACTGGCGATACTATAACGGTTTCAGGAACACTTCAAAGTCTCGTTAACAGACCGTTAAGAGGTTGGCTTTCTCTATTTTCAGAGTCAACAAACGCGGGCAACAGATGGGAGTTTGTTTCAAGGGATCCACCAGGAAATATCTTTGACATCCCTCCTCAGGGCACAGTTCCGTATAGTATTACCGCAAAAGCACTTGAGCCTGGAATCTACCACGTGCATACTCAGCTGAATATCGAACACATAGGTCCTGGATTAGGTCCAGGTCAAACAGTACAAGTTACTGGTCAACCCATATTCAAGCCTGTTCCATGGGGTAATGTTGCTTACCAAGTTATCCTTATTGGTGCAGGACTAGGAATTACCTTCGCGACTAGGCCGTGGCAAGTAATCTAAGCCCCCCCTTTTATTTTAACCTCCATTTTTATTTTCATTTATTCCTGTAGTCTTAACATAATTACAAGTAAGATGATTTTTTTCACATAGGATTTTTTACTGTTCGTTTACTGAGAATAAACCGAGGTGGCCAGAAGAACTTGGCATGCGCTTTTCAACTTAGATGAAATTTCATTAAGCAGCATAATTGGTTCAAAATTACAAAATAGAGCATCTTCGCTCATTTATAGAAGTATTCTATTCAATTACCATTTAGCCTGAAAAATCACAATTGCCGCTTTGATTGTAAATACTTAGTAATTAGTCTGACGTTAGAAGTTAAATAATAACAAAAAATGTAGAATTAATTAATAAAGGAATAGGTTGACTTCCTGTTTATTCTCACCAGTGATGAAGTTCGTCAGGTATCAAACCTATCTGTTCGCGATCGAAGTATTTATCCAACTCGTTTACCCACTTCTCTTTTGCAGACCCGCCACCAAGACCCTTCTTCCGGAGATAGAATGCAATGACACTCAACAAGAATACCGCAAACAATATTGTACCGAATATGTAGACCATTACATCGTAGAACAGGGGGTCGTAGGATGGACCTATTTGACTAATCAAGCTTTGAAATCCATTGCTTATTATTGATGCAAGTCCCAGAATAGCGCTCATCACAGTTAGCAACTCTGTGCTACGATATATACATTTTGGTTACAATTTAAGAGTACATATTTTGGATCTACGATCTCTGGATTCAAAAAATCAATAATCCAAATTAAATTTCAACTGCAAAGCATTCTAAGTGAAAATGAAAAATGCAAAAAAATAGAGAACGACTAGCTTGTAGCGCCGACTGATCTTTTGCTTCTGCTCATCGCAAAGAACGCCGCAGCAACGCCGCCGAATATCGCCACGATCACTCCTATGAATATTGCAGTTTGGTCGATATTGACTCCCAACATCGGGGTACCTGACCCATAAGCACCTGCTGTTTTTGCGTTTGCAACCTTTTCTTTAGCTAGTTGAAGTTGTTCTTCTATATTCCCTCCGGTTGCTGATCCATATTGAGCATAAGCCAGCTTTATAACAGGTAATCCTATAGTCCCTGAAACAATTGACACAACCACTAAAGCTATGATTACTTGCCTGTTCATACTAAGTATCAAAGCTGAATCCAAATATTTAACTTTTATGTTAATAGTATGTCGGGTTCTTTACGAATCGGCCTTCTATTATGAAACGGACACTAACCAGTCGTTATATCCGCATAATGTATAAACCATTGACTCGCACTTGCCTGTTGGGATGAAAGTCACACGAGGAGGTTTAGCTAAGCAAGTAATCATGCTTGATGGTAGGTTGAGAGTTACGTGAACTTAACCACAGTCACCCGCCTATTGGTCTTGTAAAATCCAAGTGCAATATTGCAACGTGTGATATCTTTTTCGACCCTCGTTTACTTATTTTAGTAACTGTAAATCAATTTAGTTTTATAAAAACGGTTAGGAAAGTCAATATTCTATATGTTGAATCGTCGAAAGCCCAACATCCAATTTTTAGCTAATGCCAATAGTCCGCCTTGGCCACGGAAAATTAGATCGTACGTTACAGTTGAGCCAAAGTCTGGGTAAAATTACAATCCGCCCTCACGGAGGTGCCTTCCTAAAGTGGTAATTCACGTTAAGTAACATTTAAGATATGCGTTTATTCAAGCCAATACAAATGGCGAGAATACATGCCCATACTCGTGGAAAATCACATTCAACCCGCCCTTCTACCCATAGTTTACCTACTTGGGTTTCTACCACCAATTCGGACTTGACTTCTTTGATAGTTCAACTGTCTAAGGATGGACTAAGTCCGAGTGGAATTGGTATCAAACTCAGGGATGAGCATAGCATACCTCTTGCTAAACCTCTTTTAGGTAAAAGTATTACCAATATACTTGCCGATAATAATGTGGTGGCAGAGCTACCAGAAGATATATCTCAATTAGTGAAAAAGGCTGTAGGCCTTCAGAAGCATTTGAGAGCTCACAATACGGACAGGAGGAATATTAGATCGTTGGAATTAATCGAAGCCAAGATTCATAGATTGTCCAAATACTACAAACGAATTGGGAAGATGGAAAGGAACTGGAAATATGCAGCGATCATAGCACAATTGGAATAAATAGGTAAATGGGCCACAAAGAATTTTATCAGGCCCTTTCAATATGCGCAGAGAGACTTAGAACGCATATAAGTGATGGTAAAGATATTTCAATAACTGCGAAAGATACACCCGATGGGGTAGTTTCTGCAGGAATATTGACTTATGCCATTTTTTCGTTAGGGAACAAATGTTCTGCTCGGTTTGTTCCCGACTTGACTCCAGATCTAATCCTGAAGGTCAAGGGTGATTCTCACGATCAACAAATCTTTGTAGACGTGGGAACCGGGCTATCGACTGACATTCGGAACTCATTTGGTAACAATTGGCTTGTTATAAGTCATGACAATCTATCGAGTGAAGAGATTATTACTGATGATGAAAACTGCATCTTGAATCCTTGTAAATATGAGATTGATGGACACAAGGAAATATCTTCTGGAGGTATTTCGTATCTAATTGCAAAATCCATAGACAAAAAATTTAACGTCTTATCCTACTTAGCTGTGATCTCGGCCCTCGCCGAGAAACAAGACGTCGGTGAAAAAAGATCTCTTTTAGGCATCAATTCTGAAATTTGTGATGAAAGTGTTAGACTGGGAATCATAAATAAAGAAATGGACTTGTTACTTTCAAGTAGAGATTCAGCACCATTTTATATTTCACTTGCCCAAACGATTTATCCGTATATTCATGGCCTTACGTGGAATGAAAAAAATTGCTTTGATATAGTCACACTATCCGGCATTCCCATAAAAAAGGATGGGAGGTGGCGTACCTCATCAGAGCTAACTCAAGAAGAAAAATTCCAGTTAATCGAGGCCGTAACAAATTTTGTAAAAAAGCACTCCAAAGTTCGTGCAAATAATTTGGAGAACTTACTAGCCGGTTATTCGTTTACTCTTGAAAACGAAGAGCAAGGCAGCCTTCTCCGTGAAGCAAGAGATTTTTCATTCATGCTTGATTGTTGTTGTATAGAATCCAAACCAAGCATAGGACTTGCGGTATGCATTGGCAATAGAACTAAATACCTATCAGAGGCCGAGAAATGTTTAAGGAATATTGAAGACCATCTAAAGCATGCAGTATTGAAAATAATGTCAGAAAAATGGAGGATTTCTGATATGGGAATGAGTGTTTGGATCAATGGAGACGCGATAACAAAAGATTACAATCTGTATATCTTATCATCGTTGCTTTCTGGTTATAATGAATTTTATGGGAAAACAATTGTAGTCCGAACTGAAACTACAAACTCCAATTACAAGTATCTAATAATGGAGTTACAAGGATCCCCGTCAAGTAAAGGTGTAAGCACACAAGCACACAGAATAGCGAATGAGTTAGGTGGAATTTCGAAACGTACCGATACCTTCGTAGAATGTATTGTTCCGTTCTCAATGGTTGATGACTTTGACTTAAAATTAAAGAGGATGGTAGAATATTCTGAAAAAAAATAATTCCCATAATTTTCATGTTACCTCGTTAATTGAGATTTCCTTCGAAAGTGGGAAAAAAGCAGTCGCTATAAGGGATTGCCTTATTCCGGACAATGTTAAATTTCCTAAAGGTTTATCAGTCAATATTAGTGCAAAGGAGAAACGTTTGGCTATTGAAGTTTCCTCGAAGGCGAAATTAGAGACCTTTATAAACACAGTCAATGAGATCTTTGAACATATTTCTTGCGCAGAAGCAGTGTTAGATAATGATTGATCCAAGAATACTCAGGGAAAATCCTCAAATTATACACGAGATGTTAGAAAAGAGAAAAACAATATTTCCACTAAAAGATCTAATTGACTTGGATGAGAAAAGAAGAGAGGTAATTACTATGAGCCAGGATGCACGACATAAAAAGAACGTTCTCTCTTTAAGAATATCAAAAAAGAAAAAAGAAGGACTTGATGTCATACCAGAGCTTGAGGAGATGAAGGACATAGGAAAAAAAATATCGAGTTTGAATCTCCTTATGTCTTCTACGGAAAAAGAGTTTAATAAATTGATGTTTTCTATTCCTAATTTATTAGATGACTCGGTCCCAATAGGTAAGGATTCAAATGATAATGTAGTCGTAAGAGTGGTTGGAAAACCTAGTGAGAAGAAGTTTCGATACCTAGATCATGTAGATCTCTGTACCTCTCTGGATTTATTTGATCTTGAACGAGCCGCGAAGGTGGCGGGGGCTAGATTTTATTTCTTGAAAAATGATCTGGTTAAATTAAATCTGGCTTTGATAAATTATGCCTTAGACTTCCTTGAGGATAATGGGTATACCTTGATTCAGCCTCCTTATTTGTTAAATCAGGACGCTGTAAAGGGCGCTGTCATATTAAGTGACTTTCAAGACGTGATTTACAAAGTAGATCAGGAAGACCTGTATATGATAGGTACGTCCGAACATGCCATTGCAGCCATGCGAATGGAAGAGATCCTAAATGGTAGGGAATTGCCGTTAAGGTATGGAAGCATCAGCCCCTGCTTTAGGAAGGAGGCAGGAGCTCACGGTAAGGATATGAAGGGAATTTTCAGGGTGCATCAGTTCGAGAAAGTGGAGCAATTTGTGTATTGTAAGCCAGAAGATTCAAGAAATGAACATGAAAGAATGTTGGCATTAACAGAAAAATTTTATCAGAGCTTAAGTATCCCATACAGAGTAACACTATTATGTAGTGCCGATATCGGGAAGGTTTCAGCTAAAACCTATGATATTGAAGCATGGTTCCCTGGACAAGATGCTTACAGAGAGATAGTTTCTTGTTCGAATTGTACAGACTATCAGTCGAGAAGACTCGCAGTAAGATATAAGGACAAGACAAACGAAGATACGCGGTTTGTTCATACCTTGAACTGCACCCTGGTAGCTACGGAGAGAACAATGGTCGCCTTAATGGAAAACTATCAAACCGCTAGTGGGGGAATTACGATACCTACTGTGCTCCGTGGGTACCTTGCTGGTAAGACTGAGATTAGTCCAAAGAATGAAGACCGCTCAGGGTTATCGAAACCTAGTCAAGATTAACGCTACCAGTTAATGAAATAATAGTAATTAAAGTTGCAAATCAATACTTCTAAAAACGTGTGAACTAAAATCTTCGCAATATCTTGGGCTTCAGCGTTTCTGGGTGATCTCTTAAGTTCAACAGAAGGGCAAGCAAATTTTCTTTATCTGCTGGTAGAGTTCCTCCTATAGAAGAAATGTTAGATGCATGATTTGCCCGGAATATTACTTCTGTTTTTGGATTAAGGTTCTCGATTAATAGACTAAGCTCCTTAAGTAACTCCAAGTCATCCAAATTTTCGAATTTTTCTCCGAATTTAGTCATGAACTCATCATAAATCCTTTCTTCCAAAATTAAGGATAATGCGCCAACAAATCTGGGCGAGATTTCACTAATGACTCTGGCAGTATCTCGTATATGTTGTTCAGAGTATTTTCTGCCACCTAAGCCTAATATTATCATGCAGGATAAAGTGATACCACAATCCTGGGCCTGTAAGCATGCCTTGATAATTCCCTTAGACGTAGCCCCTTTAGTAACTTTCTTGAGTATCAAATCGTTACCTGTCTCTATGCCAACGTATAACATTGTGAGTCCAGAGCTCCTCAGCTGGACTAGATCATCTGGATTTTTCTGAAGAAGATTTTTTGGCATAGCATAGCATGATATTCGTTCTAATTTAGGAAACACTTCATTCAAGTAATTTAGAATCTGAAGCAGCGATGACGTAGGTAAATTTAGTGCATCACCGTCTGCAAGAAAAATCCTTCGAGCATTAGGATATGATTTTGCTACTAATCTTATTTCCTCTTTAATTTCTTCCAATGGTCTCTCCAAATATGCTTTGCTTCTGTACATATTACAGAATGAGCATTTATTGAACGAACAACCGAGAGTTACTTGAAAAATTAATGAATCTGCCTCTGAAGGAGGCCGATATAACGGATAATCATACATTGGTTCCATAATTTCCTACGAACAAAAAGACATTTAACCTATACTATTTGGGACAAATAATCAAAACTATAGGTACTTTTTGGTGGTCTAGAACGGACCTCGATTCTTTGAGTAATTACGACCTGTATTCGCCTTATATATCCAGGATAGAAGGAAACTTCTGCAGGTTGGCCAGTTATTTATTTGGGTCAGTTCGTCGCGAGTTCGTCATCGTGTGGTACTCAGACTGGAGCAGCTAATCACTTCATCCCCAATGCTTGAGGATGCCAAGTCATTTTTAAGCGTTGAGACTATCCAATTGGATTGAATCTAGTCGCCTGCGCAGCCTCCTTAAGGTTCCAGAAAGAGAAAGAGTGGTCATAGGTTTACACACGACCGCTATAGTAAACAAGACTTTTTCTAGATATTCCAAATCACAACCTAAAATAAGAATCCCATTTTTTTTGCTTTGATAAGATCTCAAAAATGCATCTTCAACCGCTATAGTTCCAAATAGCTGCATAAACCGATCTTCAATATCCCTTTTTATTTCAGTTTGAGATCTCTCCAAATCAAATAGAATGGCAAGATATCTCCGTTTACTTCTCATCATAAGCTTTTGACAAACCTTGCCGAGTCTTTTGAAGACAGCCATTCGGACAACTTATTCCAATAAATTGATGACGGTATCTCTAACGTCCTGAGAATAGATTCAAAAGTGCGACTTGAGATCATCTCAAAAATGGATTGAGCACCACTCGAAATTATAAATTGACATCGAGTTGACAGACACAGGCTGTGCAATGATTTCGCTTGAACAACCCACCTCCCCAATTCCCTTGCATCCAAGAGTCTGGCATTTGAGATTAAGATTTCTAAACCCAAGTTTGGTTTAACTTTTCTTTTAATACTTTCATAGCTAATTCTACTCATATCAGATATGGTTAAGATGTCAGTATTATTGTCAACTCTTGAGACGTGGTCGCACACTAATAGTCTAGGGACACTTGCGGAAACTTCACATTTATTCTTAGTTCGTAATATAAGCTCAATCGAAGGATCTGCTTGAAATGATTCGACGCCTATTACATCTAAATCGAGCCTGCCTGCCATGGCAATAGCATGTTGAATGTTATCAACTCTTACCCCAAGATCTATAGTTTTGATGATAACAGTTCCCTGGAGATGCTAGTTTTATTGCTTTGTTTAAATGTTTTAAGTGGCTTAAACTTAACCTTGATTGAATCTTTATCAGAAAGCTCTATTCGTCCACTGCATAATTTCTGTTTATTTATCCTGATGTAAAGATTATTCTTTTCATCTACAGATTCTCTTAGCGAATTAATAAAGTAGTCTTTGCCTGTATTGTCAAGCAGGCCGTAAATTTTCCTAATCAGATGTCCGGCCTCTGTTTGCTCCAGAGAAAGTGACAACAAGCTAATTTCATTTCCCCAATGCCCTTCAGTATTTACTTCTTCAAATTTAGTAGAGTTAAGGCTGAAGCTTTGAATAATCTTCGATTTTACTTTTTCTTTATCTTCTGTTGCGTGAATGACGACGCTAATAATCGCTCCAGCTAGCTTAAGATTCTCAATCGTTTCATCCTTCATCATCTTTAGAATTAAGTTCTACTCGATCACTGGTTTCTAATTGAACTTCTTGGCCCTCTTTAGACGCCTTAGGTCCAAAATTCGCACGAGATTCAGGCGTCGAAATAAGTTTACTCTTTTTGATCCCAACATGCCTCAAGGAGGCTAGTTTTTTGCAAGCAGCAAGAAGATTCATGTTCAATTTCCCCTCTTTAATATCATCAATAAATTGTTCGATCGTTAATTTTGGCATCTCTTCAGAGAGAATTTGATGCGCTACTTTTCTTATTTGGTGTTTTTTGGATGAATTCAATCTTCTTTGGCTAAATGCTACTGTTGCTAGTCTAAAGGTGTATCCATCAGACGTGGTGTAATCGTGAACAAAATTTACCATGGAGCTTCCTCTTCTTATAAGACTTCTAAGAAACTCCTTAGCATATTCATGACCTTTGAAGATAGTTGTCCCCGTACCCTGATATATCTTGTCTAGTTCCAAAAAAATCTTAATTTGGTGTTGAGCAGGATCTTGCCTTTTAATATCGTATAACGTATTTTCAATCACCCGTCCTCTAGCAGTTTCAGGATTCGTCACAGGAATGTAATTAAGAACACTGCCTCCGAAGGCTTGTGGAGCATTAATAATTATCCATTGCTTATCACGCCATTTGTCCCGAACTCTGCCACCTCTCTTACCTCCTTTAGGCATAAAGATGGCTCCGCTAACCAAAATATAAGTCCTGCGAAAGGTAGGATAATTCAGTGTATACAAGCATAGCAAATGTTCAGTACACTTGTTGGAAATCCTAAATAAGGACCTTCAAATAACTCTCGAGAATAATAATTATGGATTTAGTATTTTTTGGGAAAAGAAAATTGATTGGATCATGACTACAATCAATTAAATGATTTTGCTTTGCGACTAATAACACAGGCCGGTAGGAACCAACGGATATGAAATTTAGATCTAATCTTTTAAATGATCTGACGGCGGTCATATGCTCTCGTAGGTAACCTATCTCTGTATGACATGAGTAATAAATACCATATCCAGCTTAGTAAATCAATTAGGCCTGAAATAAAAATGCGTGTGGGTTAATTATCTCAGATTTATTCGTTAATCGGTTTCCCATCGGAAGAATATTTTACCTTCTTCTCTCCTGAAGAACCTATAAGTGGATTTGAATTCAGTCTACGTGTCCTTGCGGCTCCACATATTACGCCCCACGCTATAAAAGATCCTGCCGCTATCGCATATGCTATAAGTTCATCGGACATATATATTTCCTTAAATGAACTGGATGCTTAAAAGGATTTTTGATTCAAAAGAGGTAAATAAGATTAGTATGTCGAAGCAAAAAAATCTACTCTTGTAATAGTTAGTAGGAGGTAGTATTCTTTAAGTTAGATATAACAAACCAATATTTGTAATTAACAGGGAATTCCCAGCCAAACCTCCCAATAAGTTACCTACAGAAATTAACCAGTAGAAGATTTAATTACCCATTCGATCTTCTTGCACTAGCTCCTTTGTACGAAAATTAATTCCAATTCCCAAAATTTAAAAACGACTTAGCTTCAATTACTAGGAACCAAATGAGCGGCCAAAATAGTGATGACCTTTGCTCACACTTACTGAAACTAAGTAAAGAAATAAGATTTGCGGGCATTATAGACAGAATGGGATCACTCGTTTCTGGGGGGATGAAGGATGGAATACAGTCGCTTGAAAAAGGGGAAGAATCATTGAAGCTGTACCTTGGTTACGCAATTAATAATATAATGAGGGAGGATTTCGATTCGGCTTTTGGTAAGGTATTGTATAGTATCTCTGAAAGAGAAAAGATAAAATTGGCTACTTTCCCATACGGGGACAATATTCTCTTAGTTTCTATGTCAAGAAATTCTCCCCACCCTACAATTGTTCAAAATATTCTTGAGATTTTGAGGGAATAGTTTATCGGATCTCTTTGGAATATAGAATATAGTAATATTTAGGGACCGCCTCTAATACTATTGTCAGAGCATTTATTTATACAGTGATAAGCGAACTACAAGATAAATAGGAAAAAGACACTATTATTAGAATCGAGTACCAATCTGGCTCATCCGCTTAGGTCCGGAATCGGTTTGAATCAAGAATATTTAAAAATTTGAGTAGGAGCTTATAATTTTCTTGAACTTATTTTGATAACTGAAACTATGCAAATACATAACGTTATATCAGGTTAGACTTACGATGAACTTACGTAGCTTTCTCTTTTCCCATATCATTAGTGAAACAATACCTACCATAAGCAGAACCTCTACCGATTTAGCCAGAATGCCAGCTACGTCGACTACTTCGGGTGCATTAGTTGGGGATAAAGGTGGAGGGAGAATTACTGAATAAGTGTAAAGTCCAACAAGAACGCCAGTTCCTACAAGACCAAAAAGGTTCACTATTAGGGTTCTCTTGTAATAATCCATTATGGATTTTCGATCTTTAACAGATTCTAAGTCTTGTCCTAAATTAACCAAAATGTACAATATACCATAAGCTACTTGAGCAGCAGCAGCGCAAAGTAGAAAAATAGAATAGTAAATTTGTTGTGAGCTGTGCTCGGGAAATATTGCAAGATGAACTAACCCACCGGCAATTGCAAGAAGCATTATACCGTATCGAATCAGGTCGTGATTTTGAGAATTGCCCATCTTAGTTTTACGGCCTCTAAAGTACGAGACTCCCAACACAGCTCCTAACACACCAATGGGCATTATCACGGCTATAGCGAAGAGAAAATTCCTTATGTCACCCCATGTATTTGAAACCGTGATATTAAAAATCGCCCTATCACACTGGCAGCCAACGTTACTATCCAGTATGGACCTGGGCGGATCAACCATACCATCTCCCATGGTAGAATTGTCTCGTCCTACGCTTAGCACTATTTGATAGTTACCCACGCTAGGAAAGGTGAAATAATATTCAAAGTCTCCGATAGGATGCAATGTCCAAGGGAAAAATTTTACTCTTTTACCCGTAAGGTCCTCGTAAATTTCTACCATTGTTTTAACATTATATACGTCGTTGCCATTGAAGTCTTGAATGCTAAACATTATTTGTGTCGGGGTTTTTGCCGGAGTATATTCTGGATCTAAAGCTAAATAAGGATAATATTTGCCAACACCATCCCTATTAGACCCACCATTATAGTGAGGAGTATGTGGCAGGTGACCAAAGGCAGTAGTAACCAAGGGACCAACAAGAGCCAACACAATTACTACCATGAGAAGCGAATATAATTTCTGTAAATGACTCTTAATCCTCATAACAATAAATCCATAAAACCATCAAACATCATATAAGTTCTCTGGAGCAAATAAATTGAAGATATCTATTTCAAAACCTCTGAAGATTGTGCAGATTCCCGTATTAAGTGCCGTCACGTTTATTCAGAAAATTCAATCGTCTCTATAATCGTCATGGGCCAAAGGATTTAAAGCGAGGTAAACCAGTTAAAATTTGTAAGTCGGCAATTAAATGGATTCATTGAAAGTTAGCGAAGTATTGAATAATTTTGCTTTTAAAAACGTACGTCATAAACAAACAAAGGTTATTGAAGAAATATGCAACGCATTCAATTCAGGTTACAAGTACATTATATTAGAAGCGCCTACTGGATTCGGAAAAAGCGCCGTTGGGATTGCGGTTGCAAGGACCTTAGGGAGTAGTTATGTCTGTACCGCGACAAAAGACTTACAGACTCAATACGCAAGAGACTTTCCTTTTTTGAAACTTGCTAAAGGTAAGAATAACTTTCCTTGTAAGGTAAAAGAAGATTTTGTGATGGTTAATAAGTATAAATGCGGAGGCTGCCCTGATGGAACTACCAGTGAGTGTAAACACATTTCATGTGACTATGGCCCTTGTTTACACGACGAATCTATGGAAGGCACAAATTGTAGGTATCGTACTATCCTGTCTGATTATAAAGTAATAAATGAAGGTAGAATAAATGAGAATGTAATACTAACTCACGAAAAGAAGGAAAAACTCAAGAGACAATATTCTGAATGGCTGCATACGAAAACTTTGGGACTTTCGTCCAACCAATGGGCACCTTGTTACTACTTTGATCAGCTTAATTGTGCAATTTTGGCAAATCATTCAATTTTTAATTACTCAATTTTTTTATCTTTACTGCCCAATAAGAACAGTCTACCTACAAAAGAACTCTTGATACTGGATGAGGGACACTTAATTGAGACTGAAGTCGTAAAATTTAGAGGGCTATCAATTTCAAAGAGAAGATGGAAAAGATATATCCCTGATCTTGAAATCATTGACTACGGCTATGACATTAACGGTTGGATAGAATTTCTTATAAAATTAGAAGAAAAAATTCTATCTCTGATCGGAAATGCATCACTTATAAAATCTCTAGCAGATGAGCGTAAATCCAGATATGGTTATAAGGGTTCTGTATCAAGGAAACAGAAGAGGGTAATTTCTGCATCACAGTTATTTGAAAGCGACAATGACATAGAGAAGGGATTTAAGGTCAACGAGATGATCATTAGACGAATTGGAGAAGAAATTCTGGTAGAGATCTTTCAAGACCTAGAACGATTGACCCGGACTATTAACAACATTTTAACTCAACCGAGGAATTGGATAGTGGCTGAAGTTCACAGGGAAAAATATGAAGTGACTAGAGTCGATTTAAAGCCTCTCGATACTTCACCATACTGTAGATCTGTGTTCGAAAAGTGTCACAAATCCATTATCATGAGCGCAACTATCCTAAATAACGAAACCTTTGCAAGAAACATAGGTTTTGAATCAGCTGGCGATGTAAAATTCATTAGAGCTGAATCGGATTTTCCTATAGAAAATCGTCCTATATTTCCTCTAGGCATAGCTTACCTTAACTTTCAAAATCTGCAAAAATTAGAAGTGCAAACTAAAATCTCAAAGGCCATTGATAATATTATGCATATTCATAAGAACGAAAAAGGCATAGTTCACACTACATCATATGAACAACTCGCATTCATTAAGGGGAACATATCAACACAAAATGCGCGCAGACTTCTTGTCACCGATCCGGACGTAGAGAGGGATGAAGTTATTAGGGAACACGTACAGTCGAAAAGACCAACCGTCCTAATATCTCCTTCTTTACATACCGGTCTGGACTTGAAAGATGGATTATCACGCTTTCAAGTTATTACTAAAATCCCTTATCCAAATACTGCAGATCGGTGGATATCTGCAAAAAGAATAAAAGATGAAAGTTGGTATTATTTGCAGACTGGCCTTAGACTTATTCAAGGGTATGGTCGTTCAATAAGATCTAAAGAAGATTGGGCCAAGACGTACATACTCGACAGCGCATTTGATTACTTTGTCAAAAAGAACCGAAAAATTCTTCCTGATTGGTTCGTAGCTGCTATAAGATATTAGAGATTGTCTTTAGGCTGGACTGACATTTTATGATATTCCTCACCTATTCAAGGATCTTCCGTACCTTGAGCTCGAGTATTTTCTACATTTTATGGCTCCGTTCTAATTGATTTCGCAGGTGGGCTATAGCTTCTGAGGACTATCAGGGAATTCCTAAGTTGTGTATATAAAAAGACTACGAAAATACTATGGCTATGTTTAAGTAGATGATTCTCGAGGTATATTATTCAATAATTAATGAAATGCGGAGTATGTAAGGTGCAGATACCTTCATCGAAACGGAAACAGCATCTTCTTAAACAGCATAAATTAGAAGAGAATTTGGTTAATTGGCTCATAAAAACGGATGACGAGCTTCAGTCCCTTTACAATTAATACAGATGAAATTCTAGTTTATGCCATATTTGCTGGGAAATATGAAGTCGTCCTAGACGGCCCTTGATATCCTATCCAGCGCAGCCTCGGTTCCCTCTAGAATATGTTTTCTTACTACTCCTGTAAAAAGCGCCATGACACCTTTAACTTTAATGTCCCACTCCACATCAACAACTGTTTTATCTTCGCCTTCTGAATGGAGTGTAACTGTTTTTCGTCCTTTAATGGGTCCATCAGTTATTGTTGTTGTAATAGACTTCATAGGGTCCAATGATACTGTTTCTTTACATAACGAGTTCCTGAAAGCAATTACTACTTCTCTTTCAACTGTGTTCTCAGATCTCCTGATATTATTTATTGATTTAGTACCGTGCCAGTACACTGGATCGTTATCAATGTTGGACATAATTGCCCA
>Ga0075424_100003481_pt1 | contig 14750 bp, 14 predicted proteins | sample SoiMethybrSBSTD3_FD_75301 | JGI IMG/M metagenome (GOLD analysis project Ga0075424, IMG submission 75301) | Bulk soil microbial communities from a Populus tree surrounding site in Tennessee, USA - Soil MetaG P. TD hybrid SBSTD3 | ecosystem: Environmental > Terrestrial > Soil > Tree plantation... | reverse complement strand
GACGTAAGTTCCGGCGCTGCCGCGATCACGTGCTCGAAGTTGTCGAGCAGGAGGAGCAGGCGGCGGTCGCCGATCGCCTCCGCAAGCGAGCTCGCACCGCCGAGCGCACGGGCCGCCGTCTCGGCGACGCCGGCCGCGTCGCGCACCGGCGCGAGAGGAACCCACCAGACGCCCTGGGGATAGTGCTCGGCGGCTGCGGCGGCCGCCTGCAGAGCCAGGCGCGTTTTCCCGCTTCCGCCGGCACCTGTCAGCGTGACCAGCCGGACTGCATCCCGGGAAAGGAGCTCGCCGACCTCGCTAAGCTCGCGCCCGCGTCCGAGAAACGGCGTCGCGGGCACCGGCAGGTTCGTCTGGTAGAGCGTCTTCAGGGGCGGAAACTCACCTTCGCCCATCTGATAGAGGCGCTCTGGAGCCGAGAGGTCTTTCAGCCGGTGTTCGCCAAGATCGCGCAGTCCGTCCGAGCCGGCGAGGTCGTACGTCGTTTGGGAGACGACGGTCTGCCCGCCGTGGCTCGCCGCGGCGATCCGTGCCGCCCTGTGGACGTCGATCCCGACGTAGCCTTCGTCCGTGACGATCGGCTCGCCGGTGTGGAGACCCATCCGCACCCGGATCGGCCCGGGCTCGAGGGCCGCTTGGCCGTCCGCTGCCGCCGCAAGCGCGTCCTTGGCACGGGCGAAGGCGACGAAGAACGCGTCGCCCTGGGTGTCGACCTCAACGCCGCCGTGGCGGGCGAAGGCCTCGCGAAGCACCCGGCGGTGTTCGGCTAGCGCGTCCGCGTAGTCGTCGCCGAGCTCGTGGAGCAGGCGGGTCGACCCTTCGATGTCGGTGAAGAGGAAGGTGACGGTGCCGGTCGGGAGCTCGCTCATCCGCTCGAAGAATGGCGCGGTTCGCGGTTCGAGACGGTCATTGGGACCGTCCCGAGGGACTGTCCCTGAAGGGGACTGTCCCGGAAACGGTCACGGCTCTAGGGGCCTAGTGCGCGCGGCCGCGGCGCCGGCGCAGCCACCGCGAGGTCTCGCCCAGGGCGATCACGGCCAGGAAGATCAGGCCGACGATCAGCATCGCCGTGATCACCTTCTTGCCTTCCTCGGCAGCGGTCTCGGCGGCGAGGGGTGCCAGAGCGAGCAGCGTCATGCCGGCGCGACCCTAACGAAGTCGGCGGTCGTGTGCGATGAGCGCCTGCTCGAGCGCCGGGCCCGCGTGAGCCTCCGCGAGCTCGGTGAGCGGCGCCGGGTCGGCATTGTCGCGAAGGGCAACGCGGGCCTCCTCGAGCTCACCGGCTCCGAGCAGCGACGCGCTGGCAGCCCAGACGGCACCGTCGCCGGGGGCCGAATCGGCCCGTAGCTGCGAGCAGAGCGAGATCAGCTCGGCCAAGTCGGCGACCGCCTCGACGCTTCCGACGTCTGCGATCCGGACGAGCCCGTGCGCATAGAGGTAGTCGCCCAGCAGAAGAGCCGTGTCTTCGTCGACGGGCTCGAAGAGGCGCGGCTGCCCGTAGTGGACGAGGTAACCCTCGTAGATCGTCTCGAGCCCGAGCGCGTAGCGCTCCTCGCCGAGCAGCGAGAAGACGGGCTCGTGCTCAGGCTCCGACCGGAGAGCGTCGCGCCAGAGCGGACTCTCGCGCTCCGCCTCGGTCGCGATCGTGTCCCAGAGATCAACCGTCGAAGTCTGCAACCGCCTGCACCGTCCTCTCGATCTCCTCCTCGCCGTGAACAGTGGAGATAAACACAGCTTCGAACTGCGAGGGCGGGAAGTAGATCCCGCGCTCGAGCAAATGGCGGAACAAAGCGGCATAGCGGTCGGTGTTCGTTGCCTGCGCATCCGAGAGATTCCGCACCGGAGCCTTGCGCATGAAGAGCGTCGCCATCGCGCCGACGCGCTGGACGGTTCCGTGAGGCGCGAGGCCGGCCTCGAGCCGTGCGCCCTGCCGTTCGAGCCGCTCGTAGTGATCTAGATCGCGAAGTCTTCGCAATACGGAGAGGGCCGCGGCCGTCGCGAGCGGGTTTCCGCTCAGCGTGCCGGCCTGATAGACCTGGCCGCTCGGGGCGAGCAGCTCCATCACGTCGCCTCTGCCGCCGAATGCCGCCAGCGGCAGACCGCCGCCCGCGATCTTGCCGAGGAGCGTGAGGTCGGGAGTCACCCCGAAGCGCTCCTGGGCGCCGCCACGAGCAACGCGGAAGCCCGTGATCACCTCGTCGAAGACGAGCAGCGCCCCGCTCGCGTCGCAGAGGTCGCGGAGCGCCTCGAGGAAGCCGGGCGCCGGCGGGACGACACCCATGTTCCCGCCCACCGGCTCGACGACGATCGCTGCGAGCCCTTCGCCCCAGCGCTCGACCGCGGCCGCCGTCGCGTCGACGTCGTTGTACGGCACGACGATCGTGTCCTGCGCCGCTCCCGTCGTGACGCCCGGCGTCGCCGGGATCCCGAGCGTTGCAAGGCCCGAGCCCGAGTCGGCAAGCAATGCGTCCGCGTGGCCGTGGTACCCGCCGGCGAACTTGAGGATTCGGTCACGGCGGGTCGCCGCGCGCGCGAGCCGGACGGCGCTCATCGCCGCCTCGGTCCCGGAAGAGACGAGCCGCACCAGCTCCAGCGACGGCACGGCGTCGACGAGCTCCTCCGCCAGCTCGACCTCTCGCTCGGTCGAGGCGCCGAAGGTGGTGCCGTCGTGGACGGCCGCGACCACCGCTTCGATCGTCTCGGGATCGGCGTGGCCGAAGATCAGCGGTCCCCAGGACATCACCCAGTCGATGTAGCGGCGGCCGCTCTCGTCTTCGATCCAGGCGCCCTCGCCGCGGCGGACGAAGAGCGGCTCTTCGAGGCCGACCGCGCGCATGGCGCGCACCGGCGAGTTGACGCCCCCAGGGATAACTTCGCGAGCCCGCCGCCCCAGGCCCGCGGTCACAGCCACTCGGCGAGCTCTTTCGTCCAGTAGGAGACGATGAAGTCGGCGCCGGCGCGCTTGATCGCGATCAGCGATTCCAGCGCCGCCTGGCGTTCGTCGAGCCAACCTGACTGCGCAGCCGCCTTCAGCATCGCGTACTCCCCGGAGACGTTGTAGGCGCCAACCGGGATCTCGAAGCGCTCGCGCACGGCGCGCAGGACGTCGAGGTACGGCAGCGCCGGCTTCACGATCAGCGCGTCCGCGCCTTCCTGGACGTCAAGCTCGCACTCGCGCAACGCCTCGCGGACGTTCGCGGGGTCGAGCTGGTAGCCGCGGCGGTCGCCGAAGGCCGGCGTCGACTCGGCGGCCTCGCGGAACGGTCCGTAGAAGGCCGAGGCGTATTTGGCGGCGTAGGAGACGATCGGAATCTGCTCGAGACCGGAATCGTCGAGCGCAGTGCGGATCGCGCCGACGCGGCCGTCCATCATGTCGCTTGGGCAGACCGTGTCGGCACCTGCCTCGGCGTGGCTGACCGCCGTCCGAGCGAGCAGCTCGAGCGACGCGTCGTTGTCGATCTCGTCGTCGCGGACGACGCCGCAGTGGCCGTGCGAGGTGTACTCGCAGAGGCAGACGTCGGTCGCGAGCACGAGCTCGGGGAAGCGGGCGCGCAGCTCGCGCAGGGCGCGCTGGACGATGCCGTCCTCGTCGTAGGCGCCTGAAGCGTCCTCGTCCTTTTCCTCCGGGATACCGAACAGCAAGACGGACGAGACGCCGAGCGCGACCAGGGTCTCGGCCTCGTCGACCAGCGCGTCGACCGAGCGCTGCGCGATCCCGGGCAGGCCCTCGAGCTGGTGGACGACACCGTCGCCCGGGCAGACGAAGAGCGGCATCACGAAGTCGCCGAGGTCGAGCCGCGTCTCCCGCACGAGCGCGCGCAGGCGACCCGTGCGCCGCAGACGCCGCAGCCGCGTGGAAGGGAAGCCAGCTGTGCTCATGGCTTCGGTAGCTGTTGCGGGACGTCGGCCGAGCCTGTGTTCCGCGCACTTCGGCCAAACCGGACGCGTAGCGTACTCACGCCAACAATCTACGCGTTCCGATTCTCGCCAAGAGCCCGAAGAGGGCGCCCAGACCGCACAGCCACGCAGCCTCTCGAAGGAGCGTTGTCCAGGGGCTGGCGTTGTACAGCGCGGCGCTGAAGAAGCGCACCGCGTGGATGAACGGGAGAGCGTCGCTGATCCAGCCCGCAACCGGAACGATCTCGTTCGGAACGAGGCCGAGGAAGACGATCGGGAGGACGACGAGCAGCGCGACGAGCGATGCAGTGCGTGCGTCCCGAGCGATCGCGCCAAGAAGTGCGCCGACCGCGCCGAGCGCTGCTCCGCTCAGCAGCAGGCCCAACGCGAGCAACGGCACCCGGCCCCACGGCTCGCCCCCGGTGACGTTGCCGATCTGGATGATCGCGCCGAAGACGAGCGAGACGCCCAGTCCGAGCCCGAGCGCCACGACCGCAGCGAGCAGCACCTTCGCCCAGACGAGCTCGCCGAGACTGACGAGCCCGCGCGCGAGCCGGCCGACGACGTTTTCGTCTCGCTCGGCGGCTAGCGACCCGGCCGCGAGCACGAGGGCGAGGAAGGTGATCGTCAGCCCGAGGGCGTAGGCCTGGACGTCAGCCGAGAGCGCCCAAGTCCGGCCGCGACCGCTGACGCGCTCGATCTCGATCGGACGTGCAGTCGCCCGTAGCGCGTCCCCGGTCCGGGCGAGCGCCAGGTGCGCGTCGCCGATGAAGTCGCGCAGCTTCCGCGCCTTGGCGCCGGGGGTGGTGCGAAGCAGCTGATCGGCGCCGTCGAGGCCGAGCACGCTGAACTCGCGCCCGAGAAACGAGCCGTGCCCGCCGTTCTGAATCAGCCGGACATAGCCGAGATCTGTGCCGATGTACGCCGTCTGGAGCTGGCGGTTCAGGCCGTAGACGAGCGCCTGCACCTGCTCGTCGACCCGCGACGAGATGATCCCCCGGGCCGTTTGCACCTCCAGCGTCGGGCTCGAGACCATTCCCTGCAGCGTCTCCACGAACCCGGGCGGCACCGTGAGCACGGCGACGACCTTCCCGGAGCTCAACTCCCGCTGCGCCTCGTCGTGGCTGAGCCTGACGAGGTCGACATCCTTGCTCACGCGCTGGATCGTCCTGTCCACGTTGAAGCGGTGGCCGCCGACGCTGACGATGCGTGGCAGACCATCCTCGTCGACGAGCGCGACCCGCGGCTTCGCGTTTGCATAGCCGGCAACGAGGCCGACGAGGAGCGCGATGAGCAACGGATATGTGAGCAGCATTCCGAGCAGGAGCGGCGAGCGGCGCAAGATCAACCCGTCCTTGCGCAGGAGCAGGAGGACGCGGCTCATTCCGCGAGGGCTAGAGCTTCGTACTCGGTGACCGGGCCGGAGAACGCGACCGCTCCCTCCCGCAGCGCAACGACGCGGCCCGCGTGAGCCTCGACCTCTTCGAGTTGCTGGGTGACGAAGAGCAGCGCGACACCTGACTCGCGCTCCGCTTCGAGCCGCTCCCAGAGCCGCTGACGCTGCTCGGGATCGAGCGCGGCGGTCGGCTCGTCGAGCAGCAGCGCGTCGGGCTTGCCGAGTAGCGCGATCGCGAGGTTGAGGCGCTGGCGGTTCCCAACGGAGAGGTCGCCGGCGAGGACGCCGTTGCCCGGCAGCTCGAACTCGTCCAATAGCCGCCCAGCGGCCTGCTCGGGTCGTTCGTCGGCCCCGAGGCGGGCGAAGAGCTCGAGGTTCTCGCGCGGCGAGAGACGTGCGTACTGCGCCGCGCGCTGCGGCGCCCAGCCGACCCTGACACCGTCGCGGCGCTCGATCCGGCCCTCGGAGGGCTCGAGCGCGCCCGCTAGAAGCGCAAGCAGCGTCGACTTGCCGGCGCCGTTCGCGCCGACGAGCGCGACCGCTTCACCATCCCCGAGCTGGAAGTCGGTCGGCCCGAGTGCGATCTGCGGGCCGTAGCGCCTCGCCACCGCCCGAGCCGCGAGCAGCGGGGCGCGCTCGCTCATCGCCGTGCGGCTCGGCTCGGCTTGATCTCGGTCGGGGCTTCAGGCTGCTCTTGCTCGGCCGATTCGACCTCGACCGGAATCGGTAACGGCTCGCCGCCGGCCTCGTCCCAGCGTTCGAGCTCGATCCGCTCGGAGAAGAACTCCCAGATCGCGCGGCCTGCGGCGAGTAGCGGCAACGCGATCAGAACGCCGGGGAGCCCGTAGATTTCCCCGCCTGCGAGCAAGCCGAAGATGACGAGCAGCGGGTGCAGCCGCAGCGCCGATCCCATCACGTTCGGTACCACGACGTGACCCTCGACCTGGTGGATGAACAAAAAGAGGAGTGCGACCCAGATCGCGGAGATCGGATGGACGACCAGCGCGTAGATCAACGGCGGTATCGCGCCGAGCCATGGCCCGAGATAGGGGATCAGCTCGGTGAACGCGACCCAGGCACCGAAGACGACCGCGTACTTGTCGAGCCCCGGCACCAGGCCGGTGATTCCGAGCAGCCAGACGCCGAGACCTGCGCTCACGCCGATGATCAGCGACAGCAGCAGCTGGCCCTTGACGTAGCCGACCAGCGACTGCTCGATCCTGACAACGAGTGGCGCGGATCCTTTCGGCGGCGGAAAGCGGCGGTTGACCGCGCCCGAGAGCCGCTCCATGTCGAGCAGCATGTAGATCGAGACGACGAGCACGAGGACGAGGCTGAACAGCAGCTTCACCGTTCCGATCGCGGCTCCCTCGACGAAGTTGATCGCTCTCGTCGTGTACTTCTGGACGTCCTTCGTGCGAATGTTGTTCACGAAGTCGTTGAGCTGCTTGCGGACCTTGATCCGGCCCAGGCCGTGGTGGTTCAACCACACCTGAAGGCGGTCGACATCGCGCTCCGCATGGGTCCGCGGAGGTTGTCCGTGCTCGGTCGTAAAGTAGGAATCGACTCGATGTGAGGATGACTTCGTCTGATCGACGATCACCGAGCCAAGCGCGATGCTCGCCGCCGCGACCAGCGCCGCGAACAGCAGATAGACGGTTGCAACTCCCAGTCCGCGGGGTATCCAGAATCTCGTGACTCCTCGGACGAGCGGATTGAGCAGCAGCGCGATCAGTCCGGCGACGAGGAAGAGGAAGATGACGTGACGCACGGCCCCGGCCACGGTCCAGATCAGCAGCAGGAGCAGGGGCAGCGTGACGAGCTGAATCCAGCGCGGAATCTGCAGCTTCGGGGGCGACTGGGTCGCCATCGCGATGATGATACGGCGCGCATCGTCCGGTTCCGCCCTCCGGACTGGGACTGGTCCTTGGCCGAGGACGGCGCCCTCGCTCTTGACAGTTACGAACTGTGGGACGAACCCGAGGAACGACCGAGGCTTCGGCTGTCACAAAGTCCGGCCGACCAAGGCTCCTTGCGGGTGGCGGAGCAACCCGTTAGCGTCCCGCCGATGCCCAGGGACACAGGGCGCACGATCGCTGCGCGGCATCGCCGTGCCCACCATCAAGCTGTTCGCCGCCGCAGGCGTGTGGCCGGCCTTGTCGTGCTCGCGATCGTCGCGCTGATTACGCTGCTCCTGACGGCTTTCGGGACCGGCAAGCCCACCTCGACGACGAGCACCGTCACTCCGGCCCCGGCCAACCGTCTGCTGCCCGCGGGGCCGCCGAGCCCACAGGTCGTCGCGCTCGAGGGCGCGCTACGAATCCAGCTGCCGATCGCACAATCTCGTGTGACGGCGATCGGCTACCACGCGAGCGGCGACGGCGCTGTCGCGCTCCAGCCTCTCGGCTCGCAGGCGAATCCAGGCGCGATCACCCGATTCGCCCGCAGCGTGTTCGGCGGCGGCAAGCACGGCATTCGCTGGTTCCAGCTCAGCGGCGGCGAGGGCCCCGGAACCGCCGCGCTGGACGTCGGCGCGGAGCCCGGCACGGACATCTATTCGCCGGTCGACGGAAGCGTGGTCGGACTGACGCCCTACATCATCAACGGCAAGCGCTTCGGCTCCGAGATCGACGTCCAGCCGACCGGCGCACCGTCATTCGTCGTGGCGATTACACACGTGAAGCCGGACCCGTCCTTGACCGTGGGATCGAGCATCGCCGCCGGCACGTCGAAGCTCGGGACCCTGATCGACTTCTCACACGTCGAGGAGCAGGCGCTGGCGCGCTACACGCAGGACGCCGGCAATCACGTCGAGATCGAAGTTCGGCCCGCTGCGGCTCTCTCGACGCCCTGAAGATTTTTTTCGTTGCGGACGTGTTCGGCGTCCCGGGGCGCCGGGCGGTCGAGGAACGGCTGACGGGCCTGCGAGAGGAGCTCGAGGCCGACTTCTGCATCGTGAATGGTGAGAACGCCGCCGACGGCGCCGGGATCACCCCGCGGATCGCCGACCGGATCCTCTCCGCCGGCGCCGATGTAATCACGCTCGGCAACCACGTCTGGCGCCGGCCGGAGATCGGCCCTTATCTGGCCGAGTCGGAGCGCGTGATCAGACCGGCGAACGTCAACGCGGGATCACCGGGCCGGGCGCTGACGGTCGCCCCGGCCGCCGACGGGACGCCGGTGGCGGTGATCAATCTGCTGGGGCGGCTCTTCATGGATCCCGCGGTGGGCCCGTTCGAGTTGGTCGACGAGCTCGTCGACGAGGCCCGGAAGCGCGCCCAGGTGATCGTGATCGACTTCCACGCCGAGGCGACCAGCGAGAAGGTCGCCCTCCCGCGCTGGCTCGACGGCCGCGTCACGGCGGTGATCGGCACGCACACCCACGTGCAGACGAACGACGCGCGGGTCCTCCCCGGCGGCACGGCGGCGATCAGCGACGCGGGGATGACCGGCCCGCACGACTCGGTGATCGGCGTCCGAGCCGACCTTGCGATCGCACGCATGCGGACCGGTATGCCTGTCCGCTTCAAGCCGGCCGAGGGCGGCGTCCGGATCGAAGGCGCATTGGTCGAGTGCCGCGCCGACGGAACGGCTACGGGCTGCGAGCCGGTTCGCGTCGAGGCATAGCCAGCACGAAGACAAGGGCGACCAGCACGAGGTCGCGAGCGAAGACGAGCCATGTCGCGATCGCGTCCTGGTGCAGCGCGAGGCGCCAGTAGCGATACGGGAACCAGAGCTGCGTCAGCACCAGCGCAAGGGCGAGCACGGCCGAGGCGGCAAGCCCACGCCGTCCGCGGACGAGCGGGACGAGCGGGAGCAGCCAGATCAGGAACTGCGGCGAAAGCACCTTGCCGAAGGCGATGAACGCGGCCACTGCGGCCGCCGAGTAACGGACGAGCCGCTCTCTCGTGGCCGGCCCGCGCGCGAACGCTACCCAGAGCGCGATCACAACAATCGCCTGAACGGCACTCTGGATCGCCGCCAGCGTGTCAGCGAGCGACCCGCCCTGGTTCTGAGAGCCATGGCTCAGGTTCAGGCGAACCGTCCAGAAGCCGAATTGGTGTGCGACGAGCAGGAAGCTCGAGCCGAGGCTCTCGATTTGCAGCGGCCGATCGGCCTGCCGGTGCAAGCTGTCCCAGACACCACCGGGCGAGAGCCTGACGAACGGGAGAAAGATGAGCGCAACCACGCCGGCGAAGACGCCCGCACAGACGAGCGCTTCCCGACGGCCGTAGCGCCGCCAGACGTACGTCAGTACGGGGGGCACGACGACGATCGGAAAGATCTTCGCGGCCGCGGCGACCCCGAGCACGCCGAGGCCGGTGCGTTTTCGGTCGACAAGGACCGCCGCGAGGCCGAGCACGAGCAGGGCGGTCGGCCAGAGGTCAAACCGGGTCAGGATCACGGAGCCGAGCGCGAGCGGCGCCAGCGCCGCGAACGCCAGCGCGGCAAGCAGACGTTCCGACCCGGCGCCAAGAGCGGCGAGCGCGATCGCGACGCCCGCGATCGCGAGTAGGCCGCAAATCACCATCAACCATTCGAAGTTCCTTTGGTAGATGGTCTGGTCGTGGCTGTCGCCGATTGCGGGGAGCACAAAGACGGGCAGCGCGGCCGGCGGGTATTCGACGCCGAAATCGAGGTACGGCACCTGCCCGTCGGCCATGGCATCGCCGTAGCGCTGGTAGACCGGCGTGTCGACGATCTGGCCACGCCGGTAAAAGCCGTGATGGAGCAGGGTCCAGGCGGCGCCGAACACCACGAGTGCGACGAGGCCGGCCGCGAGCGCGACCCGGCGCTCAGCCGGCAGCGACCAGCGCTCTTGCGTCGTGCTCACGCGGTACCGGGACCTCGGCGGGAACCGTCTCGCGCTCGGCCGTCAGCGCAACGAACGCGACGAACGGGAAGAACCAGGGGAGGTAGAGATAGAACCAGTGCGTCAGCACGAGCTCGAAGCCGATCAAGAGCGCGGCGGTCAGCGCCGCCAGCTGACGAGCCGTTTTCCGTCTTGGCACGAAGTACGCGGCGATCGAGCCGATCACGAGGAGCACCTGGAGCGCACGCTGCACGAGATGCAGGTCCGGGTAGCCGGCGGCGTACTGCTTCCAGTCCCAGATCGAGAACGGCGAATGCCGCCCGATCTGGAATTTGATCGTCCGGTCATAGAAGACGTGTGCGGCGTGCAGCGGGCTCGGCTCGAGCAACAGGACCGAGAAGGCAACGGCGGAAGCGACCAGGAAGCCGCCGACGAAGACGAGCTTCTCGCGCGGGCGCGCGCGAGCATCCGGATACGAGGCCCAGAGCGGCGCGACGAGGAGCGGCGCGAACTTCGTCCAGCCCGCGAGCGCGGAGAAGAAACCGCGGGCAAATGAAGACGTAACGAGCCAGAACCCCCAGATCAAGAAGAGCGGGGGCAGCGCGTCATTCGTGTTCGAGCTCGACACGTACTGCGTGAACGGCCAGGCCGCCCATGCGAAGACGAGAGTCACCGCGAGTCTCATGCCCCCGAAGCGCAGGCCGACCAGAGCGAGCCCGATCAGACAGAGGATGTCGAAGCCGATCGTCGCCGCATGGGCCGCGGGGAGTTTGTCCCACCTGCCGCTCCAGCCGAAGGCCCAATACGCGGGGAGGTATGCCTCGTATGCGACCGGGCCGTACGTATCGCCCGATGGGTTGGCGGACTCGCAGCGTCCATTCGTCTGGATCCGGTCGCGGATCTCACCATCCTCGTCGGCCGCGCCGCAGGCCTTGAGATTGTCCTCGACCGGGAAATTGCCGTAGGGAGCCTCGCCCGCCGAGATCCGCTCGGCGCCGATGACACCGGAGTAGCCGACGTCGATGACGTTCGAGTTCTCGACGTTGAGCCCGATCCGAAAGCCGACGAGAAAGATCGCGGCGGCGGCCAACAGCCAGACGGGCCAGACCGGGCGCGAGGCCGGCTCGGCTCGACCGCGCAACCCGCTCCAGATCATTCGGCCCAGCAGGTAGACGAGCGGGGGATAGACGAGCGGCATCGCCGTGAAGACGTGGCCCTTGTTGAAGTACCAGAGAGAGACGCTGAACGAGACGAGGGCCAGCAGGTCGAGGTTCCGTATGGACAGCGGGCGACGGAAATCGGCGAGCCCGACCAGGAAGACCGCGCAGAACCCCAGCCAGATCCAGACTTTGTTGATCTCCTTGCCGCCGAAAGCCCCTGGATAGCCGCGGGCCATCTTCCAGGCGACCTGCGGTCCGGTCCACGCCTCGGTGACCGTCCGGGTGGCGTCCTGGACGCGCCCGGTCGCGACCTCTCCCGCCTTGCCGATCGAGGTCCAGACCTTGATCGTCCAGTTTCCGAACTGGGGGCTGTAGGTCGCCTCTTCGGTACGGGTCTTCTTCGGATAGTGACGAAGCCAATCGGCGACCTTTGGGTTCGCCAGGAAGATGCGGGTTGCGCTCTCCTGCGTCAGTTTCGTCTTCGGGGTAGCCCCAGCTGCGGGAACGAGTAGCAGCGCGCAAAGGGCGACGACAACAAGTCGGCGCATGGAATCAGGGTAGTGGACGGACTACCGGGCGAACGACCAGAGCTTGTTGCCGATGAAATTGAGCGGCGTTACGAGCACGATCGCGATCGCCTGCGCCGCGACCTTGTTCATTCCGAGTGCAATCAACGCGCTGAGGATCCCGAGGTTCGCGCCGTAGGCGACAACTGCGACCGTCAGGAAGCGCAAGCCCTGAAAGCCGACATGGCCCCGCTGGTCGCGGAACGTCCAGAGCCGGTTCCAGAGGTAGTTGTTCGTGACCGCAACCAGGAACGAGACCGTGGCGGCGTAGATGTAGTGCCAGTCGCCCCCACGGAGGAGCGCGGTGTACACAGCGAGGTTGACGACGTAACCGGTCGCGCCGACCGCCGCGAACTTCGCGAGCTGAACCCAGTTCCCGGGATGGCGGAGCGCGCGGCCCGCTCGGGCGCGCGCGGCGAGCACGGCAGAGGGCCGCTCGGCCATCGGCGGGCGAGGCTATCACCGCGAGCAGGCTCTACTCGCGGAAGCCTTCGGCGCCGACAAGCGGGACGAAGCGACACGGCACCGAGTGGATGACCGCCGGCCCTTCCGGGCTCCGGACCGCGACCTCGAGACGCTGACCGCGGGCGGTGCCCACCGGAACGACGAGCCGGCCTCGCGGCTTCAGCTGCTCGTAGAGCGTCTGCGGGAACCCGGGAGCCGCGGCGGCGACCGCGATCCCGTCGAAGGGCGCGAGCTCGGGCAGGCCGAGCGTTCCGTCGCCGACATGGACGTGAACACGGCTGTAGCCCGCGTCCGCGAGCCGTTCTCGGGCCGCCTCTGCAAGCTCGGGGATCCGTTCGATCGTGTGCACCTCGGCTGCGAGCTCGGCGAGGACCGCCGCCTGGTAGCCCGAGCCCGTGCCGACGTCGAGCACACGCTCGTTGCTGGTCAGCCGCAAGGCCTCGCAGATCCTCGCGACCATGTAAGGCTGGGAGATCGTCTGGCCGCCGCTGATCGGAAGGGCGGCATCCTCGTAGGCGCGGCGCTGTTCTCGTTCGCCGACGAATCGCTCGCGGGGAACGGCGGCCATCGCTCGGAGCACGCGCTCGTCCACGATGTCGCGTCCGCGCAGCTGCGCGTCGACCATCGAGCGGCGTCGGCGGGTCTGCTCGTCGTCAGGCGGCATGGGCGAGCGGGCGGGTGTAGGCGGGAGGTTCGACGCCAAAGTGCCCGAGCGCGACGGGCGCGAGCTGGGTGATGCTCCGCACCGCCGCATCCAGCCCGACGGTCAGGATCGGCACCTCTGAGTCGGCGGCGGCGAGGGAGCCGTGGCTTCCACCGCCGAGGTGGCTCCGGCCCCCCAGGTCGTCGAACTCCACGGCATCGCCGGCCGAGACCAGCAGCTCGCCGGCGTTCGGGTTGCGAAGCGCGGCCCACGCCCGGGCGAGCGCATCGGGCTGTGGGAGGATCGTCAGGTCGCCGCTCGTCTCCCAGCCGTTCGCGGCCGGGGCAAAGCGGAGCTCCTCGCCGGCTCGGCGCGCAACGGCCGCACCGGCTTCGAGGAAGAGCGCTGCTTCCACACCTGACTCGGCGTCGAGACGAGCCGCCAGCTCGCGGATGTCCTCCCGCGTCTCGCCCGTCCTGTAGACCATGCCGGCGCGGTTCGACGCGGTCACGAGCACGCTCGCGTCGGCGAAGTGCTCCTCGAGCCGAACGGTTCGGTCGATCCGGGTCTGGCCGTGGTCGGAACAGACGATCACCGCGTAGCGTTCGAGGAACTCGTCAGGCCCGCCCGCGGCCTCGACCAACGCCCAGATCGCGGCGTCACTTCGCTGCAACGCCTCCTCGGAGGCTCCCGGCCCGGCGGCATGCGAGGCGTAGTCGTAATCCGGTAGGTAGTGAACGAGGAAGTCGAAGCCGTCTCGCGTCACGAGCCAGCGGCCGACGGCGCCCGCGTAAGCGTCGACCGATCCGGCCGAGCGCCCGAAGACCGCGAGCGGCGCTCCGGTCGTGTCCGACTCGTACAGGTTGTAGAAGAAGAAGCGCTTCGGTCCGTAGGCCGGACGGCGGGTGAATGCTGGGACGACCGAGGGATGGCGATTGCGGCCGCGATAGCAGGTGAAGTTGATCGCCGCCGTCGTGTGACCGGCATCCTCCAGCGCCTCGAAGACGGTCAGGGCGTCGGCGCCGAGGTGTTGCTCGTTCATGTTGAAGACGGCGTCGTGGAGCGCCTGGCGCGTGCCGGCGGCCCTCACTGCCGCGAACGAGGACCCGTACTCCACGATCCTGCGCTCGCCGCGGTGATACCAGACGAGGTGCGGGATCCGGTGAACGTCGGGGTGCGCGCCCGTCGCGATCGACGACAGACAGACCGGCGTCAGTGATGGAAAGGTCGAGATCCCGCGCGTGTAGGCCCCGTTCGCGGCAAGAAACTTCAGCGCGGGCGTCCGGTCGTCTTCGGCCGCGAGCTCGAAGGCGGCCGGCGTGAGGCCGTCGATCACGATCAGGATCAGCTTCTTGGGCATTCCGGTCAGTCGCGGGCGAGCGTGCGGAGGCCCGCGTAGCGTTCCGGCTCCCGGCGGTGGGCGCGCGCGGCCAGTGCGGGTAGCGCTACCGCTTCGAGGTAGCCGAGAAACGGAACCAGGGCGAGCGCGGCGATACCCAGCCCGGCGAGGCCGATCAGGATTCCGGTGCCACTGACCGTGCCGCCCCGGCGCAGGGTCCCGGCTGCGAGCGGGGCGCCGCCCAGCCCCCCGAGCACGCCTCCGATCGCGCCTCCAACGGCCTCCGGCCAGTCACCGAGCGCCAGGCCGACAGCAACCCCTGCCGCCGCGCCGATCAGGATCGAGAGCAGCGCGCCGGCGCGAGACTTCGCCAGCCAGCCTGCGGCGACGAGCGCAATGCCGACGCCGATGCCCGCGGCGACGCCGATTCGGTACCACTCCCACATCCGGTCCAGTGTAGTGCTGGAGTCGGGG
>Ga0075424_100003479_pt1 | contig 14753 bp, 12 predicted proteins | sample SoiMethybrSBSTD3_FD_75301 | JGI IMG/M metagenome (GOLD analysis project Ga0075424, IMG submission 75301) | Bulk soil microbial communities from a Populus tree surrounding site in Tennessee, USA - Soil MetaG P. TD hybrid SBSTD3 | ecosystem: Environmental > Terrestrial > Soil > Tree plantation... | reverse complement strand
TCTCGGCGAACGGGACCGCGGTGGCGAAGAGGATCTTCGTGATCGGGTCCGGGGACAAGATCATGCCGTAACCCAGGCCGCCGGCCACCGAGCTGAGGCTGGTGATCTTCCCGTAGGCGACCGGGTTGATCACGCCCAGGTTCGCCTGGGCCTGCATGAAGGTCAGGCCGGCCCGCGCGCGCAGGATCGCCCAGACGCCGACCCACAGCACCACGAGCACGCCGATGCTGACCGCCGAGGCGATCAGGTAGGTGCGGCCCGGTCGGCGCAGCTCGCCGCCGACGTAGTAGGAGTACAGCACGCCGTTGTAGTTGAGCACCATGAACGGGATGATCGCGACCGCGGCCGCGATGGACGTGCCGAAGACCACCCCGTTCGACTTGGCGCCCGCGATGATCGCGCTGTACGCGCCGGGGTGGTTGCTGTAGTTCGCCAGGGTGGCGACGAAGTCGGAGTGCGAGTGGAACGCCAGCACCCCGATCAGGGCGACGAACGCCACGACCTGCAGCACGATCAGCCAGAAGATGATCCTGGCGACGATCTTCACCGAGAACAGCGACAGCGCCGCCACGATCAGCATGAGGATGACGGACAGCCAGGCGATCGACAAATTGCTGCCCAGATGGTTGCCAAAGTTGGCGATCCCGGTCCTGTGGAACGCGGAGCCGAGGCCGCTCAGCATGAACGGGGTGAACTGCGCGGCGAAGTGCGCGTTGGTGGACAGCACGTAGGTGAACACCACGGCGATGCCGAGGCCGGCCATGGACCCGACGGCCGGGGAGACGATCCGGGACAGGTAGACGTACTCGCCGCCGGCCCGGGGCACCGCGCGCAGCAGGTGCCGGTAGGCGAACATGGCCACGAGCCAGATGATCGCGGCGGCGACCAGCGGCAGGTACATGTCGGCCTTGGCGAAGTCCGTCAGGCCCGCGTTGAAGTTGATGAAGGTGTTGACCACGGCCACCGAGGCCAGCGAGATGCCGATGGCGGCTGGGATCCCGAGTTCCCGGACGAGGCCGGATGTCTGCCGGATGAAGAGGCGCCCTGCCTCGCCGCCGGCTGTGGCGGTACCCGCCGCTGCGTCGCTGCTTGCCACTGCCTACCTCCAGGGGTTGCCCGCCAGTGCCAAGAGAGGAGGGATCACGGGCGAGCGCCCAGCTCACCTGCGTGATCCCGCAAGGCTGCCCTTATGGTTTAGCCCGGACAAGAGTTTGTCAATACCTACGAACATACTGTTGTTCCCACAAATTTGGCGGATACTGGTAATGCACTGGCGGTGGGTGCCGGCTGCTGTGTCAGGCAGCCGCGGGCGTGCCGTCCGCGCGGGTACGGGGGCGCCGCGCGGGCGGCACGGCCCGCCGGGCAGCCCGTCCCAGCGCCAACTTCCACCCCACCAGTTCCGACCCACGGCGCCCGCCCTCAGCGGCGTTTGTGACCGGTTACGCCAGCGACCAGACTCATGTGTGGCCGTTGGGGTCGACGGCCACGATCAGAGGCGGAGTGGAGCACGATGATGCCGGGCGCGCTCAGGACCGGGACCGGCGGGCGGGTGCTCGGCGTCGATGCGTGCCGGCGCGGCTGGATAGCGGTAGCCGTCGAAGACGCCGTGACCGGCGCCTACTTCGATGCAGACATCCAAGCGCTGGTCGCGCGGGCACAGGCCGACGGCCCGCTGACGGTCGTCGCGGTTGATATGCCGATCGGCCTGGCGGACCGGGGGCAGCGTCAGGCTGACACGCTGGCCCGGGCGGCGATCGGCCCGCTGTGGGCTTCGGTCTTCATGACGCCGGTCCGCGAGGCGCTGCTTGCCGCCGACCATACGACCGCCTCGGCCATCAACCGGAGGCTCACCGGGCACGGCATCTCCATCCAGGCCTTCGCGCTCAAGCCGAAGCTGCTCGAGGTGGAACGGTGGGCACGGGCGGCGGCGGTCCGCGTCGTCGAGGTCCATCCGGAGGTCTGTTTCGCGCGGATGGCGGGCGGTCCGCTGGCCGAACGCAAGTCGTCGTGGGCGGGCACCGAGCGGCGGCGCGCGCTGCTGGCCGGCGCGGGAATCCGGCTCGCCGGGGATATCGGGCCCGCTGGCGCGTTCGCCGGGGTGGACGATGTCCTCGATGCGGGCGCCGCCGCCTGGGCAGCACGGCGGGTCTTGTCCGGCGACGCCCGCCCTATCCCGGACCCGCCTGAGGTCTTCTCCGACGGCTGGCCGTGCGCGATCTGGGCCTGACCGCCGCCCCACCGCTCCTCCGCTGCGGCGGGGTCAGCCGGTCATGGCCGCGGACAGCCTGGCCCGCTCGGTGTCGGTGAACGGGACCGGCTTGCGGTTCTCAGCGTCCCAGTTGACCGTGACGACGAGCGCCTCGGCCGCCACCTCCCCGCCCGCCGTCACGACCGTCTCCCGGGTGGTCAGGCTGGTCGTGCCCAGGCGGTCCGGCGCGATCCGCACCGTCACCCGCTGATCCTCATACCGCACCTCGGCGCGCAGATCCACTTCCAGCCGGACCACCACGTAGCTAGGGTCGCCGCCGAGGGCCTGAATGAAGAAGGCATCCCGGCCCTCTTCGAGGTAGGTGAGGAATACCGCGTGATTGACGTGGCCCAGCGCGTCGACGTCACGCCACCGCACCTTGACCGGAAGCTCGAATACCGCGGCCATACGCCCACCTCCCTCGGCACTCAGAAACTATCGCCAGCCCGCCCGCAGCACCGGCTGCCGGCTTGGGGGTGCCGTAATCCTGCCACCACCGGAACCGCCAGGGACCACGCGAGGATGCGTATCCGGTGGCCGCCGACGGCTGGCGGTTAGTCCAGGACGCTCGGCTGGTCGATGAGCCACAGCCAGCTGCCGTCCGGCTGGCGGCGGGCGATCTCCACCGTGGCGTTTCCCGGGCGGACGGTGGAGGTGATGGCGATGTCGCCGTTGCGGACCGCCGGGCGGATCTCCCCGGTCAACCGCGGCCGGCTCGCCAGCAGGTCCGCGTACACCTCCCGGATGGCCGACCGGCCGGTGACCCGGCGGCCCGGCGGAAAGGCGAGTACCGCGCCAGGTTCGTACAGGTTCACGATGCCGTCCACGTCACCGGCGTTGGCCCGCTCCAGGAAGAGCCGGTCCAGGTCCTCGGGCTGCAGCGCGCGCTCCGTGGCTTCAACGCCATCCATGTCCGCTCCTTCGGCCGGGACACCGCCTCGCCTTCATTGTTGCCGCGGGTACCGACATCACCTCTGGCCTGGATGCCGCGGGAGGGCCCTGCTGACGTCACGGCCGTGATCCGGCCGCGGTTGAATCAGCCGACGGCCGGGGCGACGCGGTAGTGGTAGCCGTGATGCTCGGTGAACCCGGCGCGTGCGTACAGCGCGCGGGCTGCCTGGTTGCCGGCTGTCACCTGGAGATACAAGCTGGCGGCACCGTGCGCGGCGGCGGCAGCGGCCAAGGCGGCGGTGATCGCGGTGGCCAGGCCGGTGCGCCGGTGGCCGGGATGAACCTCCACCGCGGTCAGCCCGCCCCATCCGTCCGCCACGGCGACCCGGCCTATGGCGACGATCCTCCCGTTGCGGCGAATGCTGGCGAAGGCCTGGAACGGAGCCGACACCAGCAGTTGCCGGGCGATCGGCGGCAACCGCTGCCCCCAGTAGTGGTAGTGGTCCAGCCACGCCCGGGTGGGCTCGAGATGCAGGTCCACGCGTTCAGCCAACTGGGGGCGCGCCACGGCCGCCGCAGCAGCGGTCATCACCACCGCCGGGTCAACCCGGATTCCCCAGCCGTGCTGGCCGAGGAACCGGTCGGTGTCACTGTCACCCGGACGGCCCAGCGGATACGGCACGGCGACCATCGCGGGCAGTTTCCGCTCCGCATACCAGCGGCGGACGGCCAGCACCGCCTCGGCCAGCGGGACTCCCGGCTCCCCGGCCGCGAGCGCGCTGTTAGCCCGGCCGGTGAATCCCTGCGCGGCCCGCAACAGCCACCTGCCCAGCCGCTCCTCCTCCGGCGCCCGCCAGCCCTTCGCCGCGATGATTTCGAGTTCACCGATGAACAAAGCTATGCCACGACGATGTCAGCGGCGGCGTCCCTAGGCGATCTGTTGACCGACTACGAGGGCATCGTCAGTGGCGCCTAGCACGACGCTGCCGCCGGTCATCATCGCGATCGCACCGAGCCCGGTCCCTGAGCTTGGTCCCTGCGGCGCCTTCTAGGCAGCCATTCTTGGCGAGTGTCAGCGTTTCGTTTCGTCGGCGGGCAGGTGGGCGCCTTTGACTCCTGCGGCTGGAGTGTCGGAGGGCCTGGTCCGCCTACCTGGACACCAGTTGACCACTTTCAACCAGTCGACGACACTCAAGCAATGATCATGGCCCGGTTACGGCATCCCGCCGCACAACGGCTGCACGGCAAGCTGATCGGCCAGCCCGGGTTCCGCCGCCTGTGGTTCGGCCAGACCGTCAGCGCGTTCGGCAGCCAGATAACCACGCTGGCGTTGCCCTTGACTGCGGTCTTGGTATTACACGCGTCCACCTTCCAGGTCGGGTTGCTGACGACTGCTGGGTTCGCCCCGTTTCTGCTCATGGGCCTGCCCGCAGGCGTCTGGGTAGACCGGGTGCGCCGCAGACCGGTGATGATCGCGGCGGACGTGACCCGCACGCTGGTGCTAGCTTCGATCCCGGTCGCATTTGGCCTTGGGGTGCTGACTCTCGGGCAGCTGTACCTGGTCGCATTCATCTGTGGCGTGGCGACCGTGTTCTTTGACGTCGCCTACTTGTCCCTCGTGCCGGGCTTGGTCGGCCGCGAGCACGTTGTCGAGGCCAACGCCAAGCTCCAGGCCTCAGCGTCAGTGGCGGAGGTGAGCGGGCCGACCGCAGCTGGGTTCCTGATCGGGCTGCTCAGCGCTCCGGTCGCCTTCCTGGCCGACGCGGCGAGCTTCGCTGCGTCGGCGTTGTCGCTGCTGATCATCCGTGACCGGGAGCCCGCGACCGAGCACGCCCAACGCCGCCACCTCCGTGCCGAGATGGCTGAGGGCCTGCGGTTCGTCGTGACGCAGCCGATCCTGCGGATGACGACGGGATGCAGTGCGACGGCGAACCTGTTCGTCTCAGCGGTGCTGGCGATTAGCGTGGTTTTCCTGGTTCGCCAGGTGCATGTCGGCGCGGGCACCATCGGGATACTGATGTCGCTGGGCGCCGTCGGCGGGTTGGTAGGCGCGCTGAGCTGTGGGGTATTGCGACGCTGGATCGGATCCGCCCGTCTCATATGGCTGTCGCTGGTCGGGACCTCGCCGTTCGCGCTGCTGATCCCGGTCACATTCCCTGGGGCTGGACTGACATGCTTTGCGGTGGGCTTAATTGCGATCAGCTTCGGTGCGACCGTCTATACGGTGCTCCAGGCTTCGTTCCGGCAGTTGCTGTGCCCGCACCGGCTCCTCGGCCGGATGAACGCCACCATCCGCTTCATCACGTGGGCCACTATCCCGCTTGGGGGGCTACTCGGCGGCGCCCTTGGCAGCTGGCTTGGCAATCGGGTCGCGCTGTGGGCTTGCGCCATCGGGATCTGCCTGGCGCCGATCTGGCTTCTCGCTTCGCCGCTGCGACGGATGCGCGATACAGAATCAATCCCCGCCGAGTCCGACCTAGCTCCGGGAGTCGCCACGAGCTAATCATGGTCAGATTCCGAACATTGTTCGGACCTTGGCGTATCCGCAAGCGGTCGTTCAGGCCGGTCACCGTGGCGAGCAACCACGCGGCCATCAGCCCATCCGGGCGCCGAAGCTGACTTCGGTCATGGGAGCTGCTTCTCCCACCAGGTAAATGCGTCGAAGGCGCGGTGGCCCCAGCGCCCGTAGCGCATCTCTGGGAGTGCCGAGGGCAAACGCGCGTTTCCACTCTCGGAGAGGCCACTTGCAACCTTGCGGAGTGCATTGCTGAGCGGGTTCACCTAGGCAGCCAGTGCCACCGGTCAGCGGCGTGGCGACGATCGTCATCTCGATCGCAGCGCTGCCTCGCGGGCGATGTCCGTGCGCGATTGCACGCCGAGCTTCTTCAAGATGTGGGAGACGTGAGTTGCGACGGTGCGGCGGGAAAGCAGCAGCTTGGCGGCGATCTCGGGGTTGGACATGCCCTCTCCCACCAGGTTGGCGACGGTGATTTCGGTCGGGGTCAGGCTGTCCCAGCCGCTGCGCGCTGTGCGGTGTTTTGCATGCGGGCCGCGGCGGATGCCGTGGGCACGGAACACAGCCTGCAGGCGGGCGGCATCGGAGGCTGCGCCTAGTGAGGAGTAGAGCTCCACCGCATCGGTGAACGCCGCCCGTGCCTGGTCGCGGTCGCCGACGGCGATAAACCCACTGGCAGCCGCTTCCAGGGCCTTGGCGCCCAGCAGCGGTCGGCCGCCCACGGAGTATCGCTGCGCGGCCTGCAGCAACCGGGCCGGGTCACCGCCTAGCAGCCCGCGACAAAACAGCGTGTTGGCCTGCCGGTGCGGAATGTCTGAGTCGGCGGCAAGTGCTTCGGCGTGGCCGGTAAGCGTCTCCGCCGTGCCAAGGTCGCCGATCTCGCAGGCGAGCCGGACGGCGTCGGCGACCAGCTCCTCGACCTCATCAAGTTCTTCGGCGTTCCCCGTGAAGTCGGCGGTCAGCACGGCCAGGGCGCTACGCGCGTCGCCAGCGACCTCGCGGTCAAGGCTGCGGGCCAGCGCCAGCGGGGCGATAACACGGCTGCCGATCCGCCGGGCATAAGGATCCGCAGCGGCAAGGTGCGTACGCGCGGCGGTCATCTCACCCCGGTGGAAGCAGATCACGGCGGCGATGCCGAGATCGCAGCAGGCCACTCCAGGTTCCTTCAAGCCCTCGTCCAGGGCCTGCACCTCGGCCAGCGCATCTGCCCACTGCCCGGTGTCAAACAGCAGCTGGCCGAGGGCGCAGTGCGCCTGGGTCAGCCGCACAACCGTGCCGACTAGGGCAGCGAGGTGCCGGGCCTCCCGGGCCGCGGCAAACGCCTCATCGTATCGGTCAAGATCACCAAGGGTAACGGCCTTATTGAGCTGCAACAAGAGCCGCAGGTCGGTCAGGGCCGGTTCGGCTTGGGTCACGGCCAGGGCGCGGTCGAACAGCGGCAGCGTGTCAGTGGTCTGCCCCTGCATGGCGGTGACAGTGACCAGCACGCTCAGAGCCCAGCCCATCGCCCAGTTGTCGCCAGCATCCGCCGCGGCCGCCAGCGCGGCGCGAGCGGTGTCGCCAGCCTTCTCGACTTCGCCGCTATGGTTGTGTGTCCGGGCGGCAAGCACTAGCAGTCGAGCGCGGTGCCGGGCCGTGATCCCGGGAGCGACGAGTGCGCGGTGGAGCGCGTCAAGAGACTCTGCGGACTTGCCTGCCTGGATACGGCATTGTGCCAGCGTCCAGTGCAGGTCGACCAGGACGTCGGGCTCGGTGACATCAGCGAGCGCGAGGCTGGCCACCTGCTCCGCCCCGGCCGCGTCTCCTACCCGGTAGAGGGCGTCAGCGAGCCTGCTCACCAGCAGGCCGTGCCGGGCCGAGCCTGCCGGGCAGCTCGCCACCGCGTAACGGATAAGATCCGCTGCAACCTGGGGTGCCTGTGCGACCAGCACGTCGGCGGTGTCGGCCAGCCAGCTCAACACCCAGTCGTCGATCGGATCGGCTGGGCCAGGGCCGGCGAAGGCTCCCAGCAGCTGCCGGGCTACCCGGTCAGGTGGGGCGCTGGCCTGCACGAGCGCACGCCCGGTGGTGCGGTGCCAGGCGGCGCGCAGCGAGACAGGCATCACGTCATACAGGGCCGCCCGGATCAGCGGATGCCGGAATGACAGGCCAACTGCTGAATCGGCGAGCACGCCTGCGGCGCGGGCCTCGTCAATGGCCGGCCTCAGGTCCGCGACCTGATGTTCGAGCATGACCGTCAGGTCCGCTACGGCGAAGTCCACGCCAAGCAACGCGGCCGCTTGCAGAACCTCCCGCGCTGGCGCCGAGAGGAAGTCCAGGCGGTCCGCGATAGCTGCCGACAGAGACTCTGGTGTGCGGCCTTTGGCCAGTGCGAGGGTACCTGTGTCCGTAACGGTCAGCCTGCCGCTGCGCGCAAGCGCGGCGACCAGTTCGGTGACATACAGCGGGTTGCCCAGGGCCCCGGCGGCCAGCTGCAGCAAGTCTTCGCCGGGCGTGCCGCGGCCGAGGGCTGTGACGAGCTCGGCCACCGCTTCATCGGGGAGCCTGGTCAGCCGGAGCCGGGCTCCCTCCCCCGCCGCCCGCCGCAATGCCAGCAAGTCCTCGCGCTGCGGCACCGGGCGCATCATCCCAGCCAGCAGAAGCGGCATCTGGGGCGCCGACCGTGCCAGCCGCGACCACAGTGTGACAGTTACCGGATCGGCCCACTGAAGGTCGTCAACAACCAGGATGGCGGGCTGCGCCGCGCACTCCTCCGCGATCAGCGCCAGCAGCTGTTCGGCCAGCGCAGCTGACATATCCGCGCCCGGCCCGGCGGCGAGCTCGCCGCGCAACAGTCTGACGATGGTGCTGCGCCGTGGGCTGTCAGGCGCCTCGCGGACCCGCAACGCTTCCAGCAGCGGCAGCAGCGGTAAAGCCTGGGCCAACTCATCCCCGTTGCCCCAGAACACCACACATCGGGCGTCTGTCGCGTGCACTGTGGCGGCCCGTATCAGCGAGGACTTCCCGATCCCCGGCTCGCCTTCGATCAGCACCGCGCTCCCCCGCCCAGCAGCGGCGGCCCGGACCAGGTCGGCCAAGTGCGTTAGCTCGCTGCCGCGGCCGACCAGCGCTCCGTCCTGTGTCGCGGCAGTCACGGAGCGGATTCTACTACTAGAACATTTACGGAACAAGCGGACATTCTGCCCTCAGACCTTCTCGGCGCTTGCTCGCGTAGGCGGTAATGCCCAACCGCGGCTAGAAGGAAACCGTCAATGAAAATTGCAACGCACATCCCATTAAGCCTTTGAGTAGCATTAGCGCGGGAACCTTCCGGGCAACTTAATGCGATAGTGGCAAGACAAAACAATGCCTTTCAGGTAATACCGCAAGCGGCCTCAACGTGGGTAAAAATTCGCTCATATGGCCATTAAAGCGCCGTGAGGGCTGGCAGCACCGCGCACCAAACGGCTGCGGGCCCGGGAGCCGTCTTGGAGGAGTCATGCGCATCAGGCGAGCCATCCTTGCAGCCATCATAGCGCTCGGCCTGGCCGGGGCGGCGCTCACATCCTTTGGCGCAGCAGCGCACGTGGTTGCGATGCATTTTCACGGTTGATCAGAACATGATAGGAGTGGCCGGGATGATGCGCCCGGGCCTTGGCAACCCTGGCCGCGCTAGCGGGCCGGGCGCAGGCACGAGTTTATTCCGGCCGGCTCTGACGTTGGGTTACGCGGGCCCGGGCGTCGCTGGGCCATGTGCGCCCTAAACCGTGCAGTCTTCCAGGAAAGGGCTCTCAAGTTCATACTCCGCATCGGCCGGCGGGCGGAGCCAATCGGCGAACTCGCGGGCTCTTTGGGTAGCCTCAGCCAGGATGGCGGTCTGGTCAGGTAGCCCGCTGGCCGTGATGACCCCGGGAGAGCAGAGCGGGTGCGATACACGGCAGCGCCAGTCGGCGGCTCTTCGCAAGCTGCCCTTAATGGGAGGGCGATCTGCTCAGGCCCCAAGCTGGCGCCGAAGGCTCTATGGGCGTGACGAGCCAGCAGAAGCGCCGCCTTGCAGAAGCGCTCGTCGGTGACGAGAGCACTATCCGAGCTGGTCCGCCGGAACAGTCACTGCAGGGGTTATCTGCGGCATGGCTTCGGTGCCATCCAACGCGCGGGCGTCTCGGCAGACCTGAACAGCCGACGTTGGCTCTGGCCGTGCGAAGCTCGCTGGCCAGGGGCCATCACCCCGCCGACCAGAGGTCTAGCTCAGCGCAAATGTTGATCACAGCGACGTTGATCACAGCGATGGAACCGAGGTCAAGGAGCTGATGCGACAAGCCGACAAGCGCCGACAGCAGATGGGCGATCATAATGATCACGGCGACCGTTCCGAAGACCAAGAGCGTGACCAGCCAGACAGGCATTTCTAGGTACCTTACGGTGTGGTTGGCGGCTCTGGCTTGGGCGCGCGCCCGCGACGACTCGAGTCCGGCAGGACCTGATTGCATCCTCCTTGCTGGACAGACTGTACTCGGAACGTGCCGGCCACGGCGGTGCCAGCACTGGCACGCGGCTGGCAGCTGCCGGTGCTCTCCGGTCGAGCCCTGACTAATCGTCGATGTCATGCTAGGCTGCCATTTGGGCGCCGCCTGGAAGCTGGGAGGTAGCAGACGTGCGGAAATCCTGTTCAGTCGCTTCTTTAGCGAATTTAGAAAAAGTGCGTTCTATTCCTGCTGTCAGCTTAATTTTCCCGCCCCTGGTCTGGTCGGCATTTGATAGCGTCTACCCTTCGATCGCGGTGCTTTCAGCTTTCCTGAGACAGCATGGCATCGCGACGACTCAGGACGACCTTAATGATGAGTTTGCCAGTTTCCTCATCGACGACCCGTTGCTTAGTAGGCTTGGCGCAGGAAACGTAGCGCATTTGAACTCATATTCAGTGACAGCGGCAGCAGCTAGGTGGGCACAGAAAAATAAGCGGCAACTACTCGATGACCAGGGACGACTTTTACTCCGGCATGGAGATGGCGCCGATTATCGCCACGTCATAGAGATCTTGAGCCGACCCTTTTTTACTGATGGCAGTCCAGGAGCTCATTGGTGTATCGATCGGGTACGGCATCCAGGCGATACTTACGTCGCATTCTACGAATGGTGCGCAATAGCGGAAAGATTGCCAAGAGACGTCTCGCTCATCGGCATCTCAGTGCCGATGGGCCCGCAGCTCCTGCCAGCGCTACTGCTCGCTGATCATCTGAAAAGGGCACGGCCAGATGTACCAATAGTGTTCGGTGGCCCAACGCTGAGCCTAATGGACATTGCGGACAGCGAGAAGTTGCTCGCGTCTCACCCGGCCGTGAATTGTATAGTGCGCTACGATGGAGAATTTCCTCTTCTAGAATTGACTCGACAGGCACTAGCCGGGACATGGAATCCCGGCGCAGTCCCGGGTGTTTCCTGCTTGGACGGTGACCAGGCGCGACATAATGCGCCTAGCCCAGGTCCGGATGTCAACAAGCTTCCGCCGCCCGATTATCCTATAAGCCTGCTCAGCCGGAAGGCAGAGCCAACCCTGGCTGTAATTCAAGCCCGCGGCTGCTACTGGGGCAAATGCGACTACTGCGACTTTGTCGAGTTGTTTGACGGCAGCCCTGCCTTCCGTGGGCGGCATCCAGAGAGTTTCGTCGACGAGATCGAGTTCCTGATCGACCGCACCGGCATCCGCCGCTTTCGCTTCATCACGGAGTCAATTCCCCCGGCATTCGCTCGGCGAGCGTGCGGGCTCATCCTCGACCGCCATGTCGACCTCAGCTGGCACTCGTTTGCGATGGTGGACAAGCGATTCGACCGGCAACTCCTAGCCCTGATGGTCGAAGCGGGATGCGATTACCTCGTTGTCGGGCTGGAAACGATGAACACGCGAGTGCTGAAGCTTGTGCACAAGTCTGCGGACCGGGAGGAGAACCTCCGCTTCCTGCGCGACGCGCGGGATGTCGGCATGCGGCTAACGGTCAATCTCATCGCAGATCTGCCATCGACGACATACGAGGAGGCTGAGGCGTCCCTCGCGGAGATCAGGACGATGTCTGACTGTTTCGAGAACGTGTCGGTCTTCTCTTTCGAGCCCACCCGCTCGTCCAAGGTCGGGCGCAGCCCGGAGAGGTTTGGCCTGATCGAGGCTCCCGCGTCGGGTTCCGTCGGCACAGCACAATACGCCCTCAATCACTACGACAGCGTTGACCCGGCTATGACTGCCGCGCAGCGCGCCGAAATCCACCGCCAGTACCGTGCCTTCGAGGCGGAGATCCAGCGCCGTAATGCAGCAAGGCAGTCGGCCAGGGTTCGCTTGGACGCCAGTCGGCCCGTGCGCATCCCAGTCGAGGAACTGGACATTGTCCAGACGAAAGACCAGCTGATTTGCACGCAGCTGAGAACCCGCCAGAGAGTTACGGTTAGCGGTCGCGCCGCACGGCTGCTGACTCCTCATATATCAGGCGACGCGTTCATGCTGGCTGCGAAAGAGGATGACAGAGCAGCGTATGATATTGCCAGTAATCTGGAAAAGCTGCGCATACTGGTCCCGGCTATCAACGATAGCCAAGAACGGGATGGAAAGACCAGGTTGCTAACGGGACCCAGCTATTCTGGATAACGCGAGCTATAGAAGAGAGGAGGTGTAAAATGGATCAGGACTTTCCGCCGGAGGTTAATGATCATCTGCCCGATATTGTCGTCGACGATCTCAGCGATGCGCAGAAGATCGACTTCCTGACGTCCGTTGGCGATGTCTCTGACCTCGGGTCAGATACAATGCTTTATCATGGCTAGCATCATTCAGGGTAGCGCTCGCCTCCTATTCCGGATCTCAGGGCGGCGAGCGCTTCCAAGACCTCCTTCCAGAATAAAAAGGTCGCGGGCGCCATCTTGGTTATATTGACGGAATGAGTGATTCCTGGAAGCACGCGGGATCATAGCTAGCTTGGTTCGTCGCGTTCACTCCAGCCAACCCGCTGAAGGGACTATGAAAGTTCAGGAACTCACTTCGGTCGGGCTTGGTGGGCAACTGGTCGCCGACGATGCTTTCGATCCACGCGGCTGGGATCCCGAATGGCTTCGTGCACTCTTGCACAAGTACGGAGTGCTGCTGTTGCGCGGCACGGCGCTGGACGAGGAGGGCTTCATCTCGCTTGGCCGACGGATCGGCGAACTGGAGGAGGTATACCCGGTAGAAGAACGAGTACCGGGATACACGCATATGCGACTGCAGTCGAACCTGCCGGGCCTAGGACTTCGCGCTGACGTTGCCGGGGGGTTCTGGCACTCCGACGGTTCATGCTCGGACCAGCCGCCGGGCGCGACGCTGCTACGCGGAGTGGAGGCTCCAGCCGAGGGCGGCGACACGATGTTTGTTGACATGCGAGCCGCTTGGCGGAGCCTTCCCGCCGACGACCGCGCCCGGGTCGCCGACTTGCACGGTTGGTATCCGTGTCGCCAGCTCTACGCCCTGGGGATGAGACAGCTGGGCGGGGGGAATCCCGAAGTCCTTGACCAGCTCCTAAATGTGGTGCACCCACTGGTCCGTCGCACGGCAACTGGCGAAGAGGCCTTGTACCTCAACGAGCGGTGGTTGATACAGGTCAGAGAACTCGACGGCGCGGCCAGCAAGGAACTGTTGCGGTACCTCTTCGCCCACGCGACATGCGGCGCGTACTCCTACACCCACTCCTGGCGGGACAATGATGTGCTCATCTGGGATAACGCGGTCGTTATGCACCGAGCTCAACCGGTGGCCAAAGGTTGCCGCAAGATAACTCATCGGCTTACCACCAGATACTTGGTCAACAGTTGCTAACTGGTGCAGCCCCGCATCAGCATGCCGCACCGGCGACACGGCTCATCGATGCAAATCACAACTACCGCCTTGAGTCGAACGCGCGACCCGCTACTTAGAAGATGCCGCACAAGTGTCCGATGTAGTCTGCTACCTGGGGAAATAGCGCACAAGCGTCTGATAGCGGGTCATGTGATCCAAACCTGTTGGTGTCGGTTGTGGGTGTCACAGGGCGAGTCCGGTTGTCGCTGGGTTATGAGCCGCACGACGCAGGTTTCCAACGTCCCGCCTGGTCTCTGGCATCCTGGCTGGCCTGGGGTAGTTGTTTTGCTCGCCTCCTGCAGTGTTGAGTTGCGTCTCGGGCGTTCGGTTCGATCCGCCGCGGGTTTTCGCGGCGACAGGATTGCCTGGCGCGGGAGGACGGCCCGGCCGCTCATGCAGACGCCGGGCACCGGGGCCGGGTCAACCCCCCCGGCTTGGCCGTCGCGGTCGAGGAACGTCACGGAGACGGCGTCCCTGACCTCGCCAAACGGCGGCGGGAGCGAGCGGTGGCTCAGGTGGCGCAGACCGGAGCCGCCGCAGACTGCTTGGTGAGCAGGAATTGGTCCATCGCGGCCCGCGCGCAGTGGGAGGTGTAGTACGAGGTGTGTCCATCACCGTTGCGGGTCAGCACGCTGCTGCCGCGGATCTGGGATGCCAGCTCGAAGGCCCACTGGTAGGAGACGGAGGGGTCGTGATTCGCGTGGACGATCAGCGTGGGAACGCCCCGGACGTCCAGGCGGGCTACAGGGTTGGCCACCTGGAACGGCCAACCGACGCAGACGACGCCCTGCCAAAACTCCGACGCACCCTGCAGGTGGGGAGCGAGCTGCCGGCCCATCTCGATCCGCCGTTGCATGTCCGCGAAAGTGTGAATGTCAGAGGCGTAGTCCCCGCAATGGCTCGCGAGTCGGGCGAAGAGGCTGTCGGTCGGGCCATTGGGTGGTGGCCACGCGAAGAACGAAGCGTCCCCGTCAACGGCTAGCTTGAGGCCCTGCGAGAACAGGGCCCAGGTGAGCTGCCCCGCGAGCACGTTCGGGGTTTTGGCAACGAGGTAGTCCGGGGTGCGCATCCGGATGTCGTCCCCGGTCACAGGGCGCAGCGCTCCTTCGACGGGTATCGGGTGCTTCTGGGCACGCCGGACGAGTGCGTCGTAGACGGCCGCCACGTCCTTCCCCCGCAAGGCGCAGTCGGGAGCAGTGTCACACCACGTGGCGAAGCGGTTGAACGCCTCTTCAACGGTGGTGGCCGCAGCCGCTGTCAGCAGC
>Ga0075424_100003478_pt1 | contig 14753 bp, 15 predicted proteins | sample SoiMethybrSBSTD3_FD_75301 | JGI IMG/M metagenome (GOLD analysis project Ga0075424, IMG submission 75301) | Bulk soil microbial communities from a Populus tree surrounding site in Tennessee, USA - Soil MetaG P. TD hybrid SBSTD3 | ecosystem: Environmental > Terrestrial > Soil > Tree plantation... | reverse complement strand
GCTTCGGCTGGCGCAAAGCCGCTGAGGTTGGCAGTCACCTTATAGGTGGACGGTTTTAATCCCGCTACGACGTAATCGCCCCGCTCGTTCGTTACTGCGGCTCTCATATCACCGGTTTTTTCATTCATGACCGTGACGTCTACGCCGGGAATGATTGCTCCCGATGCGTCGTGAACGGTGCCCGTAATTAGCCCCTGGTCGCCCTGCGCAAATGAGGCCGGGGGGACAACCGAGCCGATAGTCAGTACGGCAAAAACCGCCAGCAGAACATGACTAAATGCTTTATTTGGCTGGGAAATCAAGAATCCCTCCTTATGGGAAAGTTGACTGGGAATTGCGGTTGATATGAGTCTGGTGAAATCAAACTCAAAGCGTAGGGAGGGGGCTTCACTCAGTTGTTAATGAATTGTGAATATCTTGTTACAGCGGCCAAGGCGGGCATAAGCTCAACTTTTTACAGAGCTTTAAAGAATTCGTAATAGAAGCGGGCTAGCCTCGACGCATGAGCACAATTCCAATTCAGTTGAGCACGTCGATCCTGGACGAAGTCGAGAACGTCTATGACGACATCACCAAGAAGGCGTACGAAAAATTTCTGAGCCGCGGGGGAACCGGGGCACTCGATATCGACGATTGGCTCGAAGCGGAGCGGGAAATCCTGATGAAACCCGAAGCTCGGCTGATCGAAAAACGGGGCCACTTCATCGTTCGTCTTCATCTGCCAAACGTCAATCCTGCGAACGTTCGGATTTTGGCGACCCGCGATGATCTTGTCGTGCAGACGTCGGGACGCTATGCGGGGGCGCGCATCTTCAAGACAGTGCACTTTCCAGAACCGATCGATTTGCGACGGGTCCGGTCGAGTTGGGTGGGCGAAAAACTGGTCGTCCTGGCTCTTAAGGCAGAGCCTAAGCCAGCTTTCGAAGGTAAGCCGGCGGCAGCAGCCAGTGAAGGGTCGCACACTGACCAAAAATAAGATCGTCTGAACTGAGCTTGCACAGGCCGCCCTTTTTCAATTCAATCTGGGCTTCAGGGCCGCCGGAGATCAGGACAGATACAAACTGGCTGAGGTGCGGTTCATGACCAACCAGCAGCACGTCTTCTCCGTCTGTCTTTCGTAACGCCGCAATCAATTGACGCGGGTCTTCCGTGGACGCGAGGGGTTTCCAGATTTCAACTTCCTGCCGAAACGCTTTGGCAACGATGTCTGCAGTTTGCCGCGCGCGCAGCCACGGGCTCGAGGCTATGTGGTCGAATTTGAGTTTCAGGGACAGCATGCCTTCAGCAACTTCTTTCATTTTCTCTTTGCCGTCCTTGGTGAGCGGTCTGTTTTCGTCTTTGATTCCGGGCGTACCACGCGGTACGGCAATGCCGTGCCTCAAAATGTACAGATTCATTTCTTCGTTCCAGCTTGCCAGAAAGTGTGAACCTGCCCGACAGAAGCCACGAACGTGACGATCTTCCCTTCCCGATCCGCTCTCAATTGCCCGAATACAGGCTCCATATCGGTTTCCTTCCTATGCTTTTCAGTCCACTTCCCGAGCCGCGCGGAAAGCACTTCGAGATCCTGAATGTCGCCCATCATGGTCTGAAAGGCGTGGAATTCTTCGAGACGTTGCGCAGTCACAATGTTGCGTATTACCGGATGCGCAACTTCACACGTATATCGGAACTTTTTGAATGCCAGCCGCATGCTGTGAATCGTGGCCGTGTTCGATGGATCGACTCGGGCCGCAAGCGAGACGACCTTGCGATAACGCCTGTCGATGACTTTCAGAATGTCGTCTTTTTCGATTCCCTTCTTTGCGTGACGGCGGGCTCGAACAATTGCGTTGTCGATCTTCGGAACGCGCTTCAAAAGTTTCTGAACTTTTTTCGCCGTGCGTCCCTCTTTGTCGGCAAGACTTTTTTCAAAGTCCTTCAGCTGGGGAAAAGGGCTCACCATCTGCGACACGGTCGCGCGCTGAACATGGATGTCCCGAAGCGGGCTCAGGCCATCGAGCAACTTCTTCACGCGCTTGCGGCAATCCTCAATGTCGGAATGCTTGTGGATCTCGAGCAGGGTTTCGAGGACGGCGATCAGACGGCGTGATGCCACACGCAGGTCGTGGACGGAGTCTTCGGAATATTTTTTCCGGGTCCGATCCCATTCCTTCTGGAGCTTGCGCCAGCGGACATCGAGGGCTTTGAGCAGAGTATTGTTTTCAGCCATTAGCGTTCTTCGCGAACGCGACTTTCATCATCGACCGAACGGCATCCTCGACACGTCTCAAGTCTTTCCGGCGTCCTTTCTCCGGACGAACACGAATCTGATCGAGCGTTTTTTTCATGCGCGCATATTTGGCACGCGTCACGCGGCCAGGAGGACGACTGATGAAATCGATCAGCTCCACCATGTCCCTTTGCAGATTTGCAGCGTGCATTCTGGAGATCTCTTTTGCTTCGGACCGAAGGTGCTGCAGACCGGCGAGAAGATCTTCGCGAATCTGGGGATCGCTGTTTCTGGATCGGACAGGCTTAGCCATTCTTTAGATCGAAAATGTGGTCACTCGGCTGAACTTGAATCGTCTTCTCCGTCACGGGGAACATCTTGCCATTGGCCAAGATCGATTCGATCTTGGCCTGCAGTTCCTTTTGAATTCCGCGGGGTGGACGATTTCCGTTCACGGTCTGGAAGCCGTAGACCTTTTGCATCTGCTTAAACTGCTTTTGAATCTTCTTCTGGTACTGAATGAAACTGCCGTACATGTTCTGAGAACGATCCATATCCATGCCCGACTCCCAGTAATCGAGAACTGCGTGCTTTCTGAGATTGCGTTCAAGAAGTATTTCGGGGCTTACAGCAATATAGAAAACCGCGTCGGGTATGAGCGCGATGCTGTAGACCTCCTGAATCCAATCCGGTTCCATGCCGCGAACGATCGCGCGAGCCATGAGCGTGTAGATGTACCGGTCGGCGAGTACGATAAAGCCGGCGCGCAGTGCAGGCAAAATGCGGTTCTCCAGCTGATCGGCGAAATCGGTAGCGTAGAACAAGCTCAACGTACGGGTCCCCAGGATGTTGCCCTGCATTGCTTCTTCGAGTTCCCGGCTCACCAGGCTGGAACGCTTCAAACCGACATTCGCGGTTGGGTAACCACGGCGCTCGAGCCAGTCACGCAGAAGGTTGATATGCGTCGAACGGCCGGAGCCATCGGCTCCTTCAACCGCGATCAAAAGGCCCGTGAGTGACTCGAGATTGACGTTCGGTAATCCTTTTCCATAAAACGCTTTTGTTCGTGTCATACAGTCATCAGTCATTGTTTGAGTAGCGGATACGGCGTCTCGCGCCATCGATAACGCGGCAGGTCGATAATCGTTTCGACGATCTCGCGGACTTTGATCTGTTGAACATCGGGCGGTTCCGTCGCGTCAATGCGGACGAAATTGTATTCATCTGCGAGCCTTCGGTATTCCTGGTAGATCTTGCCCTGGAATATACGGAAGCTTTCGCTGGGATCGGCCGAGTATCCCATGTCCATGCCGGCCTCATGGTATTTCAGCCGGGTCCGGCCGTCGAGAATTCTTGTCTGCGCCACCTTCAGAGGCACATTGAAGAAAAACGTAATATCCGGCGGGCGTGCGTAGCTGTAAAGCTTGCGAACCCATTCGTGATCGCAGCCGCGAACACCGTCCCGCGCGAACGCCGTATATACGTACCGGTCGGCGAGCACGATGTATCCTGCATGAAGCAGAGGCAGGATCTGGCGTTCATACCGGTCGGCAAAATCCGTGCAGTGGATGAGCGAAAAGGTAGTCGGTGTGAGGAGCTGCCGCTTCTTGCCCTTGCTCGTCGCGCGCTTGACGATGGCCGACGAATTCCACTCCGTGAAAAAGATCTTGTAACCTTCGAGCTCAAGCCAGCGTTTGAGCAAATAGATCTGCGTGGACTTTCCAGAACCATCCAGGCCTTCAACCGCGATCAGTTTTCCTGGAACTCTATCTCCCATCGACATCAGTTCTCAGCTCCTTCAACGGTAAGCTTCCCACCAAAAACCTGTTCGAATAGATCGGATCGCGTCGTCAACGCCCACTTTGCGAGCAGCATGTCGCCTTCGCCCTTGAGACGCATCACGAACTTGGGTTTCTTGAAACTTAAATCCACGCCTTTAACGCTTCCCGATCGGTCGCGGTCGAGCGCGTTCCCAATGCGAAGAATCGCGGCAAGCGTCATGACGATATTTTTCTGTTTTTGTGAAAGCTCTTCGAAGTTCCTGTGTCCGGCTCTGGGCATCGATTTGCGGTGATACCGGGCAACATTCGACACGACCGCCATCTGCGACGCAGTCAGACCGATGATCGGATTGGCGTCCAGAATATAGAGTGTGTGCTTGTGATGATTTGAACCGCTGATGAACTGTCCGATGTCGTGAACGATCGCTGCAACTTCGAGCAACGTGCGGCTCTCCGAATCGAGCTCATGCAAGGCGCGCGTCTGATCGAACATCTGAAGAGCAAGATTCGCAACGGTTGTCGCATGCGATTCGTCGAAGGCAAACTTGCGTCCGAGCTGAACCGCAGAGCTGATGACCTGGTCATAATCGAGATGTTTTTCCGGGTGCAGTTGTTCAGAAATGAGGTCCAGAATCAAACCGTCTTTGAGGCTCACGCCCGGAATCATGACTTCATCCACTCCAGCCTGCTGGATGATTCTCTGCAGAACAATCGCAGCCGGCACGATTACGTCCGCACGGTCTGGCCGAAGATGCAGCTTCTGTATACGTTCCTCGATCGTCATACCCTGAAGCGTTTTGATGATCGAGTCCAACTCCTGAGCCCGGATTTTCGAAGTGTTGTTCTTACCGAAAAGCTCGGCGCGCAATCCGCCTATGGACTCAATACTTCCGCCCGTCCCGATGCATAAGTCCACTTTCTGATCGCCCAGTTCCTTCTTCAGACGTTTGTCGATCGAGTGAACGTATCGGTCGACAAGCTGATTGAATCGCTTCTCGCCGACTCGCTGCTGGTCCAGGACCTGCAACAGCCGCACGCTTCCCATCGCATAGCTGTCGGTCGAGAGAATTCCATTGTGAGTTGCCAGGCTGACTTCCACACTGCCTCCGCCGATATCAATAAGCAGTGCACGACGATTCTTTAGAGCGATCTGCTCCCGAAGAGCGAGATGGACGAGCCGTGCCTCCTCTTCGGGACCAATAACAGAAATCTGAATGCCATACTTGTTTGCGACGAGTTTGGTCAGTGCGTCGCCATTGCCCGCTTCCCTGACAGCGCTGGTGGCGGCTGCTTTAATCGCGCTGACGCCATTCCGGTCGATTTGCTCCCGGAATTTCCCGAAAGCATCGAGAACCTTGTCGAGTGTGGCACCGGAAATCTCTCCGCTGGCGAACACGTCCTGTCCTAGCCTCACTGCTTCCCTGGAGTTGTGAACAATTTGATAGTGGCCGTCGGCTTCAAGTGTTGCTATGGCAAGGCGCAAAGCATTGCTGCCAATGTCGATTGCTGAGATCACGGGCATAGCGCGCAAGTATAGCAGGCCGCGAGTGTGCTTATCCTGTGTGAATGATTTGTGACTAAATGATTAAAAGGTTGTTACAACGCTGATTGCTCAACTAATTCCGTTGGACACGGAATTTTTTCAAGATTTAGGGGGCGACTGATACTTCAGCATCAGGTCCTCCTGAAAGTTGTGCGGTACACCGTCAGTGTGTGGACGCTTATATGTGCCGTCCGGCTGCAGCCAGCGGATTTTAGTGTTGTCTGAGAGAGCGTTTTCGAGAACTTCTTTGCGAATCCGCTGCCGCTGCAGCGGATCGGATACGGGGAAAACAGTTTCTACCCGGCGGTTCATGTTCCTGTGCATGAGGTCTGCACTGCTGAGAAACATCTCTTCGGAACCACCATTTGCAAAAACAAAAACCCGGGAGTGCTCCAGGAATCTCCCAACAATGCTGGCCACCCGAATATTTTCACTCAGGCCCGGTACTCCGGGCCGCAGGCAACAGGTACCGCGAATGATCAAACTGATCGGCACACCGGCCATAGACGCGGTATAGAGTTCTTCGATCAATGCGGTATCGGTCAGACTGTTGCACTTCGCGATGATTTCCGCCGGACGACCGGCGGCCTTGTGTTCGGCCTCGCGCCGGATCATCCCCGTCAATCGTTCGCGCAGCCCGACGGGAGCTACGATCAGTTTCCGGTACTGCGTTTGACCTGAATAGCCCGTCAGAGAGTTGAACAGCTCCGAACAGTCCGAGCCGAAGTCCGCATCAGCAGTAAACAGGCAAAAGTCCGTGTAAATTTTCGCTGTCGTCGGGTTGTAGTTCCCGGTACCGAGATGAACGTAACGTCTCAACGCGTTACCTTCCTGACGTACCACGAGAGTCAGCTTCGCGTGTGTCTTGAGTCCGACGATGCCGTAGATGACATGAGCGCCTGCTTCTTCCAGACGCCTCGCCCAGAGAATGTTATTTTCTTCATCGAAACGGGCTTTGAGCTCGACAAGGACAGCCACCTGCTTCCCTCGCTCCGCAGCATCGATCAAAGCATTGACCACTGGTGAATCCGGACCGACGCGATATAACGTCGTTTTGATCGCGAGAACATTGGGATCCTTCGCTGCCGTTCGGAAAAATTCAACAACAGGAGCAAAGGATTCGTACGGATGGTGAAGGAGAACGTCCTGCCGTCGAATCAGCTCGAAGATGTTGTCAACATCCTGAAAAATGGAAGCCGTGACCGGCTCGAAGGGCCTGTCCTTGGCGGCGGGAAGACCGAATTTATAGAGAGCCATGAGATCGGGTATGTTCAGCGGCCCTTCGATTGAATACACGTCCTGGTTCTCGAGCTGCAGCGAACGCCGCAGCAAATCGACCATCGGTGGGCTCATCGAGGATGAAACTTCAAGCCGCACGCCGAATCCGAATCGCCGCTGACGCAAGGTTTGTTCAACGGATTTCAACAAATCTTCCGCTTCGTCCTCTTCGATCTCGATGTCGGCGTCACGAGTAATTCTGAAAGGCTGGCACTCGAGAATCGTGCATCCGGGGAACAGCGAATGGATGTGAGCTGAGACAAGCTGTTCGAGCAGCACAAACTGCCCCGCACCATCGACAGGAACCAGCCGCGGTACCTTGGGCGGTATCTTCACTCGCGCAAATCGAGGCTCGACGTCCACACCGCCCTCGGTACGCGCGAGCAGAATGCCGAGATTGAGGCTGATGTTGGATATATAAGGAAACGGATGTCCGGGATCCACGGCGAGCGGCGTAAGCACAGGAAACACGCGCTCAAAGAAGAACCGCTCGAGCTGCTGTTTCTGCATGACGCTCAATTGCTCGTAGGGCAAAATCCGGATTCCGAATTGTTCCAATCCCGGCAAGACATCATCCAGAAGACAATCTGTCTGCATCTTCAACAGCGAACGAAGACGCTCGGAGATTAAGTTCAGCTGGGTGGCTGCGGTGAGGCCTTCAGGCGACAGTGACGTCGGAGTAGTTTCAAGTTGCTCTTGGAGTCCGGCAACGCGAACCATGAAGAACTCATCTAGGTTCGTGGAAAAAATCGAGAGGAATTTCAACCGTTCCAGAAGAGGTTGCGATCGGTCCAGCGCCTCCTCCAGGACCCTGGCGTTGAATTCGATCCAGCTCAACTCGCGGTTGAAAAGCAGCGGACTCGGCTCGGAATCTGAAGGCGCAACCTGGATGGCATCACGATCTTTCATTAGATCCATATTAACGAAGGGTCTGTTGTTTCAAAACGAGGACCTTGTTCTTTACTGAAATTCCTACGTATTCACTGCACCCGGACGGCCGTTTTCAATGAGAAATGTGGCCCGAGTTCGAACGGGCGCTCCCGATTTGTCGACGTAAGCGATCCTTCTGAAATCTGTTGTCCACGACGCACGAGTCAGACGGCAACGCACGTATCCGCGGTGAGAATTGAAGAACCTCACAGCGGATTTGCGGCGAGAGCGGGTGCGTAGTCCTCTCTCTGTTCCGAACCGTTTCCGTTCGAGGTAATTGATGTTCCTACAAACTCGTCCCGACAATCGGTGATTTGGGATCGCGGAACTCGCGCTTCAAATCAAAGGCCCAATTGTTGTGGTTATCGGCACGACTGCATGCATGGATGAACTGTCGCCTTTGCGTGAGCGGATGCTAGCCAGATTTCTTTACGGAGTTATGAACGATGAGATTTTAATCACCGCTTCATCGTTCTTTCACACCGCGCGGGTAGCTTTTTGGTGGGCATCGCTATATGCCCCTTTTCCTCCATCCAATGGCCGGGTACCCGGCAGGTGCGCCCGGCCAAATTTTTAGAAAAAACTCCGTAATATTTTTGAAACAACTTGGTGGCAGTATTCGGACCTTCCAATGCAACGCGAACACACCAGCACTCAATATGAGCGGACGCTTCGGCTGTTGAAGGACAAGCTTCTGTTGATGGGTTATCTGGCCGAGCAAATGATTGCGGACTCCATTCGCGCACTCGAAGAGCGCCGCTCGGATCTTGCCAAAGAAGTCATGGCACGCGATGACACGATCGATCAGCTCGAGATCGAGATCGACAACCTGTGCTACGAGATATTGGCGCTGCATCAGCCGGTCGCGAGCGATCTTCGATTTATTGCAACTGCGCTGAAGATCGTCCGGGAGCTGGAACGCATCGGCGACACTGCCGTGAACATCACCCGGCGGACGCTCGAACTTCTTGCTGAGCCTGCACTGAAGCGATTGATCGCCCTGCCGTTGATGGCCAATGCATCACAGGGAATCCTCAGGCACAGCCTGGACGCGTTCGTCAGCTCGAATGTCCAGCTCGCCGAGAAAGTCATAGAGAGCGACTGCATCATCGATGACATTTACGAAGAAATCTTCCGTGAACTGCTCGCATATATGTTCGAGGATGCGCGCAGCGTGTCGTGTGCACTCAAGCTCATCTTCATTGCGAAACATCTCGAACGCGTGGGCGATCACTCGGCGAATATCGCGGAGATGGTGATCTTCATGGTCAAGGGCAAGGACGTTCGGCATGGAGGTGTGCTCGGGAAGAAACGAATCCTTTTCATCTCCTCCGGTAATTCTGTGCGAAGCCAGATGGCCGAAGGAATTCTGCGGAACATGGCGGGAGACCGCTATGACGTCTTCAGCGCAGGAACGGAGCCGAAGAGCCTGCACCCGCGAACCATAGAGGTGATGAAGGAAATTGGAATTGATGTGAGCCGGCAGGAGTCCAAACGTCTCAGCGCTTTCTTAGGACAGAACTTCGACCAGATCATCACCGTTTGCGATCGGGCCAGGCAGGACTGCCCCTTTTCCCCCGGCACGGAACCCATTCACTGGAGCTTCGACGACCCTGCCGCACCAAACGGCGACGAACTCACGTCTTTTCGCCGCGTTCGTGATGAGATCCTTCAGCGAATCCGCGTCTTCCTCTCCGCAGATCGCATTGCGGTTTAGCTGCCGGCGTGCTTGTGTGGAAATACGAACCGAGCAGTTAGATTGGCAATAAGAACAAGCGACAGAAGCACCAGTCCTCCAGCCCATGCCTGCTGATGCCAGTCTTCGTACGGCGAAATCGCGTATGTGTAAATCATCACCGGAAGAGACGCTGTCGGTTCCCTCAGGCTGGAATTCCAGAATTGGTTGCTGAAAGCAGTAAAAAGAAGGGGCGCCGTTTCGCCCGCAACTCTGGCGATGCCGAGCATGATACCGGTGATGATGCCGCGCATTGCTGCAGGAATAACAACCGTTGTAACTGCTTTCCATTTGCTGGCTCCGAGGGCCAGCGCCCCTTCACGCAGACTTTGGGGAACAGCACGAAGGAATTCCTCTGTGCTTCGGACGGTGATAGGAACCATCATCACGCCCAATGCGATGCCACCGGCAAGCGTAGAAAAATGCTTCATCGGAAGGACGATGATGGCATATGCAAAGATACCCATCACGATTGAAGGAACGCCATTCAGCAAATCGGTCGTATACCGAACAACGAAGCCCGGGGTCTTGCCGCCAAATTCGGCGAGATAGACGCCGCCAATAAATCCAATTGGTATTCCAATGGCACTAGCCAACGCGAGTAGCTTCGCACTGCCTACGATAGCGTTGCCGAAGCCTCCACCAACTTCACCGACCGGTTTCGGAAGCTCCGTAAAGAACGCAAGGTTCAGGGAGCCCGCTCCGCGCCACAGGAGATAACCAAGGATGAAAAACAATACGCCTACAGCGACGAACGCACATACGCCGGTGAGCGTGAACATGAAAGCATTGATAATTTTCCGGCGCGCTAGTCGCGACATCAGTGCGTTCTTCCTCCAGTCGTTGCCAGAATGAGAAGACGTGCAATGGCGTTCACAATAATCGTGATTCCGAACAGTACGAGGCCGAGTTCGATCAGCGCGCTGATGTATAAGTTGCCGGTGGCTTCCGAAAATTCGTTAGCGATGACGGCAGCTATGGAGTAGCTGGGTGCAAAGAGCGATGCATTAATTTTCGGATCGTTGCCGATGACCATCGTTACGGCCATCGTCTCTCCAAGAGCTCTGGCCAGTGCGAGAAATATTGAACCAAAAATACCCGCCCGGGCGTAGGGAACTGCAACATGCCACGCCATCTCCCATCGTGTGGCTCCCAGCGCCAGAGCGGCTTCCCTCTGTTCGCGCGGAACCGCCAGCAATACTTCCCGCGAAATCGAGATCAGGAATGGCAGGATCATGATCGCGAGAATCACACCTGCGGTAAGCATACCAACTCCGTACGCCGGCCCCTGAAAGAGTGGAATGAAGCCCAACGTTGACTCGAGAAAAGGCATGATGTATTCCCGCATCAGCGGAACAAGCGTAAAGATCGCAAGAAGACCGTAAATCACGGATGGGACCGCTGCGAGAAGTTCGATCAGGAAAGCAAGACCGTCAGAGATTCTCGGGGGGGCGAGCTCCGAAAGAAAAATAGCGGCACCAACCCCAAGTGGCACGCCGATCAGTAACGCCAGGATGGATGTTACGACAGTACCGTAGACGAAAGGCAGAGCACCGAAATCAAGCGCGACCGGATCCCATGTGCTGCTGGTGAGAAAGCGGAGGCCGAATCTCTCCCGTGTAAGCGCCGAGCCCGTATACAACTCGTAGACCAGAAGCGCCGTTATGACAATAATGCTTGCCGCAAAAATAAAGGTGATGAGGTATGCGACCTCATCACCCTGTTTCAGTCGCCGAGCGAATTTTTGCATAGGACCGGACTATTGAACCTGGGCCAGCGCTTTCTGCTCCATTGCAACGACCTCTTTCGGGAGGCGTGCGTAGGAAAGGGCTTCAACCATGTTCTGGCCATCGGCGAGCATCCACTGCAGAAAATCCTTGATCGCCTTCTTTTTGGCCGGGTCTGTAATCTTACTCGGCACGAGCAGCCACGTGAAGCTTGAAATTGGATACGCATCCTTCCCTGCGGCGTTGGTGATCGATACTCGGAAGTCTGCCGGCATCTGTTTTGCTGCGCCTGAAGCCGCCGCGGTTACCGAGGCGAGATCCGCTTTCACGAAAGCGCCGGCGGAATTGCGTACACGACCGTAAGCCATCTTGTTCTGGACCGCGTAGACCAATTCAACATACCCGAGGGAATTTGGAGTTTGCTTCACCAGTCCCGCAACTCCTTCGTTTCCCTTTCCTCCCAGGCCGACCGGCCAGTTAACGGATGTATTGACTCCGACCTTCGTTTTCCATTCGGGACTTACCTTCGCGAGGTAATCAACCCAGACGTACGTGGTTCCACTTCCATCGGAGCGATGGACGACAATGATGTTCTTGTCCGGAAGATTTACATTCGGGTTCGCCTTCTTCAGCTCGGGATCACTCCACTTGGTGATCTTTCCAAGAAAAATTCCTGCGAGGGCTTCAGGAGTGAAGTTCAGTTCCTGGGTAACCCCGGGGATGTTGTACGTTGGAACATCGGCTCCAAGAACCGTTGGAAAATGGAGGATCTTCGTTTTGGCCTGTTGTAGCTGTTCATCGGTCATCGGACCATCAGTTGCCCCGAAATCCACTGTCCCTTCCAGGACCTGACGGATGCCTCCGCCCGATCCGATGGATTGATAGTTGATCTGAATCTCGGGATGAAGCTTGTGGTACTCGTTGAACCATTTCGAATAAATCGGATATGGGAATGTTGCCCCGGCGCCTGTCACCGTTAACGTATCTGCGGCAAGGGCTACGAAATTCAGAGAAGCGGCAGAAAACAGAACCACCAACAAACTAGCAATCATTCGTCTCATCCAAACTCCTCCTGGCGCATTCATGCGCAAGTTTGAAATGCGTTTATGAGTCTCCCTCCACAGCGAACCGATACCCGACACCATGGACCGTCTGGATATAAACTGGCGACTGTGCGCGAGGTTCGATCTTTTCACGTACACGCCGGATGTACACGTCCACGCTGCGCGGCGTCACCGTACGATCATTTCCCCAAACACGATCCAGAAGCTGGTCTCGGCTGAAAACCATTCCCGGATGCGACCCGAGATAGTGCAACAGCCGGAACTCGAGTGCGCTCAATTCGACTCTGCGGTCGCCGATCGCGACGCTGTGCGCAGAAGGATCCACAACAAGTTGCCCGATTCGTAGAGTCGCTTTCGACGGCGTCGCCGGCTCATGCCTTCGTAAGAGGGCACGTACACGTGCCACCAGCTCGCGCGTACTGAACGGCTTGGTCATGTAGTCGTCAGCACCCATCTCGAGTCCGATGACGCGATCGGCCTCTTCGGTCCTAGCTGTCAGCATGAGCAACGGTAATGTGGCAAATTTCTCGTGACGACGAATTTGCCTGCAGACTTCCAGACCGCTCAATCCTGGGAGCATCAAATCCAGAATAACAAGATCGGGTTCCTCGCGGCGGATTTCCGCCAGTGCGAGGCTGCCGTCACTTGCGTGGTTGACCTTAAAGCCTTCTTTTTCGAGGTTGTATCTCACCAGCTTCGCAACGTCCTGCTCATCCTCAACGAGCAAAATCTTTTTCTGCATGGTGTCTATGTTTGCCACAGAACGCGGTATCGGGTGGGTTACAATTTGGCGACTTTTTGGGCAACTGAAGTTATCAAAAGTTCACGGGCAGTTTTCCAAACCGTAACAATCGGCACGCTATCTTCGAAGAGGCGATGGACAACCGCGTAAAGCTCAAAGTGGGCAACGTCAATTTCTTCTACGGCAGTTTGAAGGCCCTCCACGACGTTAGTGTCAATATTCGTGAGTGTTTTGTTACGGCCCTGATCGGTCCATCGGGATGCGGTAAATCCACATTTCTTCGATCGATGAATCGGATGAACGATCTCATCCCTACTGCGCGCCTTGAGGGTCGCATTGAACTTGATGGTGAGGATATCTACGCGAGCGGAATGGATGTTATCCAGCTTCGCCGGCGCGTCGGTATGATCTTCCAGCGATCCAATCCATTTCCGATGTCCATTTACCAGAACGTTGCGTATGGCCCGAGGGTCAATGGGCTTGCGAAAAGGCGGGCCGATCTCGATGTCATTGTGGAAAAAACCCTCAGGAGTGCCGCGCTATGGGACGAAGTGAAGGATCGCCTGTCTAAATCTGCGATGTCGCTTTCGGGAGGACAACAGCAAAGGCTTTGCATCGCCCGGGCCCTGGCCGTCGAACCCGAAGTCCTCCTGATGGATGAACCGGCCTCGGCTCTGGACCCGATCGCCACGGCCAAAATCGAGGAACTGATTTACGACCTAAAGAAAACCTATACTATCGTTATCGTGACCCATAACATGCAGCAGGCCGCGAGAGTTTCGGACGAAACCGGTTTCTTTCTGAATGGCCGTCTGGTTGAATTTGCCGGGACGAAGAAGCTGTTTACGGCTCCGGCACAGCGTGAAACTGAGGACTACATCACCGGACGTTTCGGATAGGTGGAAATATGCCTGACAGGCAACACACCAGTAAACATTACGAGCAACAGCTGCGACTGCTGAAGGACAAGCTTTTGCTCATGAGCCATCAGGCCGAACAAATGATCTCGGACGCGATGCGCGCGCTCGGCGAACGCAAGCCGAGTGTCGCGGATGAAGTGATCAGCCGGGACGACACGGTCGATCAGCTCGAGGTCGAGATCGACACTCTATGCTATGAAATCCTGGCCCTTGAACAACCTGTAGCAAGCGACCTGCGATTTCTGGCGACCGCGCTCAAGATCGTTCGCGACCTCGAACGGATCGGAGACACAGCCGTCAACATTGCGGAGCGCGCCAGGGAACTGATACGCGAGCCAGAACTCAAGAAACTGGTTGCCCTGCCGATCATGGCCGAAGCAGCCCAACGCATCCTCAAAGAAAGCCTTGATGCGTTCGTGAACTCGGATGCCGATCTTGCCGAGAAAGTCATCAAGGAAGATAAAGACGTCGACGATCTCTATGAGCAGATTTTCAGAGAACTGCTGACGTACATGATCGAAGATACGCGAAACATTTCGCGTGCCTTGAAGTTGATTTTCATTGCCAAGCACCTGGAACGTGTCGGCGACCACTCGGCGAACATCGCCGAAATGGTTGTGTTCATGGTCCGAGGCCAGGATATTCGGCATGGAACGCATATTGATCGTGGATGATGATCCGGATATCCTCCGGCTCGTCAGTTACAACCTCAAACAGGCCGGTTTCGAGGTATTCACTTCCACGACGGGCCGCGAAGCACTCGCCTCCATTGAAAAAAACGCACCCGCCCTTGTGATCCTCGACGTCATGCTTCCCGACGT
>Ga0075424_100003477_pt1 | contig 14757 bp, 13 predicted proteins | sample SoiMethybrSBSTD3_FD_75301 | JGI IMG/M metagenome (GOLD analysis project Ga0075424, IMG submission 75301) | Bulk soil microbial communities from a Populus tree surrounding site in Tennessee, USA - Soil MetaG P. TD hybrid SBSTD3 | ecosystem: Environmental > Terrestrial > Soil > Tree plantation... | reverse complement strand
TCGATGATGTTTTGATCGTCGCTGCTAACGAACGGATTCGCAGCGTCCAACCGATTCAGTTTCTCTTCCAGCCTTACTGGCAAGACCAGGAGCACGCCGGAATTTACCGGCCGCTGACCATCTTTTCGTTTTCGCTCGAGTATTCCATCTGGAAAGCCTGGGCTCCGGGATTCCGTCTGACGAACCTTCTGCTGCACGCATTGAACGGCTGGCTCGTATTCCTGATCGTTCGAGGTCTCCTGGGATCGCCGCTCGCGGCATGGGCATCGGCCGCGCTGTACCTGGCTCATCCCGTACAGACTGAAGCCGTAGTAAGCATCGTCGGACGCAGCGAGCTGCTTGCGGCGACGCTGTTCTTTGCAGCCTGGCTCGCGTTCCGAAACGGGCGCACAGCATGGTCATGCCTCGCATATCTTCTCGCAATATTGGCGAAGGAAAGCGCCATAACGTTGCCCGCGATTGCTGCTCTCGACCTGGCGCTGAGCGAGCGGAGTATTCATAAGCTGATTGAATCGTGGAAACGATTCGCCGCGCTTGCTGCATGCGGAGTGGCCTATTTAGCATTGCGTTTCTACGTCCTCGGAGGTTTGGGCGTCCCGGCAAGCGGACAGTATCTGCAGGGCGCATGGATGCGGGGTCAACTTTTGCTGACTTCAGGCAGAGTTTTCCTCGAATATCTTCGTCTTCTCTTCGCTCCGGTAAACGTTACCGGGGACTATGACTTCAACTCCATCCCATTGGCGACTGTTCGCGATTGGGATGCGTGGCTTGGACTCACGCTGATTCTCGCGTGCGTGTCGGTGGCGTTGTGGAATACGAAAAAGCGGCCGGGCATCAGCCTCGGCATTCTGTTCTTTTTTGTCGCCCTCCTGCCGGTTTCAAACTGGATCATGCCGATCGCTTTGTTGATGGCAGAACGATTTCTGTACACCCCGGTATTTGGTTTTTCATTGCTGGTCGGAATGTGCTGGGCGGCAATACCAACGATGGAGATCCGTCGCGTCACCGCGATTGGAATTCTCGCGATCGCGGCCCTTCTTTGCATCAGCCACAACTACATCTGGCAGGATACGCTGACGTTTCATACCAATGTTGTGCGGTTGCTCCCGGACAACGCCCGCGCGCGGTTGGGATACGGATATGCCTTGATGAGGCTCGGAAAATTCGAAGAAGCGCATTCTCAATTCGAAGAGGGTTTGCGGATTCTTCCGAAAAGCGCTCCATTGCTGGCTGGTCTTGCCGGTGCAGTCATGCAAACGGACGGGCAATGCGCCCGGGTCCTCCCTATTCTGGATCAGACCTTCGCGGTGGCTCCGGGGCAATGGCAGGGTCTCTGGATTCTGGGTGACTGTTTCGTGACTGAAGGAAACCTTCAGTTGGCTGAAAGAAGTTACGGTCTGGCTGTGAAAAATGCTCCGTTCCCTGATGGACGGCTTCTGATTTCTTGGGGAAATACACTGGAACGCATGGGAAATGTCGCGACAGCCCAGGCAGCCTATGAACGTGGCATCCGCATCGACCCGACTCTTTTCAGAAACGGTAGACCCATAGAGATTCTCCAATACGCTCAACCGGCCGGTACGAACGCCACGCCGGATCCAACGTCTTCATCCTGGCTACGTAGTGAGAGCTGATGATGTAGGTTCCTGGCGCGGGCGATTTATAGAGGACCCGCTCCATCATCTGCGGCGGAAGAAGATTAGGCGGCAAACCGTAATGTTGCGGATTGTCGAACGGCGAGAAAGAACACAAGGCGACATTCTGAATTCCGTTTTTCCTGACGTATGCGGCGGCTTGTTTCAAACCCTGTCCCCAATCGACATTCGAGTCATCGAGAATGTCGGGACCGCGCGCCGGTCCGCCGGCCAGCTCGTTGAAGTAGGGAATGTAGTTGGGGAATATCGAAAGAGCGGCCCAGACCTGCCACGCAAACAACATCACGATGGCGGCGCGCCCAATGCGGTGTGTCCAGTAGTCCGGCGCGATGCGGCTGGTCCAGATAAAGAGCAACGGGAATATCGGAAGCAGGTATCGGATTCCGAGATCGTTCGCTCCAGCCGACATCACCACCACGTAAAAGCCAATGCCGGCGAGAAGAATTGTTTCGCCGGAGTAATTGATCAGGCCGGAAAACGCTCGGACGGCGGCCAGCACTGTGAGAATCAAAGTTGTCAGCGTCGCCTTAAAAATGAAGGCAACGAGAAAGTAGTACCACCAGCCGCCTGGTTTCAGCTGTCCCAGCAGGTAATACTCGTAGGAAGAGGTGTGATTGGTATTCACCGTTGAGGCGTTGGCAAAGTACGTTAGTGGAGACTCGGCGAATAAATATGAGCCTTCGATTACGAATAGGGCAGCGGCTCCCATGATTACGAGATTCCGAATTTCTCGAAGCAGCCCCTGTTTCCGATTGGGATCTACAAACATACGAAGCAGCGCGAGCGCGGTTATGAGCAGGGGAAGGAGACCACCGGAGTACTTGCTGGTCATGGCCGCTCCGAGCGCGAGGCCGGTTACGATGCTACTCGACGAGCTCGGATTGGTGTGCTGCCTCCAGAATAAGTAGAGGGTGAGAACAGTGAAGACAGCGACGGGGACGTCGGTCGTGATAAGCATGCTATGGGCAAGAAGGTTCGGGGAAAATGCGTAGAGGCCGAGCGCAAGCAGACCGGCCACAGGTCCGAATAGATCCCGCGCCCAGAGGAATGAGATTGCGGCGCCTGTGGCGGCGAGCGCAATCATCATGATGCGGCTCCAGAACAAAAGCCGGTCCGCGTCGTTTGTATACATGAAGTCGAAACCGAACTCGTACTCGGACGCCGCCTTCCACACGGCCGACGAGGTGTTCAGTTTCGGATGGATCACGAGCAACGGTAACGCGGCGATCAGTTTCGCCAGCGGCGGGTGCTCCGGATTCATTCGAAAGTCGCGCGTTTCCCAGTAGCTATACCCTGATGCGAGATGCACGGCCTCGTCTGACGTAGCGGACAATCGAGGCAGCGCCAGGACCGCCTGAAGGCAGAAAGCAAGGATCAGACAAATTGCCAGGATTGAGCTGTGTCTCATCTCCTCGCACCGCCTCCGCGGTGCGATCCTCTTGACGTAACATTAGCTCCGGGTACGCAAAAAAACGCGTACCCGGAGCTAATGTCCTTGCACGCCTCCGGCGTGGCCAGCCCGAAGGGCTGCATGGAAATTAGCCCCGCGTGGAGCGTTTTGTGCGACACGCGGGGCATAGGTTCACGAAGAGAAATGCACTCCGGAGGAGTGCAAGGATCAATGTTGGGCATCCACTCCATTTGACGACCTATCGCCCCGGTCCTAGAATTCGTTCCGGTGCGACGTGAGAATAACAATCAAGACATTCCTGACGAGTGAAAAAAATATCCTCATCTTGTGCCTGCTTGTCGTCGGCCTGTGCTATGCGAATTCGATACTGAACGATTTCGTCGGCGACGATATGCCGATCGTTGCCTCAAACCCGGCGATCCGAAGCATCAACCCGCTGCAGTTTTTTCAATCCTCCTACTGGACGAAAGATCAGGCGGCGGGAATCTACCGTCCATTGACTATCCTTTCGTTGTCGATCGATTACGCGCTCTGGCATCGATGGCCGCCAGGCTTTCGCCTTGTGAATCTCTTGATTCACGCGCTGAATGGCTGGCTGCTATTTCTAATCGCGAGAAGTATTGTTGGGCCGGGTACAGCATCGATTGCGGCAGCTCTGATTTACCTGGTGCACCCCGTCCACACCGAGGCGGTGACGACGATCGTCGGCCGCAGCGAGTTGCTCGGGGTGTGTTTCTTTCTTTGCGCGTGGCTGTTCTTCCGCCGCGGTCAGACAGGTTGGGCTGTCGGTTTTTTTCTCCTCAGCGTTCTTTCCAAAGAAACCGCAATCGTTTTCCCGGCCGTCATTGCTCTCGATATTTTTCTCAGCAACAGTTGCGAGACGAAGAAAGTGCTTGAGGCTTGGAAGAAATTGTCGGCCGTCGCGGTTGCGGGTATCGCCTATCTCGGCCTTCGATACTGGGTTCTTGGAGGACTGGGCGTCCCCGCAGCGATGCAGTATCAGGGAGGCACCCTTAATTACATCGAACGATGGATGACGTCGGGACGCGTTATTCTTCGATACCTTGGGCTGGTATTGGCGCCGATCGATCTGGTCGGCGATTACGACTTCAATACGATTCCGATCGCTCATCCCTCCGACTGGGATGCATGGCTAGGCCTGTTTGTCGTTGTGGGCGTGCTGGCAATTGCGTGGTGGTTTCGGCATCGTAACTGGCCCGTCAGCCTGGGACTATTGGTTGCGATCACCGCACTGGTTCCCGCTTCGAACTGGATCATGCCCATCAGCGTTCTCATGGCCGAGCGCTTCCTGTATCTGCCCATGATCGGGCTGGCGCTGACCGGCGCGATCGTGTTTGCCGCTATTCCATTCCGCTATCGCACGTTAATCGGCGGCGGATTTCTAACGGTGGCGTTGCTCTTATGCATCTCCCACAACTACATCTGGCGGAATGAATTTACTTATTATCGAAACATGGTTCGGATGGAACCGGACAACGTGAAAGCCAGAATTGGGTATGGCTTCGCTCTCATTCAGGTCGGCTTCAGGGAGGAAGCGGTGGCTCAGCTCCAGGCAGGTCTCACGATCCTACCGAACAATGCATCCGTTATCTCGACTCTCGCCATGACAAAGATGACGCGCGAAAGCTGCACCGATGCCTGGCCGCTGCTCGACCGCGCCCTCGAGATCGATCCAAACCATGGGGATACGCTTCGCCGCATCGCAGATTGTTACCTCCGTGAAGGAAAAATCCCGGAAGCCCAGGCCGCGTACCGGCGCGCCGTAGCGCACATTCCATTCCCGGATTCGCTCTTTTTTCTCTCGTGGGGGTTGGCTCTTGAAGAGACCGGTAATAAAAAGGATGCGGCTTCGGCCTATGAGCACGCCGCCCTGATCGATCCCCAGGACAACCTTATCAGAAGCAGACTGTCGCAGCTAAATTCCCGCAACTAGGCCTCTAACCATCAGTTGCGGGAATTTAGCTGCCTTCATGGCATTGATCTTGTTAGTTCAATTGCCTTAACCTCAACTAATGATCTTCTCTTTAGCAATGCTTCTGATGATTCTGCAGACCCCGACGGTCAGCCTGGACAGACTTGTGACCGGCGTTGAGCGGTCATTTGAGACGATGAAGGACTTCTCTGCGGATTTTGTACAGATTTTTCAAGATCCTTTGAACCAAAAGCAGCAGGAGTCGGGTCATTTATATCTGATGCGGCCGCGAATGATGCGTTGGGAGTACAAGAATCCTGAGGAGAAGCTGTTCGTTTCCGACAGCAAGAACGTCTTTCTGTATGTGCCGGCCGACAAGCAAGTTAGTAAGGAGGCGGTCAAGGACACCTTTGACGACCGAATGCCGTTGATGTTCCTGCTGGGCAGGTCCAACCTTCGAAACGAATTCACGCGCTTCGAACTGCTCAACACGAAGCCCTTTCTCGAAGGCACGAAGGTTGTGCGGATGTACCCCCGGCGCAAAACGGACCTCAGCGAGGTGATCATGGAGGTCGATCCGGAGAACTACCAGATCCGGCGACTCCTGCTCGCGCATAAGGACGGTTCAAAGTCGGAATTCATCTTTTCGAACATTCGCGTCAACACGGGGATCAAAGCTTCCCTCTTCCAATTTACCGTGCCGGCCGGTGTTCAGATCGTCGACGGAATCGCGCAATAAAAAATAAATATGGAGTTCAGTTGTAAGTACACCAAGCCGACCGGCGAGGTTATAACGGCCGTGTTGGTTGGCCAGAACATTGATGAGGTACGCCATCGCCTGAACGAGCAAGGCTTCCTGCCGATTTCCGTCCGTCCTCGAGGCTGGTCGATTTCGCTCAGACCACGCAAACGGCGGGATCGCATCAAGCCCGAAGACTTCATCATGTTCAATCAGCAATTCGTGGCATTGATCCGTGCAGGCTTGCCGATACTCCGTTCGCTTGACCTGCTGAGAGGCCGCATCAAGAACGATTTTCTTCGCCAGCATGTCGAGGACGTGCGCGAACGTGTTTATTCGGGTGAGTTGCTCTCTGAGGCGGTGCGAATTCAGGGCGTCTTTCCGCCTGTATATACAGCGTCTGTCTATGCGGGCGAACGCAGCGGCAATCTCGTGGAGGTCATCTCACGGTACGTGCAGTATGAGAAAACCATCGTCACCGTGCGAAAGCGATTCTTAAATTCGCTGATCTACCCGGCCTTTCTTGTTGTCCTCTCGACCGTGATGGTTGGGGTGATCCTCACGTACGTCATCCCGCGGTTTGCCGAGCTGTACTCGGGGTTGAATACCCCGCTGCCGGTTTCAACGCGTTTGCTGATCGCGTTCTCGAACACGATTCAGGCGAATCTGTACCTGTTCGTCCCATTGCTCATCGGGGGCATCATCGCTCTGAAGATCTGGCTCGGCACGGGCAGCGGCCGTCACTGGCTCGATGAATTGAAGCTGAAGGCTCCGATCATCGGAAACCTGTGGACCATGTTTTCGATGGCCCAGCTCTCACGAACACTTGCGACGCTGTTGCAGGGTGGAATTCCACTGGTGGCGGCGCTAGAGGTAGGGCGCGACGCGTCAGGTAATCGGGTTATTGGTGATTCGATCAGGGACGCGATTGGCCAGGTTCGAGAGGGCAGGACGTTGTCCGACAGCCTCGAACGGACCGGGCACTTTCCGGATCTGGCGTTGGAGATGATGCGCGTTGGTGAGCAGACCGGCTCTCTGCCGGATATGCTCAATCACGTGGCCGACTTTTATGATGAAGACGTGAATATCCGGTCGGCTGCACTGCTGAGCTGGGTGGAACCCGTCATTTTGATTTTTGTGGCGGTGTTCATCGCGTTCATCCTGATATCGCTGTATATGCCGATATTCAGCATTCGGGGTTCGATGTAACGAATGAAAGAAATTGTTGAAACCAAAAAGAAAGATCGTGAGACGGCCCGCCAGCTGGCGGAGCGGTATCACTACGAGTTCGTCGAGCTGAAGGGTATACACCTCGACCTGGATCTCTTCCATTCGATTCAGGTTGACCTGATGTTCCGGTACAACTTTGTGCCGCTGCGCCTCGAAGGCAACGCGCTGGTCGTCGCAGTGGCCGACCCGAGCGACCTGGTGGTAATCGACGAAGTCTCTGCGCTTCTCGGCCGGCCGCTGATCATCACGGTCGCTTCGCTGTCGGAAATCCAGGACCTGCTCAAAAAATCCGAATCGTCACAGCGCATGCTGGACGAGGCAACGGAAGGGTTCAAGCTGGACCTCATTCGTGAAGACGAATCGGGCGACGAAACGATCACGATCGAAAAGATCACGCAGGAAGAGCACAGTCCGATCATCCGCCTGGTCGATACGATCATCTTCACCGCACTCGAGAGGCGGGCGAGCGACATTCATATCGAGACACGCGACAACGAAGTCGGAGTGAAGTATCGAATCGATGGTTCGCTCGGCGAAGCGATGGCGCCGATTGCCAAGGAGCACCACTCGACGATTATTTCGAGAATCAAGGTCATGTCGGAACTCGACATCTCCGAGCGGCGCATTCCGCAGGACGGCCGATTCAAGACGCGATACAAGGGACGTTCCATCGATTTCCGCGTTTCGATCATGCCGTCCATTAACGGAGAAGACGCGGTCATCCGTATTCTCGACAAGGAGTCCATCAGCGAAAAGTTCAGAACCTTGAACCTCGAAGTTGTCGGATTTTCCGAAAACGATATGAAGAAGTTCCGGCGATACATCAACGAGCCGTACGGCATGGTCCTGGTTACCGGTCCTACCGGCAGCGGCAAGACAACGACGCTCTACGGCGCCCTGATGGAGATCAAAAATGAGGAGGACAAGATCCTCACGATTGAAGATCCCGTCGAATATCAGATCCACGGCATCACACAGATTCCGGTCAACGAAAAGAAGGGGCTGACGTTTGCGCGCGGCCTTCGCTCGATTCTCCGGCACGATCCCGACAAGATCATGGTCGGCGAAATCCGCGACGTTGAAACGGCGCAGATCGCAATTCAATCCGCGCTGACCGGCCATCTCGTATTCACTACAGTGCATGCGAATAACGTTGTGGACGTCCTCGGCCGATTCCTGAACATGGGAGTGGATCCGTATAACTTCGTCTCCGCTTTGAACTGCATTCTGGCGCAACGGCTCGTGCGAATGATCTGCGCAAACTGCCGGAGAGAAGTGCGCCACTCGTTTCAGACGTTATCGGAGTCCGGGTTGGATCCGCAGCAGTACAAGGATTTTACGTTCTATGAGGGCGAAGGTTGCCTGGAATGCAACGGCAGCGGCTTCCGGGGCCGGACTGCCATCCACGAACTGCTGGATCTCTCAGATCACATCCGGGAAATGATTATCGAACGCCGGCCGACATCTGAAATCAAGCGTACCGCGCACGACGAAGGCATGACGTTCCTGCGCGATTCGGCTCTAGCGAAAGTCTTCGCAGGAGTTACCACTCTGAAAGAAATCAATAAGGTCACGTTCATTGAGTAAAACACTTATCGACAGAATCGTTGAGGCAGTTCAGGCGCAGGTGCCCCTGTGGGCATGCGAACTGACTTCCCGGCACGTTATCGTCGCCGGCGTCAGCAAACGACGCAACAGGGTTAAAGCCAGGCTCGCGGGCCAACTGAGAGCTCATAGCGTCAGAGGTTCGCTTACGGACACGAACATCGCCGATAAAGAGGCGACGCGTGCCGCCGTGTCGGAAGCTCTTAACGAAGCAGGATTCGACGGATCGGAAATTGCGGTAATCGTGCCCGATGATGCCGTGCGCATCGGCTTCATCACGGTTGAAAAATTGTCGAAAGATCCGGAAGAACAGCAGACGTTCATACGCTGGAAGTTCAAAAAGACGGTGCCATTTGATGTTGAGTCTGCGCAGATTGCTTTCCGCGCTCTTGGAACGAAGACCGACGGTAGCACCGACATGCTCGTGACTCTTTCCCCGAGAGCGGTGATTCAGGAATACGAGAACCTTTTCGATTCATTGGATATACATGCGGGACTCGTCATTCCTTCAACCCTGGCTGCGCTCAACCTCTTCACTCCGCCACCTGCAGATTCACTGTTTCTGAAGGTTGCGCCGGATTGCACAACAACAACCATCTTTCAGCATGGTCGAATGCAGTTTTATCGACGCCTCGTTGGCGTATCGCCGTATGAAGCAGCCTACCCGACCGTGATGTATTACCAGGACAAGCTCGGCGGAAAAGCTTTCGGCCAACTGGTCGTTTGCAGCTACGACTCGGATATTCGGACATCGATTGAAGAGCTTCAGGTGAAGCTCAATCTCTTGCCAGAGCGGCTCGAGCCAAAAGCAATCGAGGATATTTTCAAACCAGCGCTGGGTGGAGTTCATTGTGAAGCGATTTGACCTGAACCTTTCCACACGGCCGTTTCCCGCATACCGCCTGGTCAATGTGGCGCTCTTTCTAGTGTTCGTCGCGCTCCTGGTTCTGAGCGTGTGGCAGGCCTATGGCTTTGTAGAATATTCCGCGATGGCACGAGAAATTCGCGACACGGAGCGGAATACGCGCGCGGAAGCCGAATCGCTGGGAAGTCACGTCGCAGCTCTGAAATCAAGACTCGACCGCCCTGAAGCTGCCGCCAAACTCAGCGAGATCGAATTTCTCAATGGCTTGATTGCGCGGAAGGATCTCTCGTGGACGCGGCTCTTCGCGAATCTCGAGGAAATGATGCCGGACGCTGTCCATTTGGTGAGCCTGCGGCCGGATGTCGCCCAGAACGGCTCCATTACATTGCACCTGGATCTTGTTGGCCGCAGTATCGCCGATGTCAGCAAATTTATTGAGGCTCTGGAACGGTCTCCCGAATTCGAAAACGTGGTGGTGTCGGTCGAGCAGAAGGAAGCGTCAACGGCAACCGACGTCAACATCGCCCTCACGGCGAGCTATTTCCCAAAGAGGGAAACGCGATGAAGCGCCTTTATCGCCGTCAAAGACAACAATACCTGCTGGCGATCGTTCTCGGCGTTATCGCAATCGTCAACGTGTTGTTCTTTTTGATCCTGTACCGGCCGGTTCGGGGTGAGTACGATCGACTGCAGAGTTCGATAGAGAGACTTCGTGCTGAAGTTCAGACCCAACAGCAGCAGGTCGCGCGTCTCGAAAGGCTCAGCGCTCAACTCGAAGGCTCGGAGAAAGACAGGCAGCGGCTTTTCACAGCTCATTTCATCCCAAGGCAGGCTGGCTTTTCGGAAATACTTCCTGAACTCGACGACATGGCAGCAAAGGCAGGTGTGAGAAAGACTCGAGTCGATTACGCCATCGACGATGCGCCACATTACGGGCTCTATTCCGTTAAAATAAGAGTTCCGGTGACGGGCGAATATTCCAACATCGTCAAGTTTATCAAGAACCTCGAACATTCCGATACGTTCTTCATCATTGACTCGATCGCAGTTCGTGGCGCGGCCACAGGTTCGCAGAGCACGGATCTCGCGCTCTCGCTGGATTTGGAGACATTTTTTTATAAATGAGTAGACGCGATCGCCAGAGACTCAGCATATTTGTCGTGCTCATCGCCGTGCTTGTGTTGACGGTCGTGCTTGGTTATCGCATGAACACGCCCGCGATAACGTCTGCCGTTCAGTCGCCGGAGACCAAGCCGACCACGAAAGCGCTAACGGCGAACGACGCTCGAATCCGCCTGGATATCGTGGAGAATCCGGACTCTGCGCAGGACATCGGTCAAAAGAATTTGTTTCAGTACGGGCAACGCCGCGTACCTGCGAGTCCTTCGAGACCAGGTGCACGAGGAACGACGGCCGAAGCTAACCCTCCGGTTCCGGCAGTAACCCCGCCTGTTCCGGTTGTACCCCAGGCGCCACCGGGCCCGCCGCCACCGCCACCGATCCCGCTCAAATACACGGGATTCGCGGTCGTGAGTTCATCGCTGACAGCATTCCTCACCGATGATTCCGGCGTGAGGCACTACAACGTGTCGGCGGGAGAAGTGTTGATGGGGCGGTATCGCATTTCGCAAATCACCGACAAAACCGTCGAGGTCGAAGATCTTCAAATCCCGCGGCGGCAAATGCTCGTCCTGCAGAAGTGACGCCATGAAGCACAGGAAAGATTCAGGCTTCTCTCTGGCGGCCCTGATGTTTATCGCAACGGCAGTGTCGATTCTTCTTTCCGCAGCATATCCCGCCTACAAAATGCAGGCGAAGCGACAGACTGAAGAGGAACTGATTTTTCGGGGCGAGGAATACGCTCGCGCTGTTCAGAAATTTTACCGGAAGTTTGGAGTGTATCCGCCGTCGATTGATGCGCTCGTCCAGACAAACGGTCTCCGATTTCTGCGGCGGGTTTACAAAGATCCAATCACGGGAAAAGATTTTCGGCTGATCTCCATCAGCCCGGACGGGTCGCTTATCGGATCCAGTTTGCCGACCCAGCGCATCAACAACACACCGCTGTTCGGTGCGCCGGTACAGACGTTTGGCGGACAGACGCCTGCACCGGGTCAGTCGGCACCTGCAGGGCAGCCGCCGGCGGGACCTACTGCCGCAAATCCGTCAACTCCCGCCACTCCAGGTAATCCGACAAATCCGGGGCAGACAAATCCGGGGCAACGGCCAGCGGCCGCCTCAGGTCCGTCATTCAGTCTGGGTCCGCCGACGCAGGCGCCCACATCACCACAATCGACGCCGCAGCGGGGCACGCAGGCGCCGCTACCAGGTTTCCAACCTCCGTCCGGAGGGACGGTGGGATCAGCCGGCATCGTTGGCGTAGGTTCCGAGAGTACGGACGCATCGATCAAGGTTTACAACCAAAGGCAGAAATACAACGAGTGGGAGTTCATTGCGATCATGACACCGACTGCGCCGCAAGCTCCCGGTGGACCACAGCGTCCCGGGACGGGTACACCTCCTCCTCCTGGCGTTGGTCCGGCTGCAGGCAATCCTCCACCTCCCGGTGGAAGTCCCCCGAATCCGTTTCAAACACCGTCACAACCACAGACGCCATTCAAGCGGCCATGAGCTTTTCGACAATTGAGTTTTATCCTGGTCCCCGTGTCGCAAGCATCGTGTTGAACCGTCCGCCGATGAATGTCATCAACGTTGAGATGTTGAACGAACTGCATGGAGCGTGGGACGAGGTGGAAGGTCTTCAGACCCAGGTGGTCGTCATTTCAGGTGCGGGCGGCACGGCATTTTCGACTGGGGTCGATATCGCGGATCACATGCCGGACAGGATCGAGCAGTCCCTCAAGAAGTTTCACGAACTCATCCTGAGAATGCGCAGGTCGGATTGCATTACGATCGCCGCCGTTCATGGACATACGCTCGGCGGCGGAGCCGAACTGGCGATGATGTGTGACTTCATCATTGCTGCGGATGACACCCGCATTGGCCAGCCGGAAATTGCGCTGGCATGCTATCCGCCCGTTGCCGCTGCACACCTGCCGTCGGCTATCGGCTTGCATAATGCTTCCGAAATCGTGCTCCTCGGAGAACCTCTCGATGCGATTCGTGCCGAACGGCTCGGGCTCGTGAATCGAGTTGTACCGCGCGCGGAACTTGATGCGGCGGTCGATTCTTATGTGGATAAACTGCTGACGAAGAGTTCGGTCGCCCTGGCGCTGGCCAAACGGGCGTTGCGCGATGCAGTGGGGGATCAGTTTGAAAACGCACTCGCGAGATCGGAGCGCATGTACCTGACGGAGCTTGTGAAGAGCGACGACATGGTCGAGGGCGTTAGAGCCTTCCTTGAAAAGCGTCCACCCTCGTGGAAGAACAGCTAGGCCGCGAATTACGCTAATTACGTCAGTTACTTCGCGTCATTAGCGTAATTCGCGGCTATTAACCCAAAGCTTCGAGCACTTCGTCGTAGTGCTCGTCGACTTTCACTTTCGGGAAGATGTGCGAGATCTTCCCATCTCCATCGATGATGAAGGTGGTTCTTTCGATGCCCATGTACTTCTTGCCGTACATGGATTTTTCTTTCCACGTGCCGTAGTCCTCGATCGCCTTTCGTTCGGGATCCGCAAGCAGCGGAAAATTCAAATTGAACTTGTCCTTGAACTTCTTATGCGATTCGACAGAATCCGCGCTGACTCCGAGCACCACGGCTCCCTTTTTCTTGATTTGGGCAATGCCGTCGCGGAAAGCACACGCCTCCTTCGTACACCCGGGCGTATCGTCCTTCGGATAAAAGTAAAGGACGACTTTCTTGCCTTTCAAATCCCCGAGCTTCACCTTACTTCCGGCATCGTCCAGTAATGTGAAGTCGGGAGCTTTCTCTCCGACTTTTGGTTCCTTTGCCATTGCTAGTCTCCCTGGGGCTTCAAAACAATCTTTCCGAACACGGCCCGTTGTTCAATGAGTTCGTGACCCGTGCGAGCCTCTTTCAAAGGCATCACGCGATCGATTACAGGTTTCAATTGTCCCCGAAACACGCACTTCATGACATCGAGAAATTCTCTATGGCTTCCCATCGTTGAACCAATGACCTGCACCTGCCGAAAGAAAATCTGGCGAAGGTCGGTTTGTGGAGCGAAACCCGTCGTGGCTCCACAAGTGAGTACACGGCCGCCGCGACGGGCGGACCGAAGGCTACGAACCCACGTGTCGGCGCCAATGTAATCGACGACGACATCGACGCCTCGCCTGTTGGTCAGTTCGCGAATTTTCTTATCGAATTCGTCGGTTTTGTAGTTGATGAGGAAGTCTGCGCCGAGCTTCCGAGCCTGCTCGAGCTTGGCATCGCTGCTTGCCGTTGCAAAAACGCGACAGCCCGTCATTTTTGCAATCTGTATCGCGGCTGTTCCCACGCCCGCTCCCGCCCCGAGAATCAAAACATCTTCGCCGGGACGGATGTTACCTTTGCTCACCATCATGCTCCATGCGGTCAGGAATACAAGTGGTGCGGCTGCCGCCTCTTCGAATGAAAGCGAATCAGGAATCGGCAGAACGACATGTGCGGGTACCTTGACCAGCTGCGCGTACGCGCCATCGGCGTGCTCTCCGATCATGTGATACGAAACGCACTGGCTTGCAAAGCCTGCGGCACAGAATTCACATCGGCCGCAGCTTACACCCGGATTGATTGTCACACGCTGACCGGGCTTCAGCCCCGAAACATCGGGACCGATTTCACGAACGATTCCTGCGGCATCGGATCCGGCAATCTTGGGAAACGGTACTTTGATGCCGGGCATCCCACGGCGCAGAAAAATATCGATGTGATTGATCGATGTGGCGTGCACTTCAATCAGCACTTCACCGCGGCCGGGTGCCGGGTCCGGCGCGTCTTCATAACGAAGCACGTCGGGCGTGCCGTGTTCGTGAAAAACGACTGCTTTCATGATCAGCGCTTAGTCTATCCTACGAAAATGATTAAAGAGAAGGATGTCAGGACGGTTGTGGTCATCGGCGCGGGCATCATGGGGGGCGGCATTGCGCATGTTGCCGCGCTTGGCGGATTCAAGACCGTGTTGAATGACGTGTCGGACGAATTCCTTCAGAAGGCGCGTGAAGGGATTCGCAAAGATCTGCAGAAAGCTGTTGAACTCGGAAAGATCGACAAGAACGCAGTTAGTGACGCGTTGAATCGGCTTGCGCTCAACAGCGTTCTCGATCCTGCGGCGAAAGACGCCGACCTCGTCATTGAAGCAGTGCCTGAGAAAATCGAATTGAAGCTCGACGTTTTCGCGCGACTCGACGGCG
>Ga0075424_100003475_pt1 | contig 14765 bp, 14 predicted proteins | sample SoiMethybrSBSTD3_FD_75301 | JGI IMG/M metagenome (GOLD analysis project Ga0075424, IMG submission 75301) | Bulk soil microbial communities from a Populus tree surrounding site in Tennessee, USA - Soil MetaG P. TD hybrid SBSTD3 | ecosystem: Environmental > Terrestrial > Soil > Tree plantation... | reverse complement strand
GCTCCAGCCCGAGCGCGGCGCCCTGGTAAAGGTGTTTCCTGTTGGTGCTGCAACCAACGCCAGCAAAGGCGCAGTGCTCACGGATTTTCGGGGGCTGCAACGAGCTGGCGCCGTCGCTGTTACCGACGACGGCAAGCCGATCCTGGACAACGACGTCATGCGGGACTGCCTTCGCTTAAGCGGCGAACTGAACTTTCCGGTCGTACAGCACGCCGAAGATACTCGCCTGACTGAAGGCTGCTCGATGAACGATGGGGCAACATCCTTTCGGCTTGGCCTGCGGGGCTGGAAGGCATCTGCCGAAGCGAGCATTGTGGACCGCGACGTCCAGATTGCACAGCAACTTCCCAATGCACGCTTGCACGTGGCACATCTCTCCACCGCCGACTCATTGAAAGCAGTGCGGCGCGGAAAACGCAGCCGAGCGCGCGTGACCTGCGAAGTCACGCCGCATCATTTCACACTAACGGACGAGGCAGTGGGAGACTATGACACGCATTGCAAAATGAACCCTCCTTTGCGCTCAGCCGCCGACCTGGAGTCAATTCGCGTGGCACTTGCGGACGGCACTGTCGACGCAATCGCGACCGACCACGCTCCCCACGCGAGTCATGAGAAGCAGGTTGAGTTCGAGCGCGCCGCTTTCGGGATTATCGGCCTCGAAACAGCTTTGGCTCTGGCCATCACAAAGCTACACCGTGAACACAAAATCCCCTTGATGCGAATCGTCGAACTCTTCACCTCGGGCCCAGCTCGGGTGTTCGATCTGCGCGGTCGTGGATCGCTCGCTCGTGGAAATCACGCCGATCTGACGATCTTCGATCCCAAGAAGCGCTGGACGTTCGATGCCACAAAATCGCGCTCCCTGTCGCAGAACACGCCCTTTGATGGGTGGCAACTCACGGGAAAAGTGGTGGCAACGATTGTAGGAGGAGGGATCGTGTATAGGTCTGGGTAGCGAGTCGGCCGAGTGCCTACGCCAAAATCCCCATCCCCTTCCCCACCTTCTTCAGCACTTCCAAAGCCCGCTGCAATTCTTCCTGCGTGTGCGTTGCGGTCATGATCGTCCGCACTCGGGCCTTCCCTTCAGGCACCGTGGGGAATGCAATTCCTGTCCCCAGCACGCCTTCCTTAAACAGTTCTCGCGAGAACTCCATGGTGCGCGCGCCGTCTCCGATGATGATCGGCGTAATTGGCGTTTCGCTGGCGGGTGTTGTTTTGCCGCCGATGTCGAACCCAAGCAGGCCGAGTTCTTTTTTCCAGTAGCGCGTGTTCTCCCACAGCTTTTCTATACGGTCTGGCTCCTGCTCGAGGACGTCGAATGCTGCGATGCACGTAGCCGCAACAGACGGCGGGTGCGAAGTCGAGAAAAGAAACGGCCTGGCTCGGTGATAGAGGAAATCAATCAAATCACGCGTCCCGCAAACATATCCGCCCAGTGCGCCGATCGCCTTGGAGAGTGTTCCCACCTGGATATCCACGCGGCCGTGCTGCTGGAAGTGGTCAATCGTTCCGCGCCCATCGCGCCCGAGCACGCCCGAGGCATGCGCGTCGTCCACCATCATGATGGCACCGTACTTTTCGGCGAGATCGCACAATCCAGGTAGCGGACCGATGTCGCCGTCCATCGAGAAAACGCCATCCGTGATCAGAAGCTTGCGTCCGGGTTCATTCTTTACGCTCGCCAGCTGCTCTTCCGCATGACCAAGATCCTTATGCCGAAAGACCAGAATCTTGGCGCGCGACAAGCGCGCCCCATCGATGATCGAAGCGTGGTTCAGAGCATCGGAGATGATGAAATCTTCCTTAGCCAGCACAGCCGATACCGTGCCGGCGTTGGCGGTGAATCCCGACTGGAAGACCACACACGCTTCCACCTTCTTGAAGCGCGCAATTTTCTCTTCCAGTTCCATGTGAATCTTCATGGTCCCGGCGATCGTTCGCACCGCCCCGGAACCCACTCCATACTTGCGTGTTGCCTCCAAAGCCGCTTCGCGCAGCTTGGGATGGGTAGTAAGTCCCAGGTAATTGTTCGAGGCCAGATTGATGACCTTTTTACCGTCGAATGTGCAGACCGGGGCCTGCTCGTCCTCCAGGACTCGTAGATTGAAATGCGTGCCCTTGTCCTTGAGTTCGTTGAGTTGGTCGGTCAGGTAGGAGAGCGGGTTGGTACGAGTTGCGGTTGCCATGATGAGAACCTCGAGAAAGACAAGTGATACTGACTGGCGAGCATCGAGTCATGTCGCTTTTACAAATCAGTCTAATACGTTCGCTCTTAAATTCGCGGCAGACCGGCCTTCTCGGTCACAGCGTCCACCAGCGATTGCGTTGCCGAGATTGGTATCCCATAACGTTTGGCCGCGCGTAGGATGGGACCCGCGATCGCGTCCAGTTCCGGCGGATTCCCCTGCTCGACATCTTTCTGCATGGAACTGCGCATTCCCGCCGGCAAGCCCACGAGTCCCGCGATGCCTCTTTCCGTGTCCACTTGTGCGCCGTCCGCGGTGGCTACCGCGCAGACTTCGCGCACGCAGGATTCTAGGCGGTGGCGCCAGTGCTCACTCGCCACCACCTCGCCTACAGGTGCGCCCGAGGCCGTGGTAGCCAGCGCAATCGGTGCCAAGAAGGCCAGCTTGCTCCAAAGTAGGGTGGCCTCGTCGTCGACGAGGGGACAAGTGAAATGCATTGTCTGCAGTCGCTCCAGCGTTTGCCCCAGCAGACTCTTGGCCAGCCCGATCACACTCAATCGACAGAATGGCGAACGCCGCACAAAATGCCCCGGGGCCACGCGCTCCGATTCCACCGCAATCGTGGCGGGAAGGACTCGCTCGACTCCATAACGCGAGCGCAGCAAAGAAATGTGGTCGAGTCCGTTGAGTAGAGGCACGATTGCGGCAACGCTATCGGCGGTAGGTATCGAACGCAACGCAGTCTCTAGCTGGGTCGCTTTCACGGTGATCCAGAGAACATCGACAGCGGGAACCTGCGAGCTTCGCTCAATCTGCACTGTGAAGTTATCGAATGGACTCTCCAGTTTGATCTGTCGTGGGTATTGCTCGAGCGCTTCGGGGCGAACGACCATCGTGACGGCGGCACCAGTCTTCGCCAGGCACGCACCCATCAACCCGCCGACACCACCGGGGCCAAGAATTGCGTGTTTCATGCATTGGCATTATGCACCGGCGCTTGTCCGCGCGTCGCCTGCGTGGCGGAGTTATACTAACCGCTCAGTTATGAGTGAACAGAAGCGTTCGCGGACATTTCTCTGGATCGTAATTGGCGGAGGAGCCTTTTTCCTCTTTGTGCTGGCTGTCTTCGCCTTGGTTTACGTCACATTGCATGCCGGGAAAGATTCGTCCCTGACCACTTTCGGTGACAAGATTGCCGTTGTCGATCTTGAGGGAGTGATCCTCAGTCCGAATCCCGTCGTGACGCAGCTCAAAAAGTTCGCGGACGATGACTCGATCAAAGCCATCATCCTGCACGTGAATTCTCCGGGTGGGGGGGTAGCCGCCTCCGAAGAAATCTATCGCGAAGTGAAGCGCATCCGCGACGACAAGAAAAAGCGCATCGTGGCTTCGATCGAGACGGTGGGTGCCAGCGGCGCTTATTACGTTTCTTCCGCGACCAACAAGATCTACGCCGACAATGGCAGTGTCGTGGGCTCGATTGGCGTGATCGCTCAATGGGTGAACTACGCTGAACTCCTGCAGTGGGCCAAGCTGAAAGACATCACCATGAAGGCGGGAGAGTTCAAGGATACCGGTTCTCCCACCCGCGACATGACACCCGCTGAGCGTGGATATCTGCAGGGCATGATCGATAACATGCACACGCAGTTCATCCAGGCTGTAGCCGACGGGCGCAATATGAAATTTGACCAGGTCAAGGCGATTGCTAACGGCAAGGTGTGGACCGGGCAACAGGCCCTCCCAATGAAACTGGTCGACCAGGTGGCAGACTTTCAGGCCGCCGTCGAAGATACAGCTAAGTCTGTGAATATTAAGGGGGAGCCGGTTCTGGTAAGGCCTGAAAAAGATCGTAAAACCTTAGGGGACTTGATCTTTGGCGATCTGTCGGACTGGCTTCCCTCTCGCGAGAAGCTGATGGATCAGCACGTCGGGTTTTATTACATGTGGAAGTAGGGGGGACGATCTCAATTCCGAGGTCTCAGTTGAGAGCGGGCTGGGGACCGGCGAAGATGTTTTCCTGGTTTTGCACCGGTTATTTAACGCGGAACTTGCGCGAAGTACCTGAAATTTGAGAAGGTTATGCAGGCCCCCCTAGAGGGCTTCGGTCGTCGGGGCGGCGACCATTCATCAATTTCTTCACCACGGAGCCAAGAGGCGTATGACAAAAGCGGATCTGATCGATGAAGTCTCCCGTCTGGCGGAACTGACGCGCAAAGACAGCGAAGTGATTGTGGAGACGATCTTTGACAGTATCGTGCGCTCCCTGCGGGTGGGCGACAAGATCGAGATCCGCGGCTTCGGCAGCTTCCGCACCCGCCAGCGCAAGCCACGCGTCGGACGCAACCCCAAGACTGGGGATCGCGTCGAAGTGCCCGCTAAGAAAATTCCTTTCTTCAAGCCCAGCAAGGAGTTGAAAGACCTCGTGAATCACGGCGAAGCGTCCCCGGCGACAACACCTCCGGCGCCAACCGCACCGGCGCCGTAGCTCGCCTAGATTTCACAACTGCTGCATCCGACTCAGTGCGAGGCACTTCCAATCATCTTTGGCGCCGTTGGCCTATGGTGCCCTTTGCGAAGGCTGGCTGGTTCTAAGTAGATATCCGCAATCTTCAGTGCCAAATCCGGCGCACTTAGATCCACACGATTGCAGAGGACGACTACGGTCAGATCGTCTGCGGGAAACCGCTGAATCGATGTGCGAAAACCGACGGTCTCCCCGTAGTGCCACATGCGTGGATGTCCCTTGTACGGTTCCAGAAACCACCCGAAACCATAACTCACGAGCCGGCCGTCGTTTTCACGAGCTGGACCACCGGAAGGCTGCACCGGTGTAAGCGCCGGCTGCATTTCTGTTTCGCTGAGCAGGGTGTGATTGCGCAACGCCGCGTCCCAGCGCGAGAGATCGGCGAGCGAGGTGTAAACGCCTCCATCCCCGAGTGTTGCGGATGTAGAACTCTGATCGGTTTCCTTCCAGACGCCGTTTAGCAACGTATGCCCGTACGCCCGATTCACAACTTCATTCTTACCCTTCTCGTATGCGACAGTGTTCGACATCTGCAGAGGCACGAAGATCCGTTCGTGCAGGAATTGGCGGAACGCTGTGCCTGATACCTTCTCCACCACTTGCGCCAGAAGACAATACCCCGAGTTGCTGTACGCCCACCTAAAGCCAGGCGAGAACTTCGTGGAGTCGACCTTCTCGAGCAGGGCGAGCACACCCTGGTCATGAATCTGCGGAATGTGATCATCGGGCGTCGCGCCGTACTGCTTCGCCATCAAATCCTCGTAGTCGACAAGTCCAGAGGTGTGATTGAGCATTTGGCGGATCCTGATTGACTTTCCGTAGGCAGGAAATTCCGGAAAGACGTCAGCCAGCGTCTGTTCGTAGCGCAGTTTGCCGTCGTGCACCAGGACCATGATGGCCATGGCTGTGAACTGCTTAGTGACCGACGCCAGACGGAAGTTCGTGTGCTCGTCGATTTTGTGCAGCGAGCGCAGATCCGTGACGCCATATTCACGCTGCAACACGATATGCCCGCCTTCAATGACCATGACCGCAGCGCCGGGCGACGCTGTCGTGACCGTGGCGAATAATGTGTCAATGCGCGAGGCGGGATCCTGATCTGCACCCGGAGCCAATCGCGAGACAACCGCGATCGTCAGGAGAACCGCGAGCGAGAAGAATCCCAATACTGTTCGATGTGTCCAGAAATTTCGAAGAAAGGATTTTGGCACGCCCAATTCTAACCGGCTGAAAACGTGCTCGTCGGGTTCCGGGCCTTTCGCGTTCTTCGCGAAGGCCGGGTTCGATCGTCACGTAGCTTATTGCGAGGGTCAGTCCATTTGTTGCGGAATACGCCGAGGGGTCGGGTCGTCCTCATGCACGTTTCCGAGTGAACTCAGCCCAGCCTTGGCAACAAGCGCGATAGGCTGGGGCATCCGGGCAGGACTATCACCGCACCCCGACCACTCCCATCATCCTCCCTGTAACCCCCTTCTCCGCCCGATGAGAAAACAACAGATCGGTCCGGCATGATGTACAGAGTGGCGAAGCCTCGATGTGCTTCGCAGGGACTCCTGCATCGATCAGCTGCCTCCGATTCGCCTCCACCAAATCAAGGAAAATGTTCACTGGCAACTTGCTGTGGCCAGGAGCGCGCGCCGTCAGAAACAGCAGAGGATATTTCTCGCGGACCGGGTCCGACTCTTTTACTTCGCGGAACAGCTTCGCGCCATATTCGAATTGCGAGATGAACGTCTCCCGCACTTCCTCGCCGACCGTGTAGCAGCAGTTATGAACACCGGGGCCGATGGCCGCTTCGAGATCCCGGGCATTGCTGCCAAACCAGCGTCGCATCTCCCCCACACCCTTTTCCACGATGCGCTTCACTGTTCCCCGCCAGCCTGCGTGAAAGACCCCGACCGCCCTCTGCTTGCGATCCACCATCATGACCGGCAGGCAATCCGCCGTTTGCACAGCGAGTAAAAGCTTGGGCTCTGAGGTGATCAGCCCATCTCCAGCCAGCGGGTGCTCGGGTGAACCCGCAACCGGGTGGATGACGTCAGAGTGAACTTGTCGTAGCGTAACCAGCGGCCAAGGATGCTTATCGTCAACTCCGAGCTCTCGGAGGAAGGCGGACCGGTTACGCTCGACCGCAGATGTGGAGTCCTGCTTGGTGAAGCCAAGATTCAGCGTGCCTTCTCCATAACAGCGGGAAGAACCGCCAACCCGAGTGGAGAACCCATGGATCAGCCAGGGCAACTGCTGAAGTCGCCCGACTTGCAGAATGTTCAGTTGGGATTTGGTTCGGCCTAGAGTTGGCACCCTTTCATATTATCGAAGCAGCGAGGTACGAGCCATGAGCGGTGAGCTATCCGCTATCAATGCAGATAGTGAAGGCCCGTTCATGAATTGAAACTTACCGCTCGCAGCTCATCGCTTGCAGGTCCAAAGCTCAGGGTCGCGACCAGACGCTCATCCGACGAACCACGCCAGATTCGGATTGGCTATCTGATCTCGCCGGTACAGCTCAATCTGCATCATAAAAATCGCGCCCTGGTAGGTTTAGGAAGCTACATCGTCAATGCGCAAGCTGGTTGTAACGATTGTCACAGCTGTCCGTCGTACGCCCCGGTCAGCCCAAGCAATTCAATGCGGAAAATTATCTGGCTGGAGGAGTGCCATTCGGTCCCCTTCACCTCTCGGAACCTCACACCGGAGGAGAACGGCCTGCCTGCCGGTATGACCTTTGAGCAATTCAAGCTCGTGATAAGAACAGGAGTCGACCTGGACAAGGCGCATCCACAATTCGGGCCATTGTTGCAGGTGATGCCTTGGCCTGTATACCAGAGCATGACCGATCGTGACCTGCGCGCCATTTATGAGTACTTGTCAGCGATTCCCCGGGCGCACCCAGGAACATGCACCGGCGCGGGACAGTGAAGCGAGATTCATACGAGCTGCGAGCTATTTGCGCCTGCTCGCAGCTCAATACTTCCAGCTACTCAAGTCCGCTCCCTTGGGAGCCGTATCTTCCATGTGCTTGACCATCTCCGGCAGAAATCTTTGCGGGATGGTCAATCGCGCCGGTCCATTCGAATCGCCCGCCCCCGAGTAGCAATGGGGTTGCCGCACGCCAAAATCGAACGTGCCGTGATAGTAGGGGTCCTTGGTCGTTTCCAGAAAATCTTTCAGTAGATGCACGGCGCGGTCGAGATACCAGGTGTCCGCCTCGCCCACGAAGAAGTGCATTTTTCCCGCCAGCTTCGGCCCAAGTGTCTTCCAGTCGCGTTGCATGATCGCGCTCAAGTCGTAGTGCTCCTTCCAAAACTGAGCGACCTCGTGATCAATCTCGCCCGTGCGTTTGTTAAAGATCGGCTTGGGATACCCATCTTGCCCCATGGGACTAAACGTTGCCTGCCAGATATCGAACTGCTCGCCGGAACGTCCGTGCGTTCCGATCGTCAACTCCCAGTGATTGGCCTGCTCCATGGTCGTGAGCACCAGGCCGTCTGCTTGGCGCATTTCCGCACGGGGCACGCGACCGAAAACGCCGTCGATGTAGTATGCGTTGCTGTCGCTGTACAAGTCCGTCGTCCCGTACGCGCGAAAGTCAACCACGTCCGGACAGAAGACCCAGGCTCCGTTGTAGAAGTCCGGATAAAACACCTGCGAGCCGAGCGCCTCCCAGCCTCCCGTCGATCCGCCGTAAACCGTGCGCGCCCAGCCTTCGCCGATCGCGCGGAACTTCTTTTCTGCATACGGAATAAGCTCTTTTGTGATTGCGTCGCCATACGGTCCCTGGCTCGCGGAGTTCACCGCATAGGAGTCGTCGAAATAGGGTGTGGGATGTTGAATGGTCATCATAATGACCCGCGGCAGACGACCCGAGATCCAATCCTGATAGAACTTGTAGGCGTAGCGAGCACTGGTGAGCGCTTCGTCCTTCAGGTCCGGGCTTGGCGGATCGGTGCGAAATCCCGTCGGCAGATAAAGATCGCGATGAAAGTGATCCTGCTCGACGATCAGCGGATAGCGCGCGTTCGGATGTTCATCAAAGCCGTCGGGCAAGAGTACAACTGCGCCCAGGTACGTTGGACGGCCCCAGAACTTCGTCAGCATCTCGCTCTGAATGCGAATGTGCTTGACCCACTTGCTGTCTGCCACGGGCTTGCCCGAGCCTGAGCCCCAATCGAGCACGTCATCGACCTTGCCCAGGTTCTGATCGATCGGCGGGATCCTTTCTGTTAGCAAGATCGGAATGACCTGATCGGATTTGGGATCGATGCGCACCTTAACCGGCTTGCTGTACAGATTGCCCGGCTTAGTCTGCCAATGTTGCCCTTCGCCTTTATCCGGCGGCAACTTCACCGTCTGGCCACTGGAGAGATGGAAAGTTTCGTAAATGTTCAGCAAGCCTTGCACGTAGTAGTCGCCCGCAGGAATCTTGGCGAGACTTTCTGCCGGATACCCGAAAGTACCGGAATCCACCACAGCCGGCGCACCCGGTGCCAGGCCATCAACATCGACTCCGAACACCTGCTGGGATTGGACTGGTTCCTCGCCGACCTGAAATCGTGGCTCGTCCTTGTCGTTGGTTGAAATCAGCACAAGCACGCGGCCGTCGAGCACAGAGGCGTTCACGTCTTTCGAAAAGGAAATCTCAAAACGGGGACTGGAAGACTGAGCGAGTACGCCGGATGCGAAAAAAGCAAGACACCAGAAAGCCGCTCGTCGAAGGTGAGGGCGTCGAGTCACTGAGTTTGCCTCCAGAGAACGTTCGTTGATACCAGTTGACTTGGCATGGGTCAAGTCGGTCGCACGGGCAGTGAGAATTTGGCATGCCGATGATCGAGAGCTGAGGGCAAGACCGCTATCGAAGGATGGAGAGACGGGCGTTCCCGCCCGTCCAGTCGGGCGAGACGCCCGACTCTCCACTCAAGCACCGTGCGATTCTGGACCAGTTTTGACTCCGCTGCTGCCGTAGCCTAGAATTCCTGCAGGGGATTCTGTGAGCTACCGTGTCGATCGAACACGGCGCCCCGGCGGAGGAAAAAAATGCCTGGCAAATTAGGTTTGCCTGAAATCCTGTTGCTTCTTGCGGTTGCCCTGCTGATTTTTGGGCCGAGCAAGCTGGCCGATCTGGGCAAGGGACTTGGCGAAGGGATCAAGAACTTCAAGTCGGCGGTCAAAGACGGAGAACAGAGCTCCGAGAAGAAGTCCTAGCTAAGCGTTCGCCCCAAAGTAGCGACCGACAACTGTGCGGTCGTTCCTATCTCGTTCGATGTTCAGGGTGACTACTTACACGGCCCCGCATTCCTTCAACATCTGATACACAAGAGCGATCGGTAAACCCACTACGTTCGCGTAGTCTCCTTCGATACGAGGGACCCAGCGCGAAGCCATCCCCTGAATCGCATAGGCCCCGGCTTTGTCCATGGGCTCTCCGGTTGCTACGTAAGTGCGAATCTCTTCTTCACTCAGCGGATTCATGTGAACGGTCGTCGTCTCGGACCGAACAGTTCCATGGGCCGTATCGATCTTTCCACCGGGATTGTTTGAAGCTCCTAAGCTGAGAGTCGGTCCCATCAGACAAACGGCCGTGGTGACCTGGTGGGATCTGCCAGAAAGCAGGCGGAGCATACGCGCGGCATCGGCGGCATCTTTGGGCTTGCCGAGAATTTCTCGCTCGACTACCACGATGGTGTCAGCGCCCAGAACGAAATCGTTGGGATGCTCCTTGAAAACGGCCCATGCCTTTTCGCGAGCCAGCCTTTCCGCAAAGGCTTTTGGTGCCTCGCCGTCGAGCGGCACTTCGGGAATACCGGTAGGCTGCACCCTGATCGCGATGCCCGCCGAACGCAACAGTTCCTGGCGGCGTGGTGATGCCGAGGCTAGTACGAGAGCCATCCCCGCGATTCTAGCGGAACGAGCGCAGTGGAGTCGCGGAAAGGAACTCTGCCGCTGCCAGGTGAATTGGATTGAGGATCCGACACCGCACTTGGTCTTTGTTACTGACGTAACCCCTGTATGCCCTTCTGTGCAAGAAGGTTCGGCATCGCAATATAGACTCACCACATACGCGCCCAGCAACATTCACCCCGCCTAGGGGTTTATACACTTCCAGAGTGATCTCCCCGTTCGAAGGTAGTCATTATGTGCCCGCGTTCCCTCGCATCTCTACAGCGGTGAGTATTCACTATGAAGAGACTAGGGACGGGAAGGAGAAACCTCAATGCGTATTGTGCGTTTTGTCTGGCTTGCTCTTCTTATCCTGATTATTCCCGCTTCGTCTTTCGCGGGTGTGGTCATTTCCGTGAACATCGCTCCGCCCGTGCTGCCTGTTTATGAGCAGCCGCCTTGTCCCGGTGACGGTTACATTTGGACGCCCGGTTACTGGGCCTACGGCCCCGAGGGCTACTACTGGGTCCCAGGCACCTGGATCACGCCACCGACCGTGGGCTTACTCTGGACCCCGGGGTACTGGGGATGGGGCAACGGTGTGTATGTGTGGCACGCGGGGTACTGGGGACCGCATATCGGCTTCTACGGCGGCGTGAACTATGGCTTCGGCTACTTTGGGCACGGTTATGAAGGTGGTTATTGGAGAGATCGCCACTTCTACTACAACCGCACAGTGAACAATGTGACCATCACCAACGTTCACATCTACAATAAGAGGGTCATCAATAACGTGACCGTGAACCGTATCAGCTACAATGGCGGCCGCGGTGGAATTAACGCGCGTCCGACACGCGAACAGGAAAAGTGGGGCCGCGAACGCCACTTCGAGGCGACCAACTTCCAGCGGGACCACGAGCGCGATGCTGGCCACAATCGTGGATTCCTTGCCTCCGAAAACCACGGCCGGCCTGGCATAGCCGCCACTTCGCGCCCAAGCGAATTTCATGGGCCGAGGGTAATGCCGGCTCACGACGCAAGATCGCCTTTTAGCCGTCCAGCAACGCGCCCGATACCGCGACCTGACGGTCGTGACCGCTCCTACGATCGTCCAAAGGAGATGCACGGCGGCCACCCTGCACAACCGGACAGTGCCTCTCGTCGCGAGACACGCCCGAACTCCGGCGGCTCTCATCCGGAAAATGCCGGTCCCCACGAGAGTGGGCGCGGGCATGAGAACGGCGGTCCGCACGGCAACGGAAATCCCCATGGAAATGGGCCTCAACACGTGGGACATTCCGATCACGGGCGCGACTAAGGCCCGTTAATAAGTCAGAAATGAAAGTCGACGATGCAATAACTTTGGGCTGGCGACTGGGCCAGCCCAAAGTTTTGTACGAGGGTTTCGGGACACCGGGGCCCTGGCGTCGCTCTTTGACCTCGCAGCAAAATATTGCCAACCCTGTCGAATCTGACAATGTTCCCGGTGATCTGATCTTGCTAGATGGTTCAAAGTTCCGAACTTCACTCTACGAATTGAAAGTGATTGGCCAACTCCCAACAGCCGAGGAACTGCCGTACTTCATTTTATCCGGGCGCGGCTGTTACGAATGCGATGCCATCCCGTCCATCTACATCCACTCTCCGAGTGACGGCCCGATGAAGAATGAAAGTAAGCAACCCCGTTTTCCATATCCCGGTCGACTCAGGGACAACGAACGCGATCAACTCGTTTACGAATCCCGGATGTTTTACGGGAGTTGCCTTCCAAATCACCCCAATGCGGTCGTGTGGTTCGAGCGCGGCCTCGGCGACGACAACAAGTGGCACGATGGCATTCAAGTTGCGGCAGTAAAAAGACGACCAGCTTGTGAGGACCGAAACAGAAATCAACCTGCAAAAATCACTGACATCCAATCTGCAATTCGCGATGGCCGATGCTACGACCTTCCCGGAATTGACGGCCACGCGGACCCTTTCATTGAAGTTAACGATGATTACACTCATCATGGTTCCGTTCCAACGAGTTCGTCCGGAACACCCAACGAGAACCTTATCGTGACTCCAACTCAGGACGTGAGATTCCATTTGAACAATTAGACTGGCCTTGGTAGCGTTTCGCGGGACCTTATGTCAACTACCACGCGAGCCTGGGTAGCGGCAACCCTCGATACAAAACTCGAAGAAGCCGAGTATGTTTGCACTTTGCTCGCATCCGCAGCGCTGCCGGTCACACTCGTCGATCTTTCCACCAAAGTTTCGGCCGCGCTGCCGAAACTTCCCTCATCGTCCGACCGAAAGCACATTTCGTCAATTGAGGTCGCAAAGCATCATCCCCTCGGGGATAGTGCCGTGTTCAGCGCGGACCGTGGCGCAGCCATTGCCGCCATGACCGATGCCTTCGAGCGCTTCGTCAGAGCCCAAAACGATATCGGCGGACTGCTCGGCCTGGGTGGCTCCGGAGGAACTGCGATGATCACCCGCGCCATGCGTGCCCTGCCAATCGGCTTGCCCAAAGTCATGGTTTCGACGATGGCCTCCGGCAATGTGGCAGGGTACGTGGGCGCCTCTGATATCACCATGGTCTACTCCGTAACCGACGTAGCTGGCTTGAACCGAATTTCCCGCCACGTCCTTGGAAACGCCGCGCACGCCCTTGCCGGCATGATGACGCATTCCTTGCCTGCTTCGGACAACGTTCGTCCGGCGCTCGGATTGACCATGTTCGGCGTGACCACACCCTGCGTGCAGGCAATCACGCGGTTGCTGGCTCCTCGCTTTGATTGCCTGGTGTTTCACGCCACCGGCACCGGCGGCCAGTCGATGGAGAAACTACTCGAGGATCGCCACCTCAGCGGTGTCCTCGACATCACGACCACCGAAGTGTGCGATCACCTTTTTGGCGGCGTGCTTGCCTGCGCCGAAGACCGCTTTGGCGCGGTAATCCGCAGCCGCGCTCCCTACGTGGGTTCGTGTGGTGCTCTCGACATGGTGAACTTTGGAGCGCCTGACACCGTCCCGCAGCATTATCGCAGCCGTCTCCTGTATCCTCACAATCCCCAGATCACACTGATGCGAACCACAATTGAGGAAAATATCCGTCAAGCCCTATGGATTGCTGAAAAGCTAAACCAGTGCGAAGGCGAAGTGAGATTCCTGTTGCCTCTTGGAGGCGTTTCCGCACTCGATGCGCCGGGCCTGGCATTTTGGGATCCTGCGGCCGATGCAGCGCTGTTCGATGCGCTCACGGCGAACCTCCGCCAGACAAATCGGCGGAAGTTGATCCGCTTGCCCTACCACATCAACGATCCACAATTCGCCCAAGCCGCAGTGGACGAGTTCTTAAAAATTGCGAATTGATGGCCGTGAGCTTTGAGGAACATTGATGCCACGCTTCTCGCGAGAGCAATTGCGATCGAAATTTCAACGCATGGCGCGCGAGCGCCAGCCCATCATCGGCGGTGGCGCAGGAACCGGCCTGTCGGCGAAGTGTGAGGAGGCCGGCGGCCTCGACCTGATCGTGATCTACAATTCGGGCCGCTATCGCATGGCAGGGCGGGGCTCCCTTTCGGGACTGCTGGCTTACGGCAATGCCAATGAAATCGTAATGGAAATGGCGAGGGAGGTCCTCCCAGTGGTTCACAGAACTCCCGTCCTCGCAGGTGTAAATGGCACCGACCCCTTTTGCGTTTGGGGCGAGTTTCTGGACGAAGTGGCCGCTATCGGGTTCTCCGGAGTTCAGAATTTCCCGACTGTCGGGCTGATCGACGGTGTCTTCCGCCAGAATTTGGAAGAGACGGGAATGAGCTATTCGTTAGAAGTGGAGATGATTCGGCTTGCGCACGAGAAGGACCTCTTCACCACACCCTATGTCTTCGACACTCAGCAGGCTGAAGTGATGGCCAAGGCAGGTGCTGACATCATAGTAGCTCACATGGGGCTGACGATCGGTGGCACGATCGGCGCGGAGACGGCTCTCACGCTTGAAAAATGTGTTCCCCGCATCGACGCCATCGCTCAGGCGGCGCTCGACGCCCGCAGCGACATGATCGTGCTCTGCCACGGCGGGCCCATCGCCGAACCCGCTGACGCGGCCTGGGTGCTCGGCAAGACTCGTCATTGTCACGGCTTTTACGGCGCAAGCTCGATGGAACGGTTGCCAACCGAAAAGA
>Ga0075424_100003472_pt1 | contig 14771 bp, 13 predicted proteins | sample SoiMethybrSBSTD3_FD_75301 | JGI IMG/M metagenome (GOLD analysis project Ga0075424, IMG submission 75301) | Bulk soil microbial communities from a Populus tree surrounding site in Tennessee, USA - Soil MetaG P. TD hybrid SBSTD3 | ecosystem: Environmental > Terrestrial > Soil > Tree plantation... | reverse complement strand
CCGATGGGGATCAGCGTTCGCGGGAACTCGTCATAGGACAGCGTGAACCCAAACAGGGCCACACCGATGATCCCGGGCAAGAGAATGGGCAGCACGACGAGCCACAGCGTCTGCCACGGGCTCGCACCGAGGTCGCGCGCCGCCTCCTCATACGCGCGATTGAACCGACTGAACACCGCAAACATGATCAACAGCCCGAACGGCAGCGTCCATGTGAGCTGCGCTCCCAGGGCCGAGGAGAACCAGGCGGGTGAGACGTGCGCGAACTGAAACATGAGACCCACCCCCAGCCCGAGGAGAAGCCCTGGCATGATGAGGCTAGCGATGGCCATGTAGAAGACGGCCGTGGCTCCTCGGAACCGATAGCGGAAGGCCAACCCGGCCATGATCGAGATGACCACAGTGATCGCGAGCACAATGATCGCGAGCATGATCGACCGGCTAAAGGAGCCGACGAAATCCCCGGACCGCTGCTGCGCGACGAGCGCCTTGAACCAGTGGAGTGACACTCCGTTCATGGGGAACGTCAGACCGCCGGTCGGCCCCTGGAATGACAGGATGAAGATCGCCGACATGGGACCGTACAGGAACAACACGAAGAGGGTGAAGAACGCGGCCAGCGCGTAAAAGGTCCAGGGGCGGCCATTCGACGACCGGGCCATCACACTCTGCCTCTAGCCCGACAACTCGCGGCGCACGTCGACCAGCCGCATGATCGCCGCCACCATCAGCATCACGATGATCAGCAGGCAGACCGCGTTGGCGGCGGCCGGCGGATACTGGAGAATCGCAATCTCGTTGGACATGGCGGCGACCACCGACGAGCTCTGGCCGCCGCTCATGACCTTCACCACGAAGAAATCACCCATCACGAGCGCGATGACGAAGATGGAGCCGAGAGCGATCCCCGTCTTCGAGAGAGGGATCACGATGCCGGTGATGACCCGGGTCCGGCTGGCGCCGCCATCCACCGCCGCCTCGATCACCGTCCGGTCGATCCGCGCCATCGAGTTGAAGATCGGCACGATCATGAACAGCGAAAAGAGGTGGACATAGGCGATCACCACCGAAAAGTTGGAGAAGAGGAGGAACTCCAGCGGGTGGTCGGTGACGCCGAGCGCGATCAACGACTGGTTGAAGAGCCCATGGCGGCCCAGAAACGGAATCCACGAGATCATGCGGATGACGTTGGACGTCCAGAACGGCACGGTGCAGAGCAGAAACAGGGCCATCTGCCAGAGGACGCTCCGCACATGGAAGACGAGAAAGTACGAGACGGTGAAGCCGATCACGAGCGTGATGGCCCAGACGATCAGCGCGTACGTGATCGTCTTCGCGTACAGTCGGTACGTCAGGGATGATTCGAACAACTCGGTGTAGTTGGTGAGGACAAAGGTGGGAATGATGTCGAACTTGTCGAGGTCGAAGAAGCTCACGACCACGACCAGCACCAGCGGAATTCCGAAGAAGACGATGAGGACCACGGTGAGCGGCGCCACCAACAGATACGGGGTGCGCGTGAAGCGAGAAGTCCCGGGCGGTTGCGGTTGCATGGCTTGCAGTGGGCGACCGGCGAGGCGAAGAACTGCCCCGCCGGTTCCCCACCTACCTCAGGCGGCGACGAACTCGTTCCACTTGCGGACCATATACCGGCTCTCGTCCATCAAGGTATTCCAGCAGGCCACCTTGCCCATACGCTCCCAGAAGGCGCCGCCGTCGCGCTTCTCGCCGGCCTTCTCCATCAGGTTCCCGTAGGGGTCCTTGATATCGTTCTTGGCTGCCTTGCCGTCGTACCAGTACCCCCATTCGTCATCAGTCAGGAACTTCTTGGCGGTCTCCGGAACCGAGCTGTAGTAGCCCTGTTTGGCGATGAAGCCACCCTGCCAGCCCGACTGATACCAGTTCAGGTATTCGTACGCCGCATCGAGCTTGAGACCGGTGAGGTGTTTCATTGGCGCGATGCAGCTCGCCCACGCCCGGTAACCCTCTTTAAGCGGCACGTAATAGCAGGGGATGCCGCGAGCCCGCACCGCAGTCACCGCCGGCGACCACATCGATTGGATGACGACCTCCCCGGCCGCCATCAGGTTCACCGACTCGTCGAAGGTCGTCCAGAACGCGCGGAACTGGCCGGACTTCTTCGCGTCGACGAGAATCTTGATCGTCTTGTCGATCTCCTCCTTCGTCATGTTCCCCTTGTCGCCGTACTTGACGTCTCCGCGTGACTCGATCGCCATCGCCGCGTCCATGATCCCGATGGAAGGCACGTCGAGGATGGCGGATCGCCCCTTGAATTCCGGATTCAGAAGCTCACGCCAGTGCTCGATCGGCCGCTTCACGAGGTCGGGCCGGATGCCCAGCGTATCCGCGTTGTACACCGTGGGAATGGCGGTGGCCCACTGGGTCGGGCCCTTGGCAAACTTGCTCGACTCCGCGGCCTCGACATACTGCACCTTGAACGGAAGCGTGCCCTGCCGGGAGACCTTGCGTCCGTCGGGGTATTCTCCCTTCGTGAAGATTGGAACCACCTTGTCCCACCACTTGTACTTCTTGAGGTCGATCGTGTGGAGCACCCCACGCGGCACGAGGTGGTAGAGGAAAAAAAACTCCATGTCGGCGATGTCGACGGAGTTCGGCTGCGTGACGAAGCGGTTCAGCAGTGCATCATGCGCCGCCGACTGCATTTCCACTTGAAACCCGAGATCCTTCGTGGCCTGCCTGCCGATGTCGATGATCGCGGAGTAGGATCCCCCGGCCTGCACCAGCTTGATGTCCCTGATGTTCTGCGCCCACACGGTTGGAAATCCCGTGATGCGGGATCCGGCCGCCGCCGCTGCCGTCGCCACGGCGCCCTTAAGTACCTGGCGTCGAGTGACCTTGTGCCCGCCCGTGGCATTGTTTGCCATCGGCCTCCTCCTCCTTTTCTAGAATGTGACCTGCCCTTCGCCTCTACGCCGGGCGCGCTCCCGGTGAGGTGCTGCGTGGCCTGTGGATGAGCGGCAGCATTGCGGCTGTTCCTTACGTCCGCTGGAGCAGCGACTCTAGGTTCGGCGGTCCTTTTTGTCAATATCGTTCCGGTCTTTTGCTGCTTCACATCAGGAAGTACCGGCGGTTCAGCGGCAGATCATCGTCCGGCAGGGCTGGCAACGGCGCCCCATCGATACGGATCTCGATGCTGCGCGGGTCGATCTCGATCCGTGGATTGGCCTGGTTGTACAGCATGTGGCGCTTGCCGACGACCCGGGTGCCGACGACGGCGAGCGGCCGACGCCGACTACGCACGTGACGACGGAAGTCGTGTTCCGCCGCCGCCGACACGAAATTCGCGCTGACGCTCGCCGCCGCCAGGCCGTGCCCGCCCCAGTGTGGGGCGTACAGCAGAGGTTCGCTCTGGGGAATCGAGGCGTTGCCCTCGCCGAGCGCGCCCCACGCCACGAATCCGCCCTTGATCACGAGCTCCGGCTTCACGCCGAAGAATTCCGGCCGCCACAGTACGATGTCGGCGATCTTGCCGGGCTCGAGCGATCCGACCCAGCGATCGATGCCGTGGGCGCGGGCGGGGTTGAGCGTGTACTTCGCGAGGTACCGCAGGATGCGCCCGTTGTCATGGGTGGCGCGCTCGCCGTGAACGAGCTTCATCTGGTGCGCGAGCTGCCACGTGCGGCGGATCGACTCGCCGATGCGCCCCATGCCCTGCGAGTCGGAGTTGATGATGCTGATGGCGCCGACATCATGGAGGACGCTCTCGGCGCGCATCGTCGCATCGCGGATGCGGTCGGCGATCATCGCGCGATCGCTGGCGACGCGAGGGTTCATGCCGTGTACCGACCACATCATCGCGTGGTGCTCGGCGACGACGTTCCGGCCATAGGGGATCGTCGGCGTCGTCGAGGAGCCGATCACGTTGCCGACACCGGCGATGGCGAGGATGTCGGGCGCGTGGCCGCCGCCGATGCCCTCGACGTGATAGGCATGGATCGACCGCCCGCCGATCGCGGCCACCGTCTCGTGGAGCTCGCACGATTCGTTGATGCCGTCGGTGTGCATCGCGATTTGAACGTCGTACTGATCGGCGATGGTCAACGCCTCGTCGATGATGCTCGGATATCCCGCGTAGTCCTCGTGCACCTTCAGGCCGCACGCGCCCGATTCGATCTGCCGCACGAGCGGCTCGGGCACGGTGCTGGCGGCGCGGCCGAGCAGACCCAGGTTGATCGGCTGGTGCTCGAACGCTAGGAACATCCGGCGCAGGTTGAAGGCCGGGTTGTCGTTGAGCCCGCCGGTGACGAGCGTGGTCATGCCGGCCGACAGTGCGACAGGGACGAGCCGCGGCTGCACGAGGTGGACGTGGGTGTCGATGCCGCCCGGCGTCGCGATGTACCCGAGTCCGTAGATTGGCGCCGTGGCCGAGCCAATGAGAAGATCGGGGTTGTCGACGATGTCGGGATTGCCGGCACGCCCGACGCCGGCGATCATGCCGTCCTTCACGCCGATGTTCGCCTTCAGCACCCCCAGCACCGGGTCGATGACGACGACATTGCTGATGAGGAGATCGAGCTCGCTCGCCGATGACGTGCGGTCGCTCATCATGATCCCGGTGCGCATCGTTTTCGCCCAGCCCCGCAGCACCTCATCGCCGTAGCTGGTTTCGTCGCGCTCGATGAGCGCGATCAGGTTGGTGTCGCCGAGGCGAACCCGGTCGCCCTTCGTCGGTCCATAGCGCGCGGCGTAGTCGGCACGGCTGAGTTCACTGGCCATCGCTGACTCCGGCGCGGTGCCCGTATCCGCGGCGCCGCACGCGCTCAAGCCCCTCCGCAAGTCGCTCGGGGCTCGCCGAGCCGTCCGTCAGCTGATTGAATCCCCGGATTACACCGCGGCCGCCGAAGGCGACCAGGCGCACGACCTGCCGCTCGCCCGGGCGCCAGCGCACCGAGTCGCCGGCGGGCACGTCGAGGTGCATACCCCACGCGCGGGCGCGGTCGAAGACGAGCCGACGGTTGACCTCAAAGAATGGGAAGTGCGAGCTGATGAAGATCGTATGATCCGACATGTTCTCCACCTCGACGTCGACCGTCGCCCGACCGGCGTTCAGCACGATCGCCCCGTCGCCGAAGAGCACCTCCCCCGGCGTCATCGGCGATCGGCGGCCGACGTCACCGCGGTAACCCGCGAACGGATCGGCTGCTCGACGTGGAGCACGCGCATGCCGTCGCCGAACAGGCACTCGATCTTGATGGCACCGATGAGCGAGGGCACGCCGTCGAGGACGTCCTCCGTGGTCAGGACGTTCAGGGCGATATGCATCACCTCCTCGTACGAGGCCCCCCCACGCGCCGCCTCGTGCATCTCGTCGCAGATGATCGCGAGCGCCTCAGGGTGCGTTAGCTTCCATCCTTTGGCGCGCCGTCGCCGGGCGAGTTCGGCAGCGGTGAAAATGGTGAGCCGGTCCATCTCGGTCGGGGTCAGTCGCATGCTCGCCTCCCTGTTACTAGGCACCCGTCAGGGCGAGCACCGCATCGAGCAGCACGTTCGCACCTCGCTCGATGTCCGATGGCGCCGTGAACTCTTCTGGACAGTGACTGCGGCCTTCACGGCTCGGCACGAAAATCATTCCGACGTCGGTGACACTCGCCATGATCTGTGCATCGTGAACGGCCCCGCTGGGCATCCTCATTCCTGAGAACCCGCGACGCACGACGATCCCGTCGAGGAGGTCTTGCAGGGGTGGAGCAAGCGAGACCGGCTCGCTTCCGGCCACTTGCCCGAGCGCGAGTTTCAGTCCGCGGCGCGTCGCGATCTCCTCGAGGTACGACGCGAGTTTCGCCCACTTCACGTCCAGATTCTCGATGTCGCGGAAGTCGATGCTGAGCCGAACCTCGCCGGGAATGACATTGCGGGCGCCGGGACTACATGCGATCTGACCGACCGTGCAGACCGTATAGGCACCCAGTGTCGGTGTGAACCGTTCGAGTTCGGCCATGAGCTGCGCGGCGCCGGCGAGAGCATCGCGGCGACGCGCCATCGGCGTGGCGCCGGCATGGTTCGCAATGCCCACGAGCGTCGCGTCGAATCCCCGGATACCCGTCACCGTTGTCACGACACCGATCTGAACGGCCGCCTCCTCTAGGACGACACTCTGCTCGATATGTAGTTCCAGGAATGCCTTGGCCCGCCCGCGATGCAGCCGGTGAGCGTCGAGGCCGCTCGCCGGGAGACCATAACGCTCCATCGCCTCGAGGTAGCTGACACCGTCGTCACGCCGCATCTGTCCCAGCCGGTCGGGCGTGAGCTGGCCCACCCAGGCCTTGCTGCCCGTGAGCACCGCGCCGAAGCTCGTACCCTCTTCCTCGGGAAGGATCACGACCTCGTAGGGATTGCGGATCGGCACCTGGTTGTCGACCAGAACGCGAGCCACCTCCAGCGCTCCGACGACTCCGACGATGCCGTCGAAGCGCCCGCCCTGGAGGACGCTATCGATGTGAGAACCAGCCATGACCGCGGGTCCGCCCGCAGTCGTCGACTCGAGCCGGCCGATCATGATTCCCGGGGGCAATTCGACGACCCGCAAGCCGCTCACCTCCATTTGATCCCGGAGGTACGCTCGGGCCGCTCGATCCTCCTCGGAGAACGTCAGGCGCGTGACGCCTGGCCCGGGCCCGCGAGTGAAGCGCGCGAGGTTGTCGATGTCGCGCTCGAGGCGATCGATGTTGATCGAAAGAGTGGCCATTCAGTGCTGACCTCGAAGCCGATGCGAGACGTTATCATCGCCGGCGCCGCTCCGCGAGCTCGCCCGCGTAGGCGAGTAGCCTGGCGCGATCCCGCAAAGGAGGAACACTCATGGAGACCCCGTTCGAATTCGCCGAAGCTCGGCCTGGATGTGGCCGAGGCGGAGCGCAACAGCCCGATCCGGCGCGTTCCGGCCACCGCGCCGCCGCTCGTGGTGGCGGTCGGTCTCGGCAAGCTTCCAGAGCTCGTGCGGCAGTCCGCGGAGTACGCCGCGGGCGTGGATGGCGTGCGGCCATCGCGGCCGTTATCTTCCCGTCTCGGGCGCATGACCACTTCTCGATCCTCGAGGAGCTAGCCCGGCCGAACGGCGTGATCCTCGAAGCGCTGCAGGAGATGGCTCGCCCCTAAGCGTCGCGCGCGAGGTCCTGGCCTCCCCACTGAAAATCCTGGTGCTGTCCGTCACTAAGGCTGATAGCAACCCCAGGTCTAAGCCGCTAGTGCGACGCCCTCAAAGGGCAGGGGGGAGCGAACACGTCCCACTGCCAAATCCCGTTTGGGGATTTGAACCCGTGTTATCGAGGTCAACCAAGGCTCGGACGTGACGACGCTACCTGGGCGATCGGGTGCTGCGCCACCGCCCGAGGTACGGAGTGCGACCCTGACTTCGTGGCTCTGCCACAGAATTGCGATCTGCGGCGAGAATTGCGTGGCGACTTGCCACGAAATTCACCTCGAGCTAACTACCGTTTTCCCCCCGGTATCAGGCTCGCCGACCCTCGGCGTGCTGCGGAGCGGTTTGCCGCGTCCGAGTCGTCGGTGGCTCTGGTGCGGGCGGCGATGGACACGCTGTATCGACGTAGCCTGCAGACGGACATCCCGCCGGACACGTATCCCGCACGGCTGCGCTGAGCCGTCCTGCGCGTGCCTCACCAGCTCGGGAACCATCGGTGAAGCCCACGCTGTGGTCAGCGGCGCGGCTGCGCAAGATCTCGGCATGGCGGCCACCGCAACAGTGGTCGCCATCGATCGAAGCCGAAGGTCCGTGCACGTCAGTGCGCGGTGTTCGAGCATCGAGCGTCGGCGTCGGTAAGAGCAATGCATCGGTACCGATCTCAGCGATCCGATGAGTGGTGCGCGCGATTTCATCACGCGATGACAAAAGCGGCAGCAGCGCGAATCGCGTGACGATGCTCGCCGCGATCCAGCCCACGCATAAGCTGTGATGGTCGCGACGGTTTGGTGCGCGCCGCGCCACGCCGACGACGACATCGGCGGCCGGTCTTCTTCTTGCACGCGACATGCGGCGCCCGACGACGCACGTCGGATGTGCGCGAAGACGCGGCCGCGCACGTGGGCATGGAGGCCCGGCAAGACCGGACGGGATTCCGGCTTGCGGGGGCCTTCTTTTTTGCCTGGCCGCCGACAGGAGGGGTGGGGATGATGCTCAGCCGACGGACATTCCTGAAGGGAACGACGGCGTCTATTCTTACTTTGGTAACTCCGCCATCATCGGGTTCGACGGCCGCACACTGGGAGAATGCGGGGAAGAGGACTACGGCATCCAGTACGCCGCGCTCTCGAAGGGCCTGATCCGCGACGCGCGCAAGAACCTTCAGTCGGAGAATCATCTGTTCAAGCTGCTGCACTGCGGCTACACGGGAAAGATCAACTCCGGCGAGGACAGCCACGGTCTGGCCGCTTGCCCCTACGATTTCTACACGAAATGGATCCTGGATCCCGTCGGCACCCGCAAGATGGTGGAGGACCTCACCAGGACGACGGCCGGCACCGAGGAGTGTCCGATCCCCGGCATTCCCAATAGCAAGGATCTCGCGAATACGTAGCTGACAGGCGCACGCGGCGGCAAGTCGGGTGACGTCATACGGGCGCGCGCCCATATACGGGCGCGCGCCCATCGTAGGGCGTCCCTCGATGCCTCTGCGACGTGCAGGCGGGCGCGCGCTGATACTTGTTCAGGCAGGGGCCAGCGCGCGTCATCGCCATGTCGTCCGTCCGGTCGTTTCGAAGAGTGCAGGCGCGCGGCGCACTTGCACGCTTCGTCGCTCCGCGCGCCAGCGAGATCTCCGCGCGGCATACCCCTTGCTCCCCCGCGTGCTCTCCGGCGCCGCGCCGGCGAGTTTGCCCAAAAAGGAGGCCTCCATGTCTCATGGCGTGAGTCGGCGCGATTTCCTGGGGCGCAGCGTGAGCTTCGGCGTGGCGGCGTGTGCGCTGTGCGGCGCGTTGCCGTCGTGGGCGCAGGGCAAGCGGGAGATCAAGTTCTCGCACGGCACCGGGCTCTGCAACATGCCGCTCTTCTACGCGGCGGAGAAGAAGCTGTTTGCGAAGTACGCGATCGAGAGCAACGTCGTGCTCTCGGGGTGGGCCGGTGACCAGGCCATTCAGCTGGCGACCGGCAAGGTCGAGATGGGCGTGATCCCGTACACGAACGCGATCGCCGCGTACACGCGCTCGCCCTCGTTCGCCGTCGTGTCGGGGAGCGGCACGCAGGGTCTCATCATGGTCGGCCAGCCGGGCATCAAGACGTTTGCCGACATGCGCGGCAAGCGCGTGGGCACGTTCCAGGCCGATACGCTCGACATCCTCGTGTACGACTACCTGAAGAAGCAGGGCATGACGTACAAGGACATCAAGATGCAGTACCTCGGCAATAGCGTGGAGCTGACCAATGCGTTCATCGCGGGGCAGCTCGACGTCATGAGCGCGATCGAGCCGTACGCCACGCGGGGACTCATGGCGACCAAGGGCAACGTCCTCGGCGATGGCGTCGACATCTACGGCGCCGGCTATCCCGACTGCGTGTTGATCGCGCGCAAGGAGCTGATCGACAAGGAGCCCAAGGTGGTCAAGGACGTGATCCGCGTGTTCTTCGAGGCCGAGGCTGAGATCGAGACGAACTTCGAGGAGGCGGCGAAGACGACGATCGGCAAGTACTACAAGACCGACATGACGAGCCTGCTGGCCGCCGCCAAAGCGCAGCCGCCCGGCATCGACATCCGGAACAAGAAAGAGTTCATGTTCGGCCGCGCGCAGAGCATGAAGGAGCTGAACTACATCTCCAAGGATCCCGATCAAGGCTTCGTGAACTTCAAGCTGCTCGAGGAGGTGATCGCGGAGAATCCCGACCTCTACAAGAAGGTGAAGGTGAGGTCCGCGTGATCGGTCCCGTCGCCACCGAGCCCGGCGCGGCGCCCGTGCGGCACGCGGCCTCCGCGCCGGCCGCGCGGCGGCGGCGCGGGGCGTGGCGGCAGCTCGTTGCGACGGCGCGCGCCGGCGTCTGGTGGGTGCTGTCGGTCGGCATCGTGGTGGCCGCGTGGGAGGCGGCGGCCGCGCTGAAGCTCATCGACCCGGTCATCCTGCCGCCGCCGCACGAGTTCATCGGCGAGATTCGCAATCAGGCGCAGTTCCTCATGCCCGCCGTCGGCGTGGAGCGCACGGGCGCGAACTTCGTCGCGCTCACGGCGATCGCCGCCAGCCTGCAGCGCGTGCTCGTCGGGCTGTTGCTGGCGTTCGTGGCGGGCGTCTGCACCGGCGGCCTGGCCTTCTACTTCGGCATCGTCCGCAAGCTGACGCTGCCCACCGTCACGCTGCTGGCGCCCATCGCGCCCGTGGCGTGGATCCCGCTGGCCATCGTGGCGTTCGGCATCGGCGATTGGTCGGCGATCTTCGTCGTGTTCGTGGGCATCTACTTCACGCTGACGCTGGCCACCGTGAAGGCGATGACGAACGTCGAGCGCGTGTATCTCGATGCCGCGCGGGTGCTCGGCGCCCGACGCTCACAGGTGATGTTCTACGTGGTGCTGCCGGCGACCATCCCGGCACTCTTCGATCTCGTGCGCATGAACCTCTTCGGGGCCTGGATGGGCGTGCTCGCCGCCGAGATGGTCGGCGTCAACACGGGGCTCGGCGCGATCGTCATGGTCGGCCGACAAATGATGAACATGAACCTGACCTTCCTCGGCATGGCGATGATCGGGCTGGTCGGCTATCTTCTCGACGCGGCGTTCGGCCAGGTCCAGCACCGCGTGCTATGGTGGCGCCGGGCGACCGAGATCTGAGGAGCACGGCGATGACCGGGACGCTCGCCTGTGTTGGGCTGACGAAGGTCTGGAACGAGGGCACCGACCGTGAGGTCGCCGCGCTGACGTCGATCGACCTCGAGGTGCACGCTGGCGAGTTCGTGGTTGTCATCGGGCCGAGCGGCTGCGGCAAGAGCACGCTGCTCAAGCTGATCGCGGGCCTCGAGGTGCCGACGGCCGGCGCGCTGCTCCACCATGGGCGGCCCATCACCGGGCCGCACGTCGATCGCTCGCTGATCTTCCAGCAGCCCTCGCTCTATCCATGGCTGTCCGCGCGGGACAACGTCGCGTTCGGCCTTAAGCTGCAGGGCGTCGGCCGGCGCGAGCGCCGCGACCGCGCCGACGAGTTCCTGCGCCAGGTGGGCCTGCGCGAGTTTGCGGCCAAGCATCCGCACGAGCTGTCGGGCGGGATGCAGCAGCGGGTGGCCATCGCGCGCGCCCTCTGCGTCGGCGCGGAGATTCTTCTGATGGACGAGCCCTTCGCGGCGCTCGACGTGCAGACGCGGTACCAGATGCAGACGTTCCTGCTCGACATCTGGCGCGGCTCCGGCAAGACCGTCGTCTTCGTGACCCACCACATCGACGAGGCCGTCTACCTGGCGGATCGCGTGATCGTGCTGACGGCGCGCCCCGGCCGCGTGCTCGACAGCGTGCCGATCGACATGCCGCGGCCGCGCAGCGTGATCGGCCCGGAGTTCGAGCGCTATCGCGCGCACTTCGTCGAGCGCCTGCGGGCCGAAGTGGCGCGCGCGTTCGAGGAGCAAGAGCTCGTCGAGATGCTCGACACGCGCATCAAGTGAGGGAGCGAGCATGGCATCGTCCCTGATCCGCGGAAAATACGTCATCGCGAAGGTTACGAGCCGCACCGAGGCGGAGGTCATTGCCGACGGTGCCGTCTTCCAACAGGACGGCATCGTCCTCGACGTCGGACGCTACGCCGACCTCGCGGCGCGGCATCGGCCCGACGAGGTGCTCGGCTCCGCCGATCACGTCGTGGTGCCCGGATTCGTCAACGGACACCACCACGTTGGGCTCACACCGTTTCAGCTCGGCTCGCCGGATTACGCGCTGGAGCTGTGGTTCGCGAGCCGGATGACCGCTCGTGCGGTCGATCCATATCTCGACACGCTCTACTCGGCGTTCGAGATGCTGGAATCGGGTATCACGACCGTGCAACACCTGCACGGCTGGCGTATCGGACCCGCCGCGCGCGTGATCGAGGTTGCCGACCGCATCCTCAAGGCCTATGACGACATCGGCATGCGCGTGTCGTATTCCTACGCGCTGCGCGACCAGAATCGGCTGGCGTACGAGGCCGACGAGGCCTTCGCGGCGCGCTTTCCGGCGCCCATCGCCGCCCAGCTCCTGGAATATCTGCGGGCGCAAGCCATTCCGATCGACGACCACCACGGGATCTTCACCGACCTCTGGGAGAAGTGCGGGCGCAACACGCGCACGCGCGCGCGGATTCAGCTGGCGCCCGCGAACCTGCACTGGTGCTCGGACGAGGCGCTCGCCGCCCTGCGGGACTGGTCGGCGAAGTACCAGGTCGGCATGCACATGCACCTCGTCGAGACCGCGTACCAGAAGGAATATGCGCGGCGCCGCACGGGCGGCACGGCCTTCCGCCACCTCGTCGACCGCGGCCTCGCGGGACCGGGCCTCACGCTCGGCCACGGGGTCTGGCTCACCGAGGCCGATATCGATCTCATCGCGCATACGGGCACCATGATCTGTCACAACGCCAGCTCCAATCTGCGACTGCGCAGCGGCGTGGCGCCGCTCAATCACTGGGCGGCGCGCGGGGTGAAAGTGGCGATCGGGCTCGACGAGGCGGGCATCAACGACGATCGCGACATGCTGCAGGAGATGCGCCTCGTGCTCCGCCTGCACCGGGTGCCTGGCATGGACGACACCGTGCCGACGTCGCCTCAGGTGTTCCGCATGGCCACTGAGGACGGCGCGGCGACGACCCCGTACGCGGGGCACATCGGGACGCTGGAGCGGGGGAAGGCCGCCGACCTCGTCTTGATCTCGTGGCCGCAGATCGCCTACCCGTTCCTCGATCCCGAGACCGCTGTGATCGATGCGGTCGTGCATCGCGCGAAAACGTCCGGCGTCGCGCTCGTGATGGTCGCGGGCGAGGTGGTGCTGCGCGACGGCCGCTTCACGCGGATCGACAAGTCTGCGGTGCTCGAGGAGCTCGCGGCGTCGCTCCGCGTGCCGCTGACGCCGGAGGAAGAGGCGCGCCGCTGCCTCTCGCGCGAGGTCTTCCCCATCGTCAAACGCTTCTACGATGGCTGGCTCGACGAGAGCGCGCGGGCGCCCTTCTATCGGCCGAGCTCGCGCATCTAGCTGTGAGCTCTCAACACCGTGCGGCCGTTGCGCGCGATGCGACGTACGCGCGCCAGCCACCGTAGGCGGTGATCTCACGCTGACCTTCGCAGAGGATCGCCTCCGCCCTACTCGCTGAGAACAAGGCGCGCTGCAGTCCGCCGGCAGGGAGAGCCTCAAGAATCTCGAACAACAGCATGGACGTGTCCCTTCTGAAAACCCGTGCGTTACGATTTTCTTGGGGTTTGCAGAGTGATCCACTATTGGGCCGTCATGATGAGATGGCTCGGGATCGTCGTGGGGACGCTGGGGTCAGCGGTTCGCACGCACCGTGAGTTGGCGCTGGAGAACCTGGCGCTTCGGCAGCAACTCGCTGTGTGGAAGGCGCGCCAGCCCCGACCGCGGTTGACGGAGAGTGACCGGATCTTTTGGGTTCTCCTGTCGAGGCTGTGGACGAGTTGGCGGCATTCGTTGTTGGTGGTCCAGCCGCAGACGGTGATTGGCTGGCACCGCCAGGGATTTCGACGCTATTGGGCGTGGAAGAGTCGGCGACGATCCGGTCGGCCTGTGATCGATACGGAGCTGCGCGATCTAATTCGGCGAATGAGCCGCGCCAATCCTCTGTGGGGTGCGCCACGGATTCACGGCGAGCTGCTGAAGCTCGGCCTGGCGGTCTCGCAGGCGACGGTGTCGAAGTACATGCGTCGGTCTCGGCGCCCGCCGTCACAGGCGTGGCAGACGTTTTTGAAGAATCACGCCGGCGATCTCATGGCGTTGGATTTCTTCACGGTGCCGACGGCGACGTTTCGGGTGCTATTCGTGCTCGTCCTGCTGACCCACAACCGGCGCCGGTTGGTGCATTTCAATGTGACGGAGCACCCGACCGCGGAATGGACGGCGCGCCAACTGCTCGAGGCGTGCGCACAGGAGGAGGCGCCGCGGTATCTGATTCGGGACCGAGATCGCGTCTATGGAGAACGATTTTCGTGTCAGGCCGAAACATTGGAAATTCGGGAAGTGGTAATTGCGCCTCGGTCGCCGTGGCAAAACGCCTATGCGGAGCGGGTCATTGGTTCGATTCGACGGGAATGCCTCGACCACATCGTTGTAATCGGCGAGCGACATCTTCGTCGGATCCTGTCGAGGAGCTAACTTAGCTAGGCCGCGGCGGCAGGGAGCTCGTCGGTCCAGACGGTGAACTGCGTGAGGTTGGCCGCGCCGAACGACGTGGTCAGCGCGACGTCCACGGCGTCACGGCCGCGGGCCATGAGCACGCGGCCGATCCGCGGCTGGTTGTGGCGGGCGTCGATGGGATGCCAGGCGCCGTCCAGGTAGACCTCGGACCACGCCGAAAAATCCATCGGAGACGGGCTCGGCGGCACGCCGATGTCGCCGAGAAAGCCGGTCGCGTACCGGGCGGGGACGTTGAGCGCTCGCAGGAACGCAATGGCGAGATGCTGGAAGTCGCGGCAGACACCTTGCCGCTCGAGGTAGACGTCGGCGGCGGACTTCGTCGGCCGCGCGAACTGGTAGCCGAAGGCGACGTTCGTGTGGACCCAGTCCACCACCGCCTGCACCCGCTCCCAGGACTCGGGCGTGGCGCCGAAGAGATCC
>Ga0075424_100003471_pt1 | contig 14772 bp, 10 predicted proteins | sample SoiMethybrSBSTD3_FD_75301 | JGI IMG/M metagenome (GOLD analysis project Ga0075424, IMG submission 75301) | Bulk soil microbial communities from a Populus tree surrounding site in Tennessee, USA - Soil MetaG P. TD hybrid SBSTD3 | ecosystem: Environmental > Terrestrial > Soil > Tree plantation... | reverse complement strand
AGCCTCGGCAGCCTGGACCTGTTTCAGTTGCGCGAGTCTCGCTCGGACAGCCTCTTCGATGAATCCGCTGCGCTGTCGCGACGGTACAAGGTGCCGCATTTCGTCGAGGAGGGCGTCTTCGAAGACAACATTCATACGTGCCATTGAGAAGCCTCCTTATACACACGGGAAGGTACCTCTGCGTACGCGGAGTGTCAAGCGGCTGGATTCTGGCCGCCGCGAGGCCGACTTTGTTACAGTCCTTGTTCCTGCGCGCAGGGCGCTCCGGAGGGCGGCTGGGCTGTCAAAAGCCCGGATCTGATATAAGCCGGCCATGGCAGACGTTCCTTCCGGCAACCTCTACGAGAACGTGGTGGGACGCCCTCTGGGGCCCGAGGCGGGCGCCCTGCCGCCGCCTCGGAGCTCGGCGTCCGTGGTGCTCTGGCGGCGCCTGGAGGGGGGTGGCCAGAACGACTTCGAGGTCTACTGGGTGAAGCGGGCGGAGCAGCTGGCGTTCATGGGCGGCTGGCACGCGTTCCCAGGCGGCGGAATGTCGCGGTCCGACGCCGCCCTGCCGGTCTCCGGCGAGCCGCAGCTCGCGGCGGATGCGCCGCCGGCCTCAGCTCTGCCGGCAACGCTGCGCAGTCTCGACGAGCCGGGACCGGACCTCCTGCCGGGGCTCGCCGGCTGTGCCTTGCGCGAGCTGTTCGAGGAGACGGGAATCCTGCTGTCAACCCCGGCCGTCGATCCCGAGGAGCTGCCGGAGCCGCGCCGAGCGCTGCTCGCGGGCGAACGCACCTTTGTCGACATCCTCAAGTCCCTGGACGTGAAGCTCGAAGCTTCGCCCCTGGTGTATGCCGGCCGCTGGGTGACGCCGCCCTTTGCACCCATCCGCTTCGACAACCGCTTCTTCCTTCTGGAGTGGCCGCCCAATGCTCCGGCCCAGCCGGCGGTGATCGAAGGCGAGCTCGAGCACGGCGCGTGGATTCTCACCGCCGAAGCCTGGGAAGCGTGGCGGCGAGGGAGCGTGCTGGCGGCGCCGCCCATCCTCCATGTTCTGGAGGTTCTCAGTCAGGACGGCCCGACCCGCGGCCTCGGCCGCTTGCGCGATCCGGCCGAGACCTTCCTCGGCCCCCTTCGCCGCGTGGAGATGCGCCCCGGAGTGTTGATGTTCCCGCTCCTCACCTACACCCTCCCTCCGGCGGCGACCACCAACGCCTACTTGTTGGGAATCCACGACTGCGTGCTGGTGGACCCCGGCGCCTCCTCCGAACCGGAGCTTGACGGTCTCGAGCAGGCGCTCGCCGCCGCCCGCGAGCGGCTCGGCCGCAAGGTCTCGGCCATCTGGCTCACCCACCACCATCCGGACCACGTCGGCGGCGTCGAAAGGCTGCGCGGCGCGTTCGGCGTACCCGTCCTCGCTCATCCGCTGACGGCGGAGCGGCTCGCCGGACGGGGAATCAAGGTCGACGGCGAGCTTCAGGACGGCCAGCAGATCACTTTCGGCGGGGGTGGCGGAGACTTCTCTGTTCAGGTGATCCACACTCCGGGGCATGCCCGGGGACACCTCTGCTTCCTGGAGGAGGAACAGGGTTCGTTGCTGTGCGGCGACATGGTTTCCGGAGTGAGCATGATCGTCGTCGATCCTCCCGAGGGGGATATGGACGATTACCTGGGCTCGCTCGCCAAGCTGGCGGCACTGCACCCTGACACTCTCTTCCCCGGCCACGGTCCGGCGATCAAGAACGCGGACGCCAAGCTCCGCGAGTACCTCAAGCACCGGCGCTGGCGCGAAGAGCGCATCCTGGAAGCCTGGAACGCGGGCCTGCACGAGCCCGCCGAGATGCTCCCCACCGTCTACGACGACGTGCCTCCCCAAGCCTGGCCGCTCGCCCAGCGCCAGATCCTCGCCCACCTGGACCGGTTGCGGAAACACGGGCGGATCGCGTAAGGCCCGGGTTCCTCGCTTACAATCGGCGAGCTTCGGCGGCAAACGCGCTCAAAAGAGCAGGCACGGGAGGTGCATGATGGTGTGAAGGTGCGGCGAAATAAGGGGGCGCCGAGCCTCGTTATTGCTTCGTGCAGGCAAGGCGATCCACGCCGGTTGGCGCAGCGATCCCGAGATTTCAAAATCAACCCGGCATTGGTTCGATGCCATTGACAGAGCCGAGGAAAAATCATGATTCTCAACATCAAGGCTTCCGCGGTCGCAGCCAGCTTGATGGCGGCGGTGCTCCTTCCGGCTGGAGCATCGGCCCAGGCGCCTGCGGGCCAGAACCCGCCGCAGGGTCAGCCCGCCACCACGCCACCGGCGACGCCGCAACCTGCCCCCACCCCGAAGGCCACGCCACCGCCAAACGCCGCTCCTCAGGCGCCGGCTCCGGCTGCACCTGAAAAGAAGATCATCACCCCCGAGGAGGCCGGCCTTTCCTTCGCGCCGCCCCAGGATTGGAAACAGGGAGATCCGAAGGGCTTCAACGTGCCTGGCAACATCTGCTGCGCCTGGTCGCCGGACAACGTAGCCTCGGTCGTCGTCTTCGTCCAGACGGTGGGGCAGCCTTACAGTCCGCGGGTGCTGCTCGAGCAGAGCGCGCAGGCGCTGGAGAAGGGCTTGGGCGCCGAGGTGAAGAAGAAGGAGATCATCGACGTCGCCGGCATGCGCGCCTTCTCGCTGGTGGTGACCGGCAACGGCAACGGCGCGGCCATCGACGGCAAGGGCACCGTCCGCACCACGCAGCACTGGGTGGCCATTCCCCGGGAGAAGGACATCGTCATCTTCCTCATGAACTCGCCGGAGGCCAGCTTCGAGAAGAACGAGCAGACCCTCCAGGCGGTTCTCAATACCCTCAAGGTCACCGGCCAGCAGTCGCCCGAGCAGCGGGCCGCCAAGTAGTCGGCGGCGGTCGGCAAGGGACGAAAGGGACGGCAGGGACACGAGTATCCCCCTTCTGTCCCTGAGGTCTCTGTCGTCCCTTCTTCCTTGGCTACGGCTGGCGCCGCCCTCCCAGGCGTGGGATGATCCCGCCAGATCGACCTTTCCTTTCGCGCGAGGAAAATCCCGCATGCACCGGAATCCGAGACTCCGTTTCACCGCTGCGTCCCTCTGCCTCCTGATCGCCCTGCCGGCCGGCGCCGTGCCGGCTGCCGCGGCCGACACTCCGCCGCTCACCCTGGAACGGATCATGGCCGACCCCGACTGGATCGGGAACCCGCCCGAGAACGCCTACTGGGCGGACGACGGCCGCTCCATCTACTACGAGCGGGAACGCGACGGCGAGGGCAGGAATCCCAAGGACCTGGTTCGCCTCGACCTCGCCACCGGCCAGACGGTCAAGATCGAGCCCGCCGACCGCGGCAAGGTGGACGCTCCCGGCGGCGAGCGCAGCCTTGACCGCAAGTGGAAGGTCTATGCACGGGAAGGCGACATCTTCCTCAAGGACCTGACGACCGGCGCCATCCGGCAAGTCACCCGCACGGCGGAGAAGGAGAGCAATCCCCACTTCCTGGCGGATGGCCAGCGTGTCGAGTTCCGCCGCGGCCCCGCGGTCCTCGTCTACGATCTCGCTTCGGGGCTCACTTCCCAGCCGGCCGACATCCGGCTCGACAAGGACCCCGCCGAGAAGGACGATCCCACGCTTCTGGCGGCGGAGCAGACCCGCCTCTTCGACGTCATCCGGCAGAAGCAGGAGAAGGAGAAGCGGGACCTCGCGGAAGAGCGGGCCAGGCAGAAGGCCGATTCCACCCGGCCGCCTCTCCCGTGGTACTTCGGCAAGAAGGTCACCATCGAGGAAGCCCGCCTTTCCCCCTCGGGCGCGTGGCTCGCCGTGGTCACCGCCCCCAAGCACGACGACCAACTCAAGCCCTCGAAGATGCCGGCCTACGTTTCCGAGAGCGGCGAGGTGGAGGTCAAGGACGTCCGCTCCAAAGTCGGCGCCGAAGGGCCCTCGCCCCATTCCCTCACTGTCCTCGACCTCGCCAAGCACGTGCGCATCGACCTCGATCTCGGAGTTCTCCCCGGTATCAAGGACGATCCCCTGAAGTCCCTGAAGGACGCCGCCAAGGCCCGTAAAGACGCGGAGAAGGCGAAGAAGAAGGCCGAGTCCAAGGACGGCGACGCCAAGGACGACGAGAAAGATCAGGACAAAGAGGCAAAGGAAGAGAAGGGCAAGGACGAGGCCACCAAGGAAGAGGAAAAGGGGAAGGACGCCAGGAAGCTGGCCGCCAAGTCCGCGGTCACGAAGGACAAGGACAAAGAGAAGGAAAAAGAGAAGGACAAGAAGCCCGAGCCGCGCCCCGTGGAGGTCTCCGGCCTCGCCTGGTCGGAGGACGGCAGCCAGCTCGCCGTCATGCTGCGCTCCCGCGACAACAAGGACCGCTGGATTGCCACCTGGGACGCCGCCAGCCGCAAGCTCAAATCCCGCCACCGGCTGACCGACCCGGCGTGGATCAACTGGGACTTCAACGTCCAGGGCTGGCTCAAGGACAACGAAACGCTCTACTTCCTTTCCGAGGAAGGGGGCTGGTCCCGCCTCTACCTCCTGTCCACCAAGACGGGCAAGACCCGGCCGTTGACGCCGGAGGGGCGCTTCGAGGTGGGCGAGCCCGTGCGCAGTTGGGACGGCCGCACGATCTACTACCAGGCCAACGTTCAACACCCCGGCAACTACGACGTCTGGCGCGTCGACGTGGCAACGGGCAAGACGGAGCAGCTGACGCACCTGGGCGGGCTCACCGCGTTCGAGCTGTCGCCGAACGAAGACCGTCTCCTCCTCACCCACTCCGGAACCACCCGGCCCGACGAGCTGTACATTCAGCCTGCGCAGCCGGCAGAGGAGGCCCAACCGGTGACCCAGACCCGCACGGCCGCCTTCCTGGCCGAGGACTGGGCGGTGCCCGAGGTCGTTCCCATTCCCTCCACCCACGGCGCGCCGGCTGCCATCTACAGCCGCATCTACACGCCGAAAGATTTCGCTGCGGCGAAGAAGTACCCGGCGGTGATGTTCGTCCATGGCGCGGGGTATCTCCACAACGTCCACTACGGCTGGTCGAGCTACTTCCGCGAGTTCATGTTCCACACCCTGCTCACCCGCCACGGCTACGTGGTGATCGACATGGACTACCGCGCCTCCGCCGGCTACGGCCGCGCTTGGCGCACGGCGATCTACCGCCAGATGGGTTATCCCGAGCTCGAAGACCTGCAGGACGGCGTCGCCTGGCTGGTGGCCCACAAGAGCGTCGACCCCAAACGGGTAGGCGTTTACGGCGGCTCGTACGGCGGCTTCATGACCTACATGGCCCTTTTCCGCTCGCCTGATCTCTTCGCCGCCGGGGCCGCTCTGCGCCCGGTCTCCGACTGGACCTATTACAACGACGAGTACACGTCGAACATCCTCAACCGGCCGGAGGAGGACCCGGACGCCTACACCAAGAGCTCGCCCATCGAGTACGTGGCGGGGCTTCGGAATCCGCTGCTGATCTGCGACGGCATGCTGGACGACAATGTTTTTTTCCAAGACAACGTGCGCCTGGTGCAGCGGCTCATCGAATTGAAAAAGGAGAATTTCGAAACCGCGATCTATCCGGTGGAGAGCCATGGCTTCGTCCAGCCCACGAGCTGGCTCGACGAGTACCGGCGGATCTTCAAGCTGTTCGAGAGGTACCTGAAGTAGGGCGCGGCTCCCTGCGGCGCCGCGCAGTGTAAGATCTCGCCATCGGTATGCAAGGAGATCCGCACCGCCCGTCCAGTCCGGGGTTGGCGCTCACGGCCAGCGCCGAGGCTGACGACACCAGGGTCAGCGACGCGACGCTCATCGGCCGCACGGCGGCGGCAGACCGCGCTGCCTTCGAGCGGCTCGTCCGGCGCCACCAGGCCGCGGTATTTCGTTTCGCCCGCGCCCTGGCGCACGACGAGACGGATGCCGAGATGGCCATCCAGGAGACCTTCTTGGCCGTCTGGCGGGCCGCCGGCCGTTTCCGCTACGACGCCCCGGCCCGCATCTGGCTTTTGTCCATCGCCCGCCACGCCATCTACCGCCGCCATCGGCGCTGGGCGGACGAGCCGTCGCCCTTCGTTTCTCTGCGGGAGCAGGGGAAGGCCGCCGGCTGGGGGATCGAGGATCAGGACTTCGTCGACCGGCTGGTGGATGCCGAGACGCTGGCCGGCGCCTTGGCGGCGCTCTCTACCGAGGACCGCGAGATTCTCGTCCTGTGCGAGCTTGAAGGGCTGTCGCCGGAGGACGCCGCCGGCGTGGCCGGCCTCTCCGAGGGCACGGCCCGCAACCGGCTGCACCGCGCCCGCCTGCGGCTGATGACGAAGCTGCGGGAAACCGCCGGCGATGGCAATGGAGAGGAGCGCAGCGACCGGAGCGACCGGATGGTGGCCGGGCTCCACTGCGGCGAAGTGCTGGCCGAGCTCACCGCGTTCCTCGACGGCGAGCTGCCGGCCGACCGGGGCCACCGCATTCAGGAGCACGTGAAAGACTGCGACGATTGCGAGCGCTTTGGCAGCGAGTTCTCCGCCACGGTGTTCGCCCTGCGGGAAATCCTCCGCGAGCCCGAGCGCGACGCAGAAGTCGAAGCTCGCCTGCTGTCCCGTTTGCGCGCCGAGACCGCGACGGATTGAGCGCGGCGAGCGCTACGGGTTGTTCGGGTGGTTGAAGTAGAAGCGCTCGCCCCGCGCCTCCAGCATCCCGTTCTGCAGCGCCCAATGGAACACCCGCTCCATCCGCACGCGGATGGCGAAGGTGACCTGGCTGAAGCCGAGGTGGGCGGCCACGGCGCGGACGAGATCGCCCTGCTCCAGCTCGACTCCCCGCAGCACGGTCTGCGCCGTGTGCACGAGGAATTGGTAGTCGTAGCGGCCGAAGGTCGGCGTGGAGCCGGCGAGGAGATCGCCCTCGCGGACCACGATGCGGCGGGCGAGCGCGATCTCCAGATGCTTTTCCAGCCGGGCGCGCACGCTCTTGCCGAGCTTCGGCCGGCCGAGACGTGCGGCGACGCGCACGATCAGCTCCTCGCGCGGCAACGCTCCCGCTCCCCAGCAGGCCTGACGGACGGCGGCCAGGATACTCTCGGAGACCGACTCCTCGGCGTTCGGCGCCTCGCCCTCCGAGCGAGCCCGGGCCAGGCGCTGGGCGCCGACGCGGTCGAGGAGATCCGCCGCCGGCTCGAAGCATCGCCCTTCGGCGCGTGCCAGCTCAGCCTCGGTGGGCACCAGCTCGCCGTGCATGGCGCGGGCCAGGAGAGCTCGCCAGAGCTTGTGCTCCCGCTCGCCGGCCACCGCCAGTCGCCGCTCCACCTCGTCGGCAAAAGCGAACAGCTCGCCGATCCGCCGCACGATCTCGTGCTGCTCGGCGAGCGGCGGCGCGGGCACCGGCAGCGTCAGCAGCCGCGAGACGTTGATGTTCGACTGGCTGACGCAGTCCGTGCGCACCGTCCGCGCCCAGCGCCGGCCCCATGGCGAGTTGATCCAGCCGCAGAGGAAATGGCTGGAGAGGAGCCGCTCGTCAGCTTCGATGCGCACCAGGTAGGAGGCAAAGACTGCCGCGAGGTCGAGCTCGTAGACCGCGGCCTTGCCCACCAGCTCGGGGCTGTTGGTGCGATTGAACAGGATGTCGCCCCGCCGCACCCGGTAGGCCTCGGCGTCGGCCGGCTGTAGTCCGACGTACTTGAGGTCGCCAGCGTCGATGCGCCCCTCCTGGATATTGCCCATGCGCAGCATGGCAATGCCGTTCCTGGTATCGCGGTTCGCCTTCACCGACAGGCCGTACTGGGCGCGGCGAATGACGTCCTGGAGGGCGACCAGGCACCAGCCCTCCGGGATCTCCGGCGGCTCCAGGGGCTCCGGCGCCTCCCAACTCGTGGCAGCCAGGTTCTTCGGCCGGCGCGGCGCCCGGCGGTCGTAGGCTTCAGCCTCGCGGCAGGCCAGCGCGTACTCCTCACGGCGTGACGCGAAGGCCGAGGGCAGCAGGCCGTGCAGTGGATCGAGATCCGGCCGCCCGGCGCGCCAGTCCTCCGTCAGCCGGCCCGAATAGCCGGCGGCGAGCACCGCTTGGCGGAAGCGGCGCTGGATCTCCGGTATTCGCGCCAGGCTCTCCTGCACCCGCTGCACTCGCGCCAGGAGCTCCCGCGCCGTCTCGACGATCCGCGCCTGCTCGGCGCGCGGCGGCAGGGGGAGGATCACCCCCGACAGGAAGCTCGAAAAGTTGAGGTTGCGGATGTTCGTCGTCTGCGTCTGGTGCTCGTCGAAGCTGCCGCTCAGATAGAGGTAGTTGAGGGCGAGGTGGACGTAGCCGGGATCGACGTCGGGATGAAGCCGCATCTGCCGGCAGAAATTGCTGCAGATGAGCGGCGCGTCGGCGCGAAGGAGGGCCTCTTCGTCGACGACCAGCGTGCGGCCCACGGGCTGGCCGGCGCCGCCGCCCGAGACCTCCACCACCAGGTCGCCCGCGGCCAGTTGGCGCTTGGCGAGGCTCGAGCGCTTGACGGCCCGCGCCGCGGCCGTGGCCCCCTTGGCACGGTGCCAGTCGCGGAACTCGGTGCTGCGCACGACCCGCACCCGCACCAGCTCCGGGTCCGTCTCCACGGCCTCGGGCCGCTCGCCCCAATCGCCGCCCAAAACGTGGACGACGATCTCTTCCAGGGTGGTCTCCGCCCATCCCTCGGGCAGCTCCCCTTCGCGCCGGCCGATTTCCCAATCGGAGACGGCGCTGGTCACGAGCCACCCTGCAGGACTCGCGGCCGTTTCGGCTCGGCGTCGTCTTCGAGCAGCAGGAGGATCGAGGAAAGCTCCGCAACGGCCTTGCGCAGCTCGGTGATCGCTTCCGTCGCCAGCTCCTCGGGCTCGGGCAGCTCGTCGTCCAGCGACTCTTCCCGCAACCACTTGAGGCCGTCGATCTTGAAATCGCGGGCGCGGACCTCGGCGATCGAGACCGGCCGCCAACGGTCCTCCTTCGAGTCGGCCGCCGAGCGCCGGGAGCCGCCCAGAGGATCTCGGCCGTAGCACTCCTCGAAGGCGCGCAGGTGGTCATGGGTCAACGGCCGGTCCTTCTTGGTGATGCGCGGCACGTTGGTGCGTGCGTCGTAAACCCATACCGTCTCCGTGGGCTGCCCCTTGGTGAAGAAGACGACGTTGGTCTTGGTGCCGGCGCTGTAGGGAGTGAACGTGCCGTTGGGCAGGCGCAGCACCGTGTGCAGGTTGCAGTCATGGGTGAGCTGCCGGAACACTTCCCCCGCCTGATCGGCGAACAGGCAGTTGTCGGGAACGATCACCGCCGCCCGGCCGCCGGGCTTCAGCAGCGTCATCACGTGCTGCAGGAAGTTGAGCTGCTTGTTCGACGTCTTGACCGCCAGATCGCCGCGCTCCGGCGCCTGATTGGCCCCCTTGTTGCCGAACGGCGGATTGGTGAGCACCACGTCGAACCGCCGGTCGCCGGGGAGCAGGTCGATCGAGTCGCCCTGCTTGATTTCGGGCTCCAGCTCGTGCAGGAAAAGGTTCATCAACGCCAGCCGCCGCGGGCGGATCACCAACTCCTGCCCGAAGTAGGTGCCGCAGCGTACCCGGCGGAGAAGCTCCGCGCCGGGAGCGCCGTCGCGGGATTCGGCCAGGAACCACTCGTAGGCCACCACCAGGAAGCCGCCGGTGCCGCACGCCGGATCGCAGATCGTGAAATCGGGGCTCTCGCGCGGGTCGGGACGCACGCAGCGCACGATGGACTGGATCAGCCGCCGCGGCGTGAAATATTGGCCCGCCCCCTTCTTGCCTTCGCTCGCCGCTTTTTCGAGCAATCCCTCGAACACCGCGGCCTTGAGATCCACCTCCAGCGCGGTCCACTCGGTCTCGTCGATGAGATCGATCAACCGCTTGAGGTTCGCCGGATTGTTGAAGCGCGACACCGCTTCCTTGAAGATGTCGCTCAGCAGGCCCGGCTGGCAGCCCAGCGTGTTCAACACCCCCGTGTAGTGATGGATGAGCGACGGCGGGTCTTCCCCCGACAGCACCGGCCACGAGCAGTCGAAGGCCACCTTGCCATCTTCCGGCACGGCGATGCGGCTCAGATCGATTCCTCGCTCGTCCGCCATCTTGAGAAAAAGCAGATAGGTGATCTGTTCGATGTAATCGCCGTAGTCGATGCCGTCATGCCGCAGCGTATGGCAGAAGCCCCAGAATTTTTGGACGACATCACTCATCGGCCGGGCCTCGTCTCCCTTCTTAAATCGGTGGAGGCTAGGAACGGCTGCGTATCGTAGCGGATCAGTCATGGTTATTGAAGAGCGTGTGAAAAAGAGTGAAATCAGTGCTTTCAGACAAACCTTATGTTTTCGCCGATCGAGGCGTGTTCTATTTCGACGCAACAAATCATCTAGCGGTTCTTCCTTTCGAAACTCTCTGCGCCGATCGTTGACGGCAGACGGCGACGCTGCGGCGCCAGCGACCCGCCGCCCCAGGCAAAGCCCGGCCCCAGAAATAGACGGGCTCCACCTCGCTCCCACCCGCCGGCGGCAGCAGCGCCTTCAACCACGGCCACCCCGGGAGCTCCTTCGGCGACGCGGCGAGGCGGCCACGCTGCCGCAGCGGGTGCACTCCTGGCTCCCATCCGGCGGCTCGAATTGGCGTCTGGGGCAGAGCATCGGTGGCGCAATGGTACAGCTCTCCCGGGAAAACTCGAAGAGCGCGCTTACGCAGGAGCGTCCCGCGGTGCGTAGTCTTCTTCTTAACGTCAGGCGAATAGTGTGCCGAAAGATCGTCGAGACAGAGAAGATGTCCAAAGGGACCTATATCCCCCTGCGCATCCCCGCGGTTCTGTTGCACGGGAGCGCCGGAAGGAGGCCCGTGCCCTTTTCGAGCAACTGCTCGAGGCCTTCCAGAAACTGGGCTCCCCTCAGCTCGCGGCCACCTGCCTCTTCCACCTCGGCAACGTGGCGCTTCACGAGCGGCGCTTGAACGATGCCCTGGCGCTCCACCAGCGAGAGCCAGCTCCGCCATCGCTATCTCTTCTCCATCCCCGAGAATGCCGCCATCCTCGACGCGGCGGCGGCGAACCGCCTCGTGCCGGCCGGGTAGACCGCGGTCCGGGTCGTCCGCACCGAGGTCTGGAAGGTCCAGACCGAGGTCTGCGCCACCTTCACCGAGGTCGGAGCGATTCGGACCCAGGTCTGAGTCGTCCGCACCGAGGTCTGAGCCATCCAGACCAAGGTCGGAACCATGCGGACCAAGGTCGGAGACATCTGGAACAGAGTCTGGGTAATCCGCACCGAGGTCTGAGCCGTCCGGACCAGGCTCCAGATCATTCAGGCCAAGGTCTGAGATGTCCGCACCGAGGTCTGGATCGCTCAGACTGTGGCCAGACGTTTTTGCATTGACCAGGACGACCTGGAAATTTCGACCAGCAGTTTCGTCGATGTCCAGCAAGAAATGTCTTGACAGGTCCGGCTTTCTGAGTTACGGTCACAACGCTTCAGGCAGCATAGCACGACAGAATCAGAGACGAGATCCGGCGCATCGGGTGCCGGACCGAAACCAAAAACCGTTTTAGAGACAGAAAGGAGGAACAGAATGCCCATCATCAACGCACAAGGCAAGCTCTTCCGTAGCTGGGAGAGCCAGCTCAACGCCTGCGTGGCGCAGGCGGCTCGACTGCCGAACGTCGAGCCGCTCAAGAACGCGCTGCAGGACATCCTCGACCAAGCCCGCGAGGTGAAGAGCCAGCAGGAGAACAACCAGGCGCAGCGCCAAAGCCAGACCCAGCAGCTCGCGACCCTCATCAAGAACGGCCACGAAGCATCCCGGCGCCTGCGCGGCTACGCCAAGTCCCAGCTCGGGACGAACAACGAGCTGCTGGTGCAGTTCGGAGCCGCTCCCATCCGCCACCAGGTCCGTTCAGCGAAGAAGAGCGAGCCGGTCACCACCACCCCGCCCAACGGCAATCCGTAAGAGTGCTGAAGCAGCCCGAAGCGGGTTTCACCCGCCCCTTTCCTCACCTGTCGCAAGACGGCAAGGAGAGGGGCGATTCGGTCTTCGGGAGCTCAGCGGCTTCCGAGGAGGGCCCGCAGCCGAGCGACCTCAGCCTTGGCGGCAGCGGCGTCGGCCTCCGCGGCTTCGGCACGCCGGCTCGCGGCTTCGGCGCTCTGGCGCTCGGCTTCGGCGCGTTGGCTCGCGGCCTCGGCGCGTTCGTCGGCCGTCGGCACCAGCCGCCCATCCCCGTCGAAGAGCCGGACCCAGGTGTTCTCCTCCCGTCGGTAGATGCCGCGCCACAGGCCGAGCTCCAGGCCGAGATGCTCGCTCCACAAGCGGCCCTGGGCATTGGGCACGATCGGCTGGTAGGTCCCGCCAGCCAGGCGGAAGCCTTCCAGCTTCACCTGGTCCGGGTCCTGGAGAAAGTATTCCGGAGTCCGAAAAACTCGGGCGTAGAGATCCTTCTTGACGGTGCGATCGATCCTGGCCGTGGAGGGGGAGAGCAGCTCCAGGATGACCTCGGGATGACGCCCCTCGTCCCACACCACCCAGCCCTTTCGGCCGCTCCTGGCCTCCACGCCCCCGACGTAGAAGATGTCCGGTCCCCGGTAATGACGGCGGTCGTTGAGATCCGCCGCGATCGCCTGCGCCTGCTCATAGGAGTAGTAGACGAACATGTTGCCGCCGACGAAGTAGTCGCCGCGGCCTCGCTCCGTCATGGCCTGCTCGACCAACTCTTTGAACAAACTGATCTGGTTGACGTGCCAGTTGGTCTCCAAAGGCTCCCCGTCGCTGTAGACGAGCTCGAAGGGAAGGGGCGCGAGCGCCGCGACGGCTGGCTGGCTCATGAGAGGCTCCCGTTCAGAGTCGTTCTTTTTCGCAACTTTACCCCATGGGACGGGGATTGGGAAGGCGGCTACTCCCCGGGTCAAGGATAGCACGGGGCTCAGGACGAGAATCCCACGTTATCCTCACGGCATGATCTCCGACAGAATCAATTCCCCCCACTCCACTCACACCGTCTTCAATCAGCCGCCGCCCTTCGAGGACGTCAACCTGTTCACGACGGACCGGGCGCTGGCCGAGGCGCTGCGGCGTGAAGGGGGCGAGTGGGCGGAGGAGCGGGCGCGGACGTTCGGGGAGATCGTGGGACGGCGGGAGACGATCGCGTGGGGCTTCCAGGCCAACGAGCAGCCGCCGGCGCTGCGGGCGTTCGACCGGGCGGGGCGGCGGATCGACGAGGTGGAATTTCACCCGGCGTGGCACTCGCTGCTGGCCCTTGGCGTGGAGCACGGGCTCCACGCCTTGCCCTGGAAGGAGCCGCGGCCGGGCGCACACGTGGCCCGGGCGGCGATGTTCATGCTCCTCGCCGAGGTGGAGGCCGGAGTGGGCTGCCCCCTCTCCATGACCTACTCGGCGCTGCCTGCCCTGCGCCATCAGCCGGAACTCGCGGCGGAATGGGAGCCGCGAATCACTTCGACGATTTACGATCCACGCCTGATCTCCGCTGGCGAGAAAAACGGAGCCCTGTGCGGCATGGCGATGACGGAGAAACAGGGCGGCTCGGACGTGCGCGCCAACACCACGCAGGCGCGGCCAGTCGGCACGGCTGGCGAATATGAGCTGACGGGCCATAAATGGTTCTGCTCGGCCCCCATGTGCGACGCCTTCCTGGTGCTGGCGCAAGCGCCTGGCGGCCTTTCGTGCTTCCTTCTCCCGCGCATCACGCCGGACGGCGAGCGCAACCGCTTCCACATCCAGCGGCTCAAGGACAAGCTCGGCAACCGCTCCAACGCTTCCAGTGAGATCGAGCTCGCCGCCGCCTGGGCGCGGCTCGTGGGCGAGGAGGGACGGGGCGTGCCCACGATCCTCGAGATGGTCAATCACACCCGGCTCGACTGCGTCATCGGCTCGGCGGCCGGCATGCGCTGGGGCGCGGCGCGTGCCCATCACCACGCACGCCACCGCAGCGCCTTCGGCAAGCCGCTGATCGCTCAGCCGCTGATGCGCAACGTGCTGGCCGATCTCGCCCTGGAGTCCGAGGCGGCGACGGTCGCCATGATGCGACTCGCCCGAGCCTACGATGCGGAGGACCTTCCGTTCCGGCGGCTGGCCACGGCCGTGCTGAAATACTGGGTCTGCAAGCGGTCGCCCGTCCACGCCGCCGAAGCGCTGGAGTGCCTGGGCGGCAACGGCTTCGTGGAGGAGTGGGGGCTCGCCCGCCTCTATCGGGAGGCGCCGCTCAACGGCATCTGGGAAGGATCGGGCAACGTCCAATGCCTCGACGTGCTGCGCGCCCTCCAGAAGTCTCCCGAGTCGCTCGCGGCACTGTTCGGCGAGATCCGCGAGGCCCGCGGCGCCGATCACCGGCTGGACACTTTCGCGATGGATCTCCGCAAGTCGCTGGACGATCCGGCGGACGCCGAAACGCGCGCCCGCCGGCTGGTGGAGCGGTTGGCCCTCGCCCTCCAGGCCTCGCTCCTTATTCGCCATTCCCCGCCGGACGTCGCCGATGCCTTCGTCGCCAGCCGCCTCGGCGGTGACGGCGGCCGCGCGTTCGGTACGCTGCCGGCGGGCACCGACTTCGGGGCGATCCTCGAACGGGCGGCGCCCTGGGCCGCCTAGAGCGACTTCAGGTACTGAATGAGATCGGCCTTGTCGCTGGCGGAGAGGTGGAGACTGAAGGCGCCGTCGTAATGGTCCACGACGTCGCTCAGTGTGGCGAAACGGCCATCGTGGTAGTAGCCGCCCTTGCTGTGCGTGAACAGCCCCTTGAGCGGCGCGGTGCGATAGCGATGGTCGGGCGCACGATCGGCCTGGAAGCTGTCGATGCCGATCTC
>Ga0075424_100003470_pt1 | contig 14772 bp, 14 predicted proteins | sample SoiMethybrSBSTD3_FD_75301 | JGI IMG/M metagenome (GOLD analysis project Ga0075424, IMG submission 75301) | Bulk soil microbial communities from a Populus tree surrounding site in Tennessee, USA - Soil MetaG P. TD hybrid SBSTD3 | ecosystem: Environmental > Terrestrial > Soil > Tree plantation... | reverse complement strand
GTTACCGTTCGCCGAAAAGTCATTGTAATGGCGAGGTGCTTTCGCTACGTGGCGCTGAAGCGCCACTTCTCTCGCGCCGCGCGTTTTCAAGCGTCGCAGGTGAGGGCGCCCCGCGCCGCGTATGACTGCTCGGTGGTAGTCTTGCATTTCCGGGGGAATGCAAGACCCAAATGAGCAAGAAATTCCGGGTGTTTGCGACATGCGATATCGGAGAGTCGATTGAGCTACTGCGGGGGCGAGGGTATGAGGTTGAAGTCTATCCGCAGGCCGAAGCGCCGGCGAAGAAGCTGATCCTAGAGAAGGTTAAGTCGGGTGTCGACGGGCTGATTACTACGCTACGCGATCAGATTGACGCGGAGGTCTTCGAGGCGGGCAAGGACACGCTGAGAGTTGTAGCGCAGATTGCCGTTGGATTCGACAACATCAATCGCGGTGACGCCAACCGGTACCAAATTCCGTTTACCAATACTGCTGACGTACTGACCGAGGCAACTGCCGAGTTTGCTTTTTTCATGCTGGGCGCGCTGGCGCGCAGGATGTGGGCGGCCGAACATCTGACACGTGAGAACAAGTGGAGCTACTGGCACCCTTATCTGCCATTCTTGGGCGATGAGGTTACGGGGAAGACGATCGCGATCATCGGTACGGGTCGCATCGGATTGGCGATGATCAAGAAATGCGCCGGGTTCGATATGAATATGCTCTGCTACGATCCGGCGTATCAGAACCATGAGTTTATTGGCGCGATCCAGGAGACGATGGATCTACGGCACGCGCACGGGATTTCCAAAGAGAAGATCTGGATCAAGTACACCACGCTGGAGGACGCGCTGGCGCAAGCAGATTTTGTGAGCGTCCATGTGCCTCTGCTGCGCGAGGGAGAGACGCAGACCCCGACTTACCATCTGTTTAACGAGAGCACGCTGCGCACGATGAAGAAGACGGCGTTTCTTGTGAACACGTCGCGGGGGCCGGTGGTGGATGAGGCAGCGCTGGCGCGGGCTTTGAAGGAAAACTGGATTGCGGGGGCGGCCTTGGATGTGTATGAAAAAGAGCCACTGCCGGCGGATTCGCCGCTGCGAGATCCCGCGATTGAAGATCGGTGCCGACTTTATCCGCATTTTGCCAGTGCGGCGAGGATTACGCGGCTCTCGACGGATCCTGATAAGGGTATGGCTGGGCGATGCGTGCAGGGGTTGATTGATGTGCTGGAGAAAAATTATGGCGGGGACATCACGAAGATGCCGTACGTAGTGAATAAGGAGGCGTTTGGCAAGGCGGAGTAGTTTGGCCCATGGATAGGCGATTGGCTTGGAAGACTGCGCTGGTTACGGGCGCTTCCCGGGGCATCGGGATGGCGGTGGCGCGGCGTCTGGCGGCGGATGGGGCGTCGGTCATTATTCACTATCATCAGAGCCGCACGGAGGCGGAGACTCTGGCCGCTGAATTGGGATGTGGGCATGTGGTGCAGGCGGACCTTGGCTCTATGAAAGAGATCGAGGCGATGTTTGTGTCATTACGCGCGAAGAAGCTCGACATCCTCGTGAACAATGCGGGAATATGGAGAGGCACGCCTTTAGGCAGGACTTCGGTTGACGATGTCGATCGAATGCTGGATGTAAACATCAAGTCGGTGTTCTGGGTCACACAGGCTGCTCTGCCAATGCTTCAAGAGGGCGCGCGCATTATCAATATTTCATCGGTTGCGGGACGAGTTGGGGTGCGTGGTGGACGCAGTTTGTACGGCGCTACAAAGGCCGCGATTGACGCTTTCACACGGAATTGGGCGTTGGAACTGGCCGATAGAAAGATATTGGTTAACGCAGTCGCGCCTGGATATGTGACCACCGATATGACGGCTGAGCACTTTTCCGATCCGGAAGTGAGGCAGCGCGCGACCGAGCGGAGTCCGCTGGGAAGGCTTGGAAATGCAGAAGAAGTTGCGGATGTGGTCGCTTTTCTTTGTTCCCATGATGCGCGCTGGATTACGGGGCAGGTTCTGAACGTCAGCGGCGGATTTGTTATTTAGCGAGTCCTGCGGAGACTTCTTTGTCGCCCCTTCGGGGCTTGCTCCTGTCCGGCCTACCCAGGGCTCACGCCCTGGATTCTCGCGGCTGTTCAACAATGAATAAAGCGAGCAGGCCTCAGTCTGAGACGCTGTGCTCTTCGCTTTGGGCGCGAAGGATGCGATCTACGGAGTAGGGAGCGCGGTGGGCGGGTTCGTGATAGTGGCGGACCTGCATTTCGCCGAGCAAACCGATGGCCAGCATGTTTAGTCCGGCGAGCAGAAGCACTGCGGCGAAAACCATCATGGGGCCGTGCTGGTCCATCACCGCGTGATGATGAACGAATTTTTCCACTAACAGCCAACCCGTCAGTCCAGAGCCGGCAAACATGCTCATCATGCCGACTGTGCCAAAAAAATGCAGGGGACGGGAGAGATAGCGAAGCAGAAAGCGGATGGTGATGAGATCGAAAAATACGCGGAAAGTACGGGTAATTCCGTAATGCGAGTTGCCGCGCTCGCGATTAATGTTGCGCACTGCGACTTCGCAGATCGACGCTCCGTGCCAGGAAGCCAGCGCGGGGATAAAGCGATGCAACTCACCGTAAAGGGGGACCTGTTCCAGAACTTCACGTCGATAAGCTTTGAAGGTGGTACCAAAGTCATGGATATCTACACCGCTCAGCTTGGCCATCAGCCAGTTGGCGCAACGGGATGGAATACGGCGGAGCCAGAGATTATCGATGCGGCGCTTGCGCCAGCCGCTAACGATGTCATAGCCTTCGGCGATTTTCTCCAGGAAGATCGGAATGTCGGCGGGGTCGTGCTGGAGGTCTCCGTCCATGGCGATGATGTATTCGCCGCGAGCGTGATCGAAGCCCGCCGCCAGCGCTGAAGTCTGGCCGAAGTTGCGACGGAGTTTTACGACGGTGACGCGGCTGTCGACAGCGGCAATTTCACGGAGCAGATGAAAAGTGCGGTCGAGCGAGCCGTCATCCACCAGCACAATTTCGAAACCTTCGCTGTTCGCTTCCATTACCGCTTTGAGGCGGTCGTACAGATCGGTGACATTCTCCTGCTCGTTATGGAGCGGGACTACAATTGAATATTTGAGCATCAAACTTAATTATACGGTCTCGCAAGGGATTTTGGGGTTGATTACTGCAGTTCGGCGGCACTCAAGTGTAATCCGAATCGGTGCGAAAGCCATCCTGGCGAAGTTCTTCCGCTGAGCAGGGGAAGGATGGTGTCTTATGCCGTCCTTTCGTGGCTTATATTGCACGGCTGTAGTACGCTGCCCTCTCCAAGATGAACGATGTTGACCTTCCAGTTCGGCAAGCGCCTGATTCGGCCTTCCTGTATGGCTTCTGGTATCGGGCGCTCCCGGCAAGACAAATCCATTCAAAAGAGTTGCAAAAGGCCGTTCTCCTGGAGAATCCTCTGGTTCTGGGACGCGACCGAAGCGGAGCTGCGTTTGCTCTGTATGATGCGTGCCCGCACCGCGGCATGCCGCTTTCGTATGGGTGGTCCGATGGCCAGCAAGTGGAATGCAGCTATCATGGTTGGAAATTCGATGCTCACACAGGGCAGTGCCAGCTTATTCCTTCGCTTACTTCTGATCAGAGTCTCAAGGTCGATCGAATTTACGCCGGCAGCTATGCCTGTGAAGAACGTGACGAGTATATTTGGGTATTCATTCCCGAGACTAAGCCGCAAGCCGCCGGATTTACGAAACCTGTTCAGCCGGTCTTCCCTGCTCCACAGATTCCAAAGTTCAGTGACAAGTACAAGAGCGCCTATTTGACGGCTGAGATGCCGGTCAGCGTGGATCACGGGATTATCGGGCTCATGGATCCGGCTCACGGACCGTTCGTGCACCAGGCCTGGTGGTGGCGGAGCCGCCACAGCATCCACGAAAAGAGGAAAGATTTTGAGCCGATTCCCAACGGATTCCGAATGAGCGCGCACACGCCAAGTTCGAACAGCGCGCCCTATAAGCTGCTGCGTCTCTATGCCGATGCGGAGTCGATCACCACGACGATTGATTTTGTGTTGCCGAACTTGCGCCACGAGACCATCCGGGCAGGAAAATACTGGTTCTCTTCGCTCACGACAGTTACACCGATCAGGCGCGATCACTGCCGAATCGACGTGGTCGCGTGCTGGAATATCTTCCGCGGGATGCCATTTGCGGCGGGTCTGCTGAAATTTGTGTTCGCGAAATTTGTGGAGCAGGATCGGAAGACGATGGAGCGACAGAGCGAGGGCTTGAAACAAAATCCACATCTGATGCTGATCGATGATGCTGACCGGCCGGCACGGTGGTATTTCCAACTTAAAGCCGCGCACCTGGAAGCCAAGCGCAGCGGAGGAGAGATAAGGCATCCGATGACTGGGCCAGTGACGCTAAAGTGGAGGAGTTGAGGTCAAGCTCTGTCGGTGGCTACAAGGAGTCGCCAGCATACTCAGGCATAGTGATTCATTGGGCAAGGGAACGTTTATGAGCAAACGTCCACTCTCTGTGACTATCATCAGTTGGCTGTTGATAGCGACGGGCGTAATCGGGCTTGCTTACCACTTCAGTGAGTTGAGGACTCAGGGTGCGTTTCAATATGAGGTGGTGTGGATTCTTCTTCTCCGCCTCATGGCGATTGTTTGTGGAGTTTTCATGCTCCGCGGGAGCAACTGGGCGCGCTGGCTTACGCTGGTTTGGATGGCATACCACGTTGTTCTCAGCGCGTTTCATTCGGTGCAGCAATTGGTAATACATAGTTTGCTGTTCGCAGTCTTTGCATATTTTCTCTTTCGCGCAGGGGCGTCGATGTATTTTCGCCGTGCGGGAGAGAATCGAGCGACATCAAGCGAAACGTGAGAGGTTCTAGCCTACTCTTCCACCAGCCATTCCAACGCCTCTTCGCGTGTCTTGAACGAGGGCAAGTCACGTTGGGAGAACGCCTTCAGCTGTTCAAAAAATACCTTCGGAATGCTTTCCGTGCCCACCCAGGCTGAGCGCTTCAGGTGCGGACGGTCGAAAACCAGCGCGGGCTTTACAACTTCCATGGCTTTCTTATCGAACTTCGCACCGGTTACGTCAGCCAGCAACAGAACCGATCCCTTAGGCTCCGCTGTAACGTAGCTGGGCACGAGGCGCGACATCGTTTCTAGTTCTTCCGACGAGCAGTTAGTGGCGTCAATCAGCAGGATCTCCTTGCCCTTGTGGGTAATGAAACGGATGCGATCTTCGGGAGGCTGGGACACGGGCACCCCGCGCGTTTACTGTACCAGACAAGGCTGAGTGCGTTGTGAAAACAATGGGCCCGGGCCAAATCTGCTAATCATCGTCGCCGCGGGTCTTTGCTGGGAAGATTGTGTGCCTGGGGGTGGGCATGGGCGCGTTGCCTTTGATGTCGCGCCACAGGATGCGATTCAGAAGCGCGGTGTTGACAGCGTCGGGACGGGAGAAATCCATTTTGGCGGATTGCGCGGCGCCGGGGGCTCTGCCGGGATTCATCTGATAGATGAGCCCGTTGTCGCGATTGCGCCAGTCGGCGGTGAATGGAGGCTGGGTGCCGGAACCAGTGAAGAGCGGAGCCATAACAGGGGCGTAAGCGTCGTTCTGGTTCATGGGCGGGAGGTCGAGCAGGGATTCCATGGTGTGCACCATGTTTACGGTGGTGTAGAAACGACTGTCGACGAACGGATGCCCGGTAGATCCGGGAGAGTACTTGCTGATGACGAGAGCGATGGAGCGGTGGGCGTCGACATGGTCGGCGCCGTCCTGGGCGTCATCTTCGATGGCGAAGATGGCGGTGTCGTCCCAGTAGGGGCTGTGTGAAACCGCTTCGACCACGCGGCCGAGGGCGAGATCGTTATCGGCAACGGAGGCCGCGGGGCGGGGCGTGCCGGGAGCGGTGCCGTGAGTGTGATCGTCGGGGAGATAGAGAAGGATGAACTGCGGGAGCTCAGTTCCCTTCCCTTCTTGGCGGGCTTGAACGAAATCTTCAAATTCGTTGAGGAACTCGTCGGCGCGGAGTTGGTCGGGATACATGGTGTTGAAGTCGGGATAGAGCGGGTCGAAGTGGTCACGCAGAGCAGATTTGGTTGCGCGCATGCTCTTCAGTAGAGGAACGGGCCACGGCCACGGGCTTGGTGATCCGTGCGGCTGGCCGACGTTCGGAGGCAGGGGTTCGCCTTTTCTTACTTCGTCGCGCGGGCAGGGAGCGCTGCGAGCGGAAGTGGTGCCTTCCGTGGGAGAGGCGAATTCAGCAGCTTGTGGGTTGCACCACTCAGCCTGGATGAATTCGCCATATATCTTATAGCTAAGATTGTGAGCGAGGAGATTATCCCAAAGATATCCGGTGTAGGGAGCGTCGACATCGGATTCGCCGAGCTCAAGGGGAGATTCGTCTGTGACGAGGCCCTGGTAGTCGTAAATCCGCTCGTTGCCACGGTACGCGATCTGCCACGTTTTTTCGTTGTAGTCGCTGGTGATGGCGGCGGTCGACCACTCGTGGCCGTCGCCCGAAACTTCGCCGCTGTCGTAGAAATTGTCGAGTACGCCGAATTGCAAGGCGAGTTTGTGCTGGTTGGGAGTGATATCGGCTCCGTACATGGTGAGTGAGCGATCGCCGTTGCCGACGGGCAGATCTCCAAAGATCTGATCGTAGGTGCGGTTTTCTTTCAGGACGTAGATCAGGTGGTGAACGGGGTTTGGGCCGAACTGGAAATCGATCTTGCCGGGGTCGGAGCGGAAGAGGTTGCTTTCTTCGACCTGAGTCGTGAGATCGCGCAAGTTCTTTTCAGCATCGCGCCAGTTCAGCCGTGAGATAGAGCCATAGAGGAGGGTGGCAATGTATGCATGCTCGCGGTGTTTCGTCTCATTCTTGAGTTGACTGATGCCGCTGTTGGGGCCGGTGCCGTGCCCTTTGGCGGCAGCGACCAGAAGGTCGTCGCCGATGGCGAGCAGCGCGCTGGGATACCAGCCGGTGGGAATCATGCCGATCGGCAGATAGAGAAGATCGGAGCTTTGCGGGGACATCGTGGAAACATCGAAGACGGCGACGGCGTTGATGGCGGCATCGGCGACGAAGAGGCGGGTCGCGTCGGACGAAAGGGCCAGGGCATTGGGATATGTGCCGGGAAATTTCTGGCCGCGGACTGCGGTTGCGAGTTGGGCGATGGGTTTTCCAGTGTCGGTTGAAATCGCGGCTACTTTGTCGAGGTTGGAGAGGGCAACGTAGAGGATTTTCTCGTCGGGCGTGAGCAGCATCGCCGTGGGATGGGAGCCGGGAGATGTCGGCTGGGTCGGCTTAGAAAGAGGAATCCATCGCTTGACCGTTCCATTCTCCAGATTGAGTTCGGCTACTTGCGAGGCGTTCCACAAGCTGCACCAGGCGCGGCGGCCGTCGTGGGATGCAATTACTGTGTACGGAAATGACGATGGAATCACCTGATGCGTGCTGAGATCGAACTGCTGGTGCACCTGGCCATTCCCCGGATCGAGAAGCACGACGTTGTCGGAAAGATTGTTGGCGACGAGGAGGCGGTCACGTCCTTTGTCGGAAATGACGGCGAGGCCTGCGGGATAGGGAATCGCGGTGCCTTCCGGAGTATGGCGCAGCGCACGTCCTACACGCTTGCCTACGGCGAGTTTTTGCGGAGCGAGCTTGATGAACTTTTCTGCCTTCAGCTTGCCCCGGCGAAATTTGTAAACGGCGATGCCGTTTCCGGTGTTATGTGGCTTCTCGCCACGCGGATCGGTGATGGAGCCGATGGAGGCGTAGAGATGGGCGCCATCGGAACTGAAGCCCAGGCCGAGGAAGTAGCTCTGATGGGCGTCGTCGCCGAGGCGCTTGTCGGGAAAGTCCGTGAGACGGTTGGTCTGCAGATCGAGGATGGTGATCGACTGATGGGCGTGGGCGGCTTGTGTGCCGTAGCCGTCATCCAGAAGCGCGGCGTAGCGCTGGTCAGGGCTGAGCGCGATGGTTGCAGGAAAGCTGTTTACGGAGGCAATCAAGCCCGGCGGCGGAACAGTCAGGAGTTTGCTGGTGGGCAGAGAAATTGTGCGTTTTGTTTCGGGTGTCTGGGCTGAAAGCAGGCCGAACGATAAGAGCAGTAGCGCAAGGCAAAAGATCCGTTTCAAAGTGCCTCCGCGAAATGATGGCAAAAAGCTGCATCAGGATAGCAGGAGTGAATGGTAGCAGGTGATCGCGCCCAGTCGATGGGATGGATGGGGTGTGCGAAAAAAGAAAGTGCATAGATCCTTGCGCCGGGCTGCGCTCGGCGTGAGGATGACATCGCGGTTACAAAGGGTTCACCGCGCGGCTATCGTGCGCCGGGGACGGGCTGCCCGGCGGATTCCGGGGCCACGTTATGGCGCACATCCGCGCCGCGGACCCAGAAGATTACGTCTTCGGCGATGTTGGTGGCGTGGTCGGCTACGCGCTCCAGGTTGCGGGCGATCAGCAGCGCGTCGAGCGCTTGACGTGTGGCCTCAGGACGATCATTCATCACTTTGACGAGCGTGATAAATGCTTCGTCGCGCATGCGGTCGATTACATTGTCCATTTCAAGGACTGCTTGGGCTAGCTCGGCTTTGCCTTCAATGAAAGATTCCAGCGCGCGGCGGACCATCGCTGAGACGGCTATTGCCATGCGTGGGACGTCGACGGGAAGATCGACTTTGGGGAGTTCGACCATATCCATGACGCGCTCGGCGATGTTGACGGCCTGATCGCCGACACGCTCGAGGTCAGCATTGATCTTGGTAACGGCGAGTATGAAGCGGAGGTCGACAGCCATGGGCTGCTGCATGGCAAGGAGATCGAAGGCCATTTCGTCGATTTCGCGCTCGGCGATGTTGATCTGGGTTTCGCCTTCGAGCACCATCTGGCAGCGCTTCAAATCGCGGTCAATGTAGGCCTGGCAGGCGCGATCTACTGCCTGCTCGGCGAGTCCGCCCATGCGGAGCAAACGGGCACGGAGTTCATCCAGTTCCTTATGAAAACGGCTGCGCATTATCCGAACCTGCCTGTAATGTAGTCTTCAGTCCTCTTGTCCGACGGATTGGTGAAGATTTTCTCCGTCTTATCGAACTCGATCAACTTGCCTAAGAGGAAGAAGCCGGTGAATTCTGCAACCCGTGATGCCTGCTGCATATTATGAGTGACAATCACGATGGTGAAATGTTCCTTGAGCTGGAAGATCAGCTCTTCGATTTTGCCGGTGGAGATGGGATCGAGCGCGGAACAGGGCTCGTCCATGAGGATCACCTGCGGCTCTACTGCCAGGGCGCGAGCAATACAAAGGCGCTGTTGTTGACCGCCGGAGAGGCTGGCGCCGGACTTCTTGTGCATCTGGTCCTTGACCTCGTCCCATAGCGCCGATTGTTGCAAGGAGCGCTCGACAATCTCATCGAGTTTCCTACGGTCGCGGAAGCCGTTTAGCTTAAGCCCGGCCGCCACATTGTCATAGATCGAATAAGTGGGAAAGGGATTGGGCTTCTGGAACACCATTCCGATGCGGCGGCGGATCTGCACGGCCGAAGTGCCGTTGTAGACATCCAAGTCGCCTATCCGCACTCGGCCTGTGGCGCGGGCTTCGGGAATCGTTTCGTGCATGCGGTTCAGGCAACGGACGAAGGTTGACTTGCCGCAGCCTGAAGGACCGATAACGGCGGTGGCGTGGTTCGCCACGACATTCATATTGATGTCGTGAAGGGCCTGGGTCTTGCTAAACCAGGCATTTAGTTTCTCGACCTGGATGCCAACGCCCATAGGTCAACTCGCTCCTTTGAGCATGCCGCGGCTGGCGGCAATTCGGACTGCGGTCACGGAAACCACAATCAGGATAATCAGGATTAGAGCTCCGGCCCAGGCCTGACGATGCCATTCGTCGAAGGGAGATATGGCGTAAGAGAAAATCTGCAGTGGGAGAGCGGCGGTGGGCTGATCTACCTTCCAGTTCCAGTACTGGTTGCCGAAAGCCGTGAACAGCAGTGGAGCGGTTTCACCAGCGACACGCGCGAAAGCCAGCATGACGCCGGTGATAACGCCTGAGGTCGCAGTGCGCAGAGTTATCGAAAGGGTCGTGCGCCACTTGGAGACACCAAGACCATACGCGGCTTCGCGCACGGCAGTCGGCACCAGCAGCAGCATTTCTTCCGTGGCACGGGTGATGGTGGGGATCATCATGATAGCCAGGGCGGCGCCGCCAGCCAGAGCTGAAAAATGACCCTGGCGCAATACGACTAAGCCGTACGCAACGATTCCGATGATGATGGAAGGCACGCCGTTGAGGACGTCGGCGGTGAAGCGGATCATGTTTCCGACCTGATTTCGGCCGTACTCGGAAAGATAGATTCCGGCTCCGATTCCGAGCGGGACACCCAAGGTGCTGGCGATCAGAAGAATATAGACCGATCCCGCGATGGCGTTCGCCATGCCGCCGCCCGGCTCTCCAACAGGTTTGGGAGTTTGTGTAAGGAAAGCCCAATTAAGCGAGCCAAAGCCTTTGTACAGGAGGTAGGCGAAGATCGCAGCCAAGGGCAAAAGGACCAGGATCACTGCGGTGGCGGCCAGCAACGTTGCCAAAGAATTCATCCCGCGCCGCCAGAGACTGATTGGAGCGGCAGCAAAGTCCGGAGATGGATGTGAGTCAGGCATTACTCCTCGCAGGCATGCCCCGGGTCACTGTCCATACTAGAAATTGGGCGATCATGTTAACGATGATCGTGACGATAAAGAGGGCCAGGCCGACTTCGATCAAAGAACTCAGATAGAGGTCACCGGTGGCTTCGCTGAATTCATTGGCAATTACGCTGGCCAGGGTGTAGCCGGGTGCGAACAGAGACTTGGCAATTTCCGGGCGATTGCCAATCACCATGGTGACAGCCATGGTTTCGCCGAGGGCACGGCCGAGGCCGAGAATTACGCCGCCGAGAATTCCAGCCCGGGCATTGCGCAGCACCCCGGTGCGGATCATTTCCCAGCGTGTCGCTCCGAGGGCGAGTACGGCTTCCCGCTGCTGCTGTGGAACGGCAGTCATCACCTCGCGTGTAATCGAGGAAATGATGGGAACGACCATGATAGCGAGAATGATTCCGGCGGCCAGCATCCCAATTCCGTACGGAGGGCCTTCAAACAGACCCGTCCAGCCTAGGTAGCGTGCCAGTGCAGGCTGTACATATTGGCGCAACAGCGGCACCAGGACGAAGATGGCCCACAGCCCATAAATCACGCTGGGGATAGCTGCTAGCAATTCAGTAACGAAGGCCAGCGGATTGCGGAGCCAGCGCGGCGACATTTCGGTGATGAAGACGGCTACACCGACGGCCAAGGGTACCGCCAGGATGAGCGCCAGGATTGAGGAAACAATGCTGCCGTAGACAAAAGGCAGAGCGCCGAACTGGTTGTTAACCGGATCCCACTCGCTGCCGAAGAAAAACTTCAATCCGAAGGCCTGCCAAGAGAGAGCTGACTTTGTGATCAGCTCGTACACAATAAGTCCGACCAGGGCCAAAACGGAGAGGCCGCAACCCAAAATCGCTAGGAAGAAGAGACGATCGGCAATGCGGCTGTCGCCGGCCTTAAGGAGGGGTTGATAGCGAGCCTGGCTGCTCGCGGCAAGTCCAGGTTTCGTAAGAGGTTGCGGTCCGCCCAGACCTGGCGCTCCCAAGGCTCGATTAGCCATTTGGGGTGAGGCTAGCAAAATCGTGTTACAGCAGTGTTAAAATAGCCCCGCGTTTCTGCCGTTACCATCCAGGCCCCTTGGTTTGGTTGTCTCAGGTTGCAGTCTTCCGGCATGTATTGAACTTGTGAGCGTCCTTTGACCCTATGCCCGTAGATCAAGCACGTACCCGTCTCAATTTCGTAAAACTCAGCCGCCAATTGGCAAAGCTCAAGAAAAAGGCTGCGGGGGACAATGTTCACCGTTTCCGCACTTACAGCCGGCGCGTGGAAACGCTGCTGAGCGAACTGGTCCCGCAACCCGCCCGCAATGAGAGAAAGCTGGTTAAGCTGCTTGGCTGGCTGCGAAAAAAAGCCGGGCGGGTGCGCGATCTGGATGTACAGATCGGGGCATTAAGGAGCTTGAAAATACCGCAGGAGCCTGGGCGCAAGTCGCAATTGCTGCGAGCGCTGGCGGAAGAGCGTACGCGACGAGAAAAGAAACTGCTGAAGACCTTCGATGGCGATGGTGCGCAGGAAGTTCGCAAGCGGCTGAAGCGCACGCTAAAGCGGATTGAGATCCCTGCCAATGCCGACCCGTTAGGTCTAGCGGTACAGAAAATGGCCCAGCTTAACTTTGAACATCCCGCGCTGACGGATGACGTTTTGCATCAATACAGGATCGTGGGCAAACGGGCCCGCTACCTGGCCGAACTCGCCACAAAGAGCCCTGAGTCCGAGCGATTTCTCGAGCGAGTCACACGCATGCAGGATGTGCTCGGCGACTGGCACGACTGGCTGCAGCTCACCGAAAGGGCGGAAAAGCTTTTTAAGAACGTGGACCGGTCGCCGCTGGTGGCCGCGCTGCGCAATGTAAGCCGCGCCAAGTTCCGGCAGGGCGTAGCCGTCCTGAGTGATACGAGAATGGCGCTTGTCGATAAGAAGCCGGCGCATGGCCAAAGTGCGCTTGCGAAGAAGGTTCCCTCGGAAGAAGGCCGCATCCAGGGGGCAGTAGCTTAGAAGGTCTTAAATCCTTGCGTCGTAGCTTGCCCCTGCGCTAACTAAACAGGTCGACGAAGTGACTTTTTGGGGTTCCTGACTTACTGGCCGCAGAACTCGGAACGTGGCTGGAAGCGGTATCCGCATCCTATCAAGTTCTTCCGAATGGATAGCGCCTGCTTCCGGGAATGGGCGCGGCTTATGGAACGGCAGCCTCAGCGCTTGCTGGAAGACGTGATGATTGCGGCCACTGCACGCATTCAGCAACTTACGGTTGCGACACGGAATGAGAGGGACTTCGCCAGCCTGGGAGTGAGCTCCTGAATCCATTCCGTGTCAGCTGTTAACCTTCAACCAGATTAGTGGGTTGTTTCACAGTTCGCGGTGTAAGCGACCCTACCCTGCCATGATCGCTTGAAATTGCCCAGTCGCTCACACCCAGCGAGATGCATTGTCCGTTTCAAAGAGCAAGAATTTTACCGAGTCAGGATGGAGGAGCAACTCCGAAGCTCACTACCAGTTCCGTGATCAACGGACTCGCACACTCACCCGTGGCGGGCGCTGCCCGAAAGCAGGAGCAGCATCAACAACAAGGCGGGTGTTCCCACCTCGATCAACAGCGCGTACGAGGTTAGGCGCTTCGCCCGGCCAAAGCGCGCCAGCAATCGGCTGACCGCGAGCGCCACAATCACGATGGGCGAAGCAAACAGGCGATCCACACAAAACCAACCCAGGAACGAATTGCCCTGGTTAACGGCCGGGATGAGGAACAGTCCCAGGCAAATTGGGGCAGTAAGGCTGAGGCCCAGCAGAATCTGCGAATATCTCGTATACGCCTTTTCAGAGTTTCGGATGAGCAGCAGAAGCAGAAACGTAGGTACCAAAAACAGGCCGCCGATAAAGAGTTCCAGTATCCAGTCGCCAGCGGCGTACATGCCGCTGGCCGCAATCACCTCGGCAGGATGATTTAAGTACTGCATGTGGCGGGCGTATAGAAGCGCTGCCGCCACCAAGACGACCCCCACGTAGGCAGCTGCGACAATTCCAAGTTGTACGCGCCGGGGAATCGGTTTCACGTGACAGATTCTACTGCCGGTGGCTGCAACCTCAGATAGCAAGATCGATCCGCTATCCCGAGCGCTGGTGCCTTTGCTAACCATTATCGGTTTTTATCGTCTTACGCGGTCGGAGTTCACGGATGGCATTCCTCAACGCAGCACTTCTGTTAACCCTGCTTCTCTCTCCATTGCGACTGCTGGCAGATTCGGCGAGCAGCAAACACCGCATGGTTACAAAGCTGGCCGAGGGCGTCTACGAAATCCGGCACCAAGATGCGCCCGATCATTTTTCGCAAGGGAATACTGCGGTCATCGTCGGCGACACGGGCGTGCTGGTAGTGGATTCCTGCTATCTGCCGTCCAGCGCACGCGAGGACATCACCCAGATTCGTCAGTGGACGAACAAGCCGGTGGGCTACCTGCTCAACACACACTGGCATAACGATCATATTCAGGGGAATGCAGCCTACGCGGAGGCTTTTCCAGGAATAACGATCGTCGCGCAAACCGAAACGGCGATGCTTATGGCTCTGCGTGTGGGTTCGTATTTATCTGAATACCCGCACCGCATGGAAAGATTCCAACAGGAACTCGAAAGTGGAAAGGATCCGAGCGGCAGGCCGTTGACCGAAGAGGAGAAAGAAGATCTGAAGAATGCGGTTGCGGGAGGCAGGGCAGCGAGCGAGGCGGTGTCGGCGGAGTTCCAAGGCTTGAAGGTCAAAGTTCCTGCCATTGCTTTTGATCATGAACTCGACCTGGATCTGGGAAACCGCGAAGTGCAGTTGAAATATCTGGGCCGCGGCAACACGGTTGGGGATGCGGTGGCTTATCTGCCGAAACAAAAAATCCTGATTGCCGGCGATCTGGTGGATTCTCCGGTGCCCTATCTGTACGGCGGTTTTCCGATGAGCAGATCGCCACGCTCAAAAGAATGGATGAACTTGACTTCGAAACGCTCGTTCCCGCCATGGCAGCGTGCTCAAAGGGAAAACATTTGTGCAACAGGAGATCGAGCTTATAGAAGCAGTGGTTGGAGCTATGAACC
>Ga0075424_100003469_pt1 | contig 14774 bp, 11 predicted proteins | sample SoiMethybrSBSTD3_FD_75301 | JGI IMG/M metagenome (GOLD analysis project Ga0075424, IMG submission 75301) | Bulk soil microbial communities from a Populus tree surrounding site in Tennessee, USA - Soil MetaG P. TD hybrid SBSTD3 | ecosystem: Environmental > Terrestrial > Soil > Tree plantation... | reverse complement strand
CGACCCCACCGACCCGTAGTCCAGATCGTAATCGTTGAGAAACTGGTAGTTGTTGGGCGTGAAGTAGCTCGCGACTTGCAGCGTCGATCCGGACGGGGTGAGCTTCAGGGCGCTTTCCCCACGATTCGTCAGGCTCGTGGGGTCGACGGAATCCCCGACGGTCCCGTTGCCCGCTACCACATACAGGTTGCCCGCGGCATCCGCGGCCATCCCGGCGCCGCTCTCCCACATGCCGCCGGCGTAGCCGTCGGGTGTCACGTTGTAGACCACCCGTTGCTGCAATGTGCCCGCATCGTATCCCAGGACCCACCCGTGGTACGGCCCCCAGTCGCAATGGGATGCGAACGTCATGTACACGACCCCGTTCACCAGCGTCAGTCCCTGCCGCTGGTTCTGCCGCTGCCCATCGAACGTGATCACGTTGTTGACGCTGCCATCGCCGGTGCCGGGATAGGTGGCGGTGATCGCGACCGGGCTGCCGGATAGTTCACTGCCATCGATGAGGCTGACGGCATGCAGGTGTTGCACGAAGGCGTTGCCGTCGGTGCTGCGGGCGACGACGTACAAGGTTTGGCTCGCCGCATCGATCACCGGCGTGCCCACCATGCCGATGTTGCCGCTGAAATCCGTGTACGAGCCGCCGCAGGCTCCCGTCATGTCGGTATTGCGTGGCGCGCGCATGCCGGGCGCCGAATAGTTCCTGGACCAGTACAGGGTGCCGTCGTCTCCGTCGAAGGCGTAGAGCGTGTTGTTGACCGTGGCGACATAGACGACGTTGTGATCGCCCCCGGAGACGTGGACATGGCCCGCGACCAGCGGCTGGGCGTACACCTGATCGTCCACGGTGAGCGTGAGCACCTTGCCGAATTGCTGCGCATTCACGTTGCCCGTGGTCAATGCGGTCTCGTGGTCGTTCCATCCGGCCCTAGTGTTGTCGTTGTGCTGCGTGAGCACCGACACGGATTGGGGATTCGGAGTGACGATCCGGCTCAGATCGTCCTGACAGGACGCCAGTCCGACGCCGGCCAGGACGAGCCCGGCTGAGATGGTGCGAACGAATTTCAGAAGACCTCCGAGGCAAGGCGGTCAGAGAGGGATAACGCGGGACGAAGATACGAGACCGCTGCGGGGGCAGCCAGCGGAGGAGCCGGAATTGTTGACGCGCTTCAGGCACCGTCCAGCTGGTTGACGGCGCGCTCCGCTTCGCGGATCGAATTGCGATGATCCATCGCGCCCGCGAGATCGGTATTCGCGAACGCGATGCGCCCATGCGGCGCGTTGCGCAGCACGTCGCGCGGGGCGGGCTGGCCGCCCGTGCCGAAGAAGAAGCCCGGCTGGGGATTCACGTAGGCATGTCCCCAGCGGTTGAGAATGATACCGGCGATGTCCTTGCGGGGATCGAATCCGCCCGGGGCGAACATGTCGCCCAGCTGCTCGCGGAAGGCGCGCTCGTATTGCGCGAACGAGGTGGCGAGCAGCTGGGCTCGGCCGCGACTCCCCTGCTCGCCGATCGGCAGACCGGGCTCCGCGAACAGCACCTTGATCGTCAATGCGGTGGGCGAATCGGGCCCGAAACTCGGCGCCATGCCGCCGACGGTCGCCTGTTTGCGCACGGAGAGATAATTGCCCAGCCCCTCGAACCAGCGGCACCCCGACAGCCCCATCTTGTAAAGGAAGCGCCAGTGGCGCACTGCGATGTTCGCCATCAGGCAGGGCGAGCGATAGAACTGCGCGTACGCCGCGCGATGGCCGTCGGGCAGGTCGCCCACGATATGCTTCGTCGTCCAGCTGCCGCCCGCCATCACGACGGCACGGGCCTGCACTGTGAAGAGCCGGTTCCCGCGCACGTATGTGATCACCACGTGGGGCGCATGCGCGGGGTCTCCCGCATGGACGACGCGGATGACGGTAGCGTTCAGGCGAATGCGCGTGGCCTGCCCGGCGCGGTCCAGGGCGCCGAACCGGACCCGATTCTGCCACACGGCGTCCACGGAGCGCGGGCCGGCGAACGCGTCGGGGATGAGCGTCTTCACCATCAGGCGGGCAAAGCCGGTGTTGCCGTCGGGGAACATCTGATCGCCCTGAGCCTCGTCGCCGTCACCCGGGAACTGGGTCTCGATCGCGTAGTTGCAGTACGCCGACAGGACATCGGGCCCCAGGCCGTAGCCGCCGCCCTCGACCGGCGAAAGAAACGTTCGCACCGTTTCGCGACTGATCTGGTGCCGGGCCATCAGATGCTCTTCCAGCGTGATGCCGTCGAGCTGGCGCGACACGGCGTCGCCTTCGGTCGTGGGACTTGGTCCCGGGGTGTCGACCGTGCGCCAGCGCAGCAGGTCGGCTTTGACGGCGTCGGATAACGGCGCCCCATCCAGCCGGCGCCCCCACGGATCCATCACCCACACGCCGGGACGTGCCCCGAACTGCGGTCCGAAATAGAAGCCGTAATTCGCCGGCGTGTCGTACGGCGAGTGCGCGAGCGGCATCTCAGGCGCCGGTCCGCGCCAGGTCTGATAGGCGAACGCGCTTCGATTCATGCCGATCAGCTTGTAGAAGGCGTCGGTGTAGCCGCCGGGCTGGGGCACGAGGAAAATCGCCGAGGCCTGGTGGGCAACGACGGTCTGGCCGTCGACCTTGAACTCGTTGCGCTTGGCCTCGCCGCCGAAGATCGCGTGGTTGTCGAGCACGAGGCAACGGCCACCTCGTTTCTGCTGGAAGAAAACCGCCGCGGCGAGGCCGCTGATGCCGCCGCCGACACAGACCAGATCGTAGCGCTCGCCCGTATCGATCGCGCCCGTCATCGCGCGCTCGAATGCTCCATCGCGCATGCGATGCGCCACGGACATCATCTCGTAGCTGTTGCCATGGGCGCGCGCGTAGTCGCCGACGCCGCCGTAGCCATCCCAGGCATCGGCGGGCGCGATGGTGCCGAACACTGGGACATGGCGCCCCAGGACCAGGCCGGCGCTCGCGAGCAGGGTGCCGTTCAGGAAGTCGCGGCGGGAGATCGGCTCGTCAAGGCCGAGGCGATCGTCAGTCATGAATCGTCAGTCATTCTCTCTAACTTACGCGGAGTACGTTCTCCCGCGACGCCCTGCAACCTTGGGGGCGGTTTCCCCATCCAACTCCCAAATCCACTCCCGGGGTCTCTATGCGGTTCGCCGTCCTCCTCATCGCAGGCTTCCTGGCAGGGCCGATTCTGTCTGCCCAGCGCTCCGTGCCGTCCGATGGACAGTGGCTGATCGAAGCGGCTGATCGTTCAGGCAGCGTCCAGCTCACCATTCAGTACGGTGAGGGCCGGCATTCGAGCAACTGGGGCCGGGATGTGCCCTTGAGCGAGCTGGTGGGTCTCTCCGCGGCGGACATGGGCGGCTCGGGCGCCACGGTGCACTTCAAGATCCAGCGGTCCGCCGGCACGCTCACCTGCGAGGGCTGGTTCGCGCGCGGCAGGGGGTCGGGCCATTTCACCTATCAACCGAATGCGGACTTCGTCGCCGAGCTGGCCAGGCGGGGCATCGACGCGCCGACGGCCTGGGAGCAGTTCGAGATGACGATGGCGGGCGTGGGACTGGAGCTGGTGGACGAGCTGCAGCGACAGCGGTACGCGCGCCCGACCGCCGGGGACCTCGCGCGGATGGCGACGCACGGTGTCGATCTGGAGTACGTCCGGGACCTCGGCGCGCGGGGATACCACCTGGAAGACGCGGAGAGCCTCGTGCGGATGCGGGACCATGGCGTGGATCGCGAATTCATCGAGTCCCTGAATGGCGCGGGCTACAAGAACCTGAGCGCGGAAGCGCTCGTGCGGATGCGGGATCACGGTGTCGACCCCGAGTTCATCGCTTCCGTGAACCGCGCGGGCTACGAGAACCTGGGCACCGAGGACCTCGTGCGCCTGCGAGATCACGGCGTGGACGAAGACTACATCGCGGGCATGAAGGAAGCGGGCTATGCGCCCGCGAACCCCGAGGAGCTGGTGTCGGCGCGCGACCACGGGGTCGATCCGGCCTACATCCGGTCGCTCAAGGAGGCGGGGTACGAGCGCCTGTCTCTGGCCGAGCTCCGCCGGGCCCGCGACCACGGCGTGACCGGGGCATTCATTCGGCGCGTCAAGGCGCGTGGGTACCGTACGCCTTCGCTCGACGAGGTGATCCGGCTGCGGGATCGCGGCCTCGACGAATCCTAGCGGGGCCGCCTAACGAGCCTGGCGTTCACCTGCGGCGCGTAGCGCCGTCAGGTGCATCGCCTGGTTGGGCGGCCAGCAGGACTTGCGGCTGCATGGGCGATGTGGAGGCGACGCTGTAGAACCTGCTTGACAGCCGTGGTAGGAGCCAGCTGGCAAGCCAGCTCTCGATAGCCGCTCGCCGTGTGAGCGTCTCCGCAGCGCCGATGCAAATCGGCCAGGACCGCTACCCACATATAGGAGCCGGCCAGCCACGTCGGGGGTTGGAAACCGTCGAGCACGGCGAGGCCAGCGGCCGGTCCCCGCAGCTCGGCAACGGCGACCGCGCGGTTCAATCTGTGGATTGCGGACGGCGCGATCCGCTCCAGCAGTGCGTAACACTCGACTACTTTGTCCCAGCGCGTTTCCTGAAATGTTGGGGCAAGGCAATGTTCCGCTGCGATCCCCGCCTCCGCATGGTACCGGGAAAAGACGTCGCCGGCGGCGGACTTTGCCAGCCAGGACAGGCCGACCGCGATTTCCCGCCGATCCCAGCTGGCTCGGTCCTGCTCCTCAAGCAGCAGCAGCCCGCCTGTTCCGTCTTGGCGAGCAGTCAACCGAGCCGAATGCAGATGCATTAAAGCCAACAGCGCTGACGTTTCCGGAGACTCGCCCACCGGGTGGTTCGCCAGGATGTCGGTGAGTCGTATCGCTTCGGCGCAGAGCTCACGGCGGATTGCCGACTCCGCGTGGGACGAAAGGTAGCCCTCCGTGAACATGAGATAGAGGATCTTGCGCACGGCGGGGAGTCGCAACGCGTATTGCTCATCCGCAAGCTCGTCGAGGTGTGGCGGAAGTGCTCGCAAACGGTCGCGCGCTCGACTGAGCCGTTTGTACACATTGCCTTCGCTTATGAACAGCCGAAGGGCGATCTCCCGCACCTCGAAGCCGCACAGGATCTTCAGAGCCAACACCAGCTGTGATTCCGTTGGAATTGCCGCGTCGCAGCAAACAAACAGCATGCGGAGCAGGTCGTCCTGCATCTCCCCCGCGAGGAAGGGCTCCACTCTATCTTGCGGAGCAGCGGCGACCTCGGTGGTATTTTGCTCCATGATCCGACGGTGGCGGGTTCGTTGGCGCAACTCGCCCCAAAGGCCGTTATGGGCGACACGAAAGAGCCAGGCTGTCGGATTGTCCGGCACACCCGACACCGTCCACGATTCAAGTGCGGACATCAAGGCAGACTGAACGGCGTCCTCAACTGCGTCGATGTACTGCGCTCCTGCCCGGCGCGAGAGCGTCGCTACCAACCGGCCATATTCGTGGCGGAAGAAGTGCTCGGCCAGCAGCTGTGGTGTGCTCAAGGGGTGCGTATCTCGATGACTTCAACGCCGGAGCCCGGGCCGACGAGTCCCGGGCACTCACGAGCCACTTCGATCGCTTGCCCCAGGCTGTCCGCCGAAACGATCATGTAGCCGCCAACCAGCTCTTTGACTTCCACGAATGGCCCATCCGGGGCTGGATCCGCCGTGGCGAGTTTTCCATCGCCGAGCTTTCCGCCCATGTCGACGAGGTTCTTCTTGAACTTCTGCTGCCAGGCGCCGAACTTCGCGTACATCTCCTGCATTTGCGCGGGCGAGGGACGCTCGGCGTTGCCATCCGCCAGTTTGCGCTGCAAGCACAGATACTTGGGCATGACTGTCTCCTTGTGAGTGTCGCCAGTCAATCCGATCGACACCCAATGACGCACGGGAAGACAAAAATTGGACACTCACCGGCGTTTCTTTTCCGGAAGGGCCACGCTCGTCCGCCCAACGGATCGCGCTCAAGCTGCGGCCTGCGGCGGCCGCAATCAAGATAGATCCATTCACCACCAAGCGGCCGCCCCAGGCCGGCCCGCTTCAGCGCTGGTCAGGCTCAATGTTATGAAGCCCGCGAAAGAAACAAGCCAAGCAAGTCTTGGGCGGTATGTGCAATCAACAGAGGCCAAAGGGTTCGAGTCCGCTGATAATAGAGAGTCAGCACGATTGCGAAAGGCGCAATCCCGACAACGCCAAGTGGCCCCTGGTACAGGTGGAACAAGAGTCGCAAACCGACGCTTACGGCTGTTGTTCTGATGCCTCCCCATGCCTTGAGCGCAGTAATCGTGTAACCGAGGAAGTAGAACTCCTCAAAGAGAGGGTTCAGTATCGAGACAACACCTATGATGGGGGGGGAGGCCGTAACCCTTATCCGAGAGGCAACTAGGTGCGCGGTCTCAGCCTTGGTCGCGAAAAGTGAGATAGCGAGACCAATCACGACGAGGACCGCATAAGTCAGCAACAACAAGCCGAGGGCGTGAAGAATGTGAGCAGCGCGCCAAGGCCGAGTGACCTTCGCAAGTGTCCATCCACGGGCGCGGAGGATGGGGAGAAGTAGGAGTATTAGTAGAAATTCCAAACCAATCGTACCAAGGAGGTCTCCGGAAGTCAGAATTAGAGGTCCGGTAGTCCGCTCGAGGACGGTCCGAATTGCGTGTATACCCAGAAACAGTACGAGTGGTAGGCTGAGGACTAGCCATGTCTCGGATCGAGGTGTCAGAGCGAAGGCAGTCCGCTCAATGACCCCGGCCAGGCGAGTGCTGAAGGTCCGATCCCGATTCGAGGAGTTACTCGGCATGCAGGCGTGCAGCCTAACGGATCTCGCTCAAGCTGCGGCCTGCGGCGGCTTCATGCGGTGGTTGGGCGGCACAGTCGTCAATCCGGCTCACAAGACCAATCCAACCCGTACCTGGGACTGCCAGTAGTTGAGGTAGGTTACTTCACCCAACACGTGCAGCCGTCGGATGGCGAGGATGCTGCCCCCGACCAGGGCTCCAACGTTGTGGCGCGAGGATCCGCGAAGCGGCAAGTCGAAGGGTGGGTGTTGCCAGATCCAGTCGAGTTCGTAAGCCGGTCCCGCCCAGATGTGGCTGGACTGTGACGCAATGACAAGCTCGCGACCAAGCCGAGCGCAGACGAGTAATTGGGTCGAACGCAAGTTGAAGGGAGGCTCGGACTGGTCGAGATAGGCATGTTCATGAACGTAGATGCCGAGTCCACCCGTCCACACGGCGCGCCGAAAGGGGGTCAGAGTCAGGCCTGCTCCGAGCGTGTAACGGAAGTAGTCGGAACCTGGTCGTTGCTCGTCCAACCCTGCGTGCCACGCGAAGCCATTGACCTCAAGGAGAATCTCGGGTGTAACTGCGACGCGGACAAAGAGTGCTGGACGGCCCCAATCGGTATCGTGTGACGTACTGTCGTTGTAGGAGATGGTTCGATGGGTTCGCTGCACAAAGAATCCGACTTCGAACTGCCGCGTGCCATGTGTTGCGGGCCAAGCCTGGGCAACCACGAGTGAGGGCTGTAGGCAAAGAATCAGGATGGCAAATGCTGAACGTATCATTTGATAGTCCTGTGCCGCCTAACGTGCGCACTTCTGCGGGCGTGACATCAGAAGGCGCTCCGACAGCTGGGCGGGTTTACGAGACAGCAGCGCCTGAAGGCACGAAGCCAGACTAGGGCACCTCTCTGCCGGTTGTCGTGTCCATGAAAACAGGCGTCCATGTGGTACCGGCGGTGCCTCCGCCGATTCGCCGTGAGATGACATATCGGTGGCCAGCTTGGGCGAGAAACTCGATGCGCACGGCCTCCATCGAAACAAAGCCCGCGCGAGCGCTGGGCTGGGCCACGAGGATCCGTTTGCCCGGCAAGACCTGGATCGCGACGACATCATGTGTCCGAGCCCAGCGTTGGAGACTGTGACCGTCAATCGATATCAAGAACATGTTACGGTCATTTTGGATAACCGCCACGGATTCAGCGGGCTGGGGTGCTCCCTCATAGAGCTGGACCGGACCAGGCGTCAGATTTATGCCACCGCGCATGCAGCCGGCGAGGCTAACGGCTCCCGCTACACCAATCCAGGCCCATCTCATGATCCGGCTTAACGCCGCGAACAGCAGCCCTGTCATTTCCTGGCCTCGGGCGTCCGGTCCACCAACTTGCCCGTGATGAGCTGCGCGAGCAGCACATCCACCAATGAGCCGCCGTTCCCTGCCGTGCCGCCGGCCACAATATCCGGCACCAGCTTGACGCCGCTCGACGCCAGCGCTTTCGCGACCTCGATCGTCGCGTAGTTGCCCGGGTTGATGGCCTCACCTTTCCGCTTGAGCACTTCCGCTTCCGCGCTGCCCACGGCGGTGATCTTCTTGCCTTCGGCCTCGCCGATCATGAGCAACACCCTGGCGTCGACCTCGGCATTGATCTGCTTGGACTTGGCTTCGCCCTCGGCCTTCCGGATTCTGGTCTGGGCGTCGAAGGTGGCGATTTCCACTTGCCGTTCCGCGTTCACTACCGACGGCTGCGTGTCGGCCTGCGCTTGGGCCTGGGCCAGCTCCTTGCGCACCTCCTGGGCCTGCTTCTGCGTGGCATACGTGACCCGCTCCTGCTCGGCCAGCTTCCGATCGGTCAGCGTCTTCATCAGCGCTTCGGGCGGCACGATGTCCCCGATCAGCGTGTCCACCGCCCCGACGTCGTATTCGGTGAGCGCGGCGGTGATGGCCTGCCGCGCTTCGCTCTGGCGGTTGACCCGCTCCTTCAGGAAGTCGATCACGTCCGACTTCTGCGCGGCGTTGCGGAAGTAGTTGCCGATCGTCGGCTCGAGCACCTGGGTGACGAGATTGGCCATGCTTCCAAAGCGTGCGATGACCTTGGGAGCCGCGTTGCGCGGGATGTGAATGATCTGGGACACGTCCAGGTTGAACGTGAAACCGTCCTGCGACCGCACGGTGATGCTGGACAGTCGCTCGTCCAGCTTGTGGGCCTCGGTCTTGCCGGTGGCCCAGTTGAGCACGACGTTGGCCGTCGGGACCAGCTCGATTTTGGTCGTCCGGTGATTGATGGGATACTTGCCGGGGTCGAGCGGCTCGACCCACACGCCCCGCTGCCCCTTGATGACCATGTTGCCATGCTTGAACGCCGCGCCGGTGACATCCTCCCCCCGCGACCCGACGTAGGAAATCACAACTCCGACTTGCGCGATCGGGACGACCGTCATGTCCACGACTTCCACCTGCGCAAACTTTGGATTGATGAAGTACCGGCCCGGCAGGAGCACCTCCTCCTGCAACCCCTTGCTCCCGCGGTGATCCACGAACGCCTGGGCATCCTGGAACGAGTTATGACCTTCAATCACCGGTCCCGCGATGTCACCGGACACCGTGGTGAGCGAAACGCCTTCCATCGTCTCCACGATGCCGATCCTGTCGGCAGGAATCTCGATCGCCGGACAGGGCCGGATGGTGAACAGGGCCGTATTGATGCGGTAGCTTCCCGGCGGGATCACGGCGAGCTGGGGTCCGCGTTCGCCGCCGTTGGACAGAAAGGCGCGAGCGTTCTGGAAGGAATCGCTCGACACCCGCTTGCCCAGCACGCGGCCGACCCCGATGGGCGCGCCATCCCTGGCTTCTACGATGCCGATGGACCCTTCCGGCAGCACCGCGAAGCGCTGCAGCGTGGTCGCGTACTGCCATGGCCACAGCCACCAATGCAGCCCCGGAGCCAGGGTATCCGCCTGGATACCCGCCTCGCCCTTGAGCGCGATGATGCGGCCGTCCGGCAGCGTCTTGTTCGCCCCGACCAGGACGAACTTCTTGGTGACGATCCCGACGCTGTCCTCCGGGACGATGAAAATCCCGATCAGCCGCAACACCTTCTTGTAGGCGACCAGCACGATCAGGACCAGCAGTCCGACCGCCCCCCACCCGATCAAGCGCACGAGATCCAGGTCCATGCGGCACTCTCCCTCAGGCACACGTTAGGCAGCGGATGCGACGCACCCGCGTGCCTCGCTTCACGGATCGAGTAAAACGATCTCCTGAGCGGGCGCGGGTCAGGGGGGATAATACGTCGCGGAAGACCAATCAGCCGCTGTAACGAAATGCCCCGCCAGAGGCGGGGGCGAGTCGAGCGCGCTGCGACTCTAGGGCTGCCGGCCTCCGAGGGCCGCCTGCAACTGACGCAGCACTTCCCCCAGCCGGGCCAGGTCCGCTCCGTACCGCGCCCAGTCGCCGGCGCGCTGCGCCGCGATGGCGCTCTGATACAGCTGGACGGCCTGGCTGGTGAGATCTGCGGCGCGACCGGCGCCGGGCCGGGCGGCGGACGACGGCTCAGCCGCCACCGCGGCGGGGGCCGCCGCACCGGAGAACAGCCGCGCCAACCCGGCCTCGAGCGTCTCCTCCATCACGACCTGGTTCTGGTAGGCGACGACGACGCGCTTCAGCTCGGGAATGCCCCCGCCCTCGGCCCGCAGATAGATCGGCTGCACGTAGATGAGCGACTCTTCAATGGGGATGACCAGCAAGTGGCCGCGAATCACTTCGGAGCCGTGCTGGTCCCAGAGCGAGGTTTGGCGGGAGATCTCGGGATCCTGGTTGATCCGATTGACGATCTGGGCCGGTCCGTAGACGAGGCTCTGTTTGGGGAAGCGATACACGACCAGCTGGCCATAGTGCTCCCCGTCGTTGCGCGCCACCATCCACGAGGCCAGGTTGTCCTTGCCGCTCGGCGTGAACGGGGCCATGAGGATGAATTCCGCCTGGCGCTCCTCGGGCAGCCGCATCACGATGTGGCGCAGGAACGGATCCCGCTGTTCGGCCGACCGCGACAACACCGGCCTCTGCCACTGGTCCTCCCGGTGGTAGAAGATGTCCGGCTCCGCCATGTGGTAGCCTGCGTACATGTCGGTCTGCATCCGGAACAAGTCCTCAGGGTAGCGCAGGTGCGCGCGCAGATCCGCCGGCATCGCGTCGAGCGGCTGGAAGATGCCCGGGAACACCTTCGCCAGGGTCCGCACCAACGGATCGGCTGCGTCGGCCAGGTAGGCCGTGACGGTGCCGTCGAAGGCGTCGATCACCACCTTCACGCTGTTGCGGACGTAGTTCGTGCCGTCGGCGAGCGGCTCCGCGTAGGGGTAGCGGCTGGTCGCGGTGTAGGCGTCGAGGATCCAGCGGAGCCGGCCCGAATCCCCGACCACGAGATAGGGATCGCCGTCGAAGGCCAGGAACGGCAGCGCCGTGCGCGCACGCTCGCGGATGTTCCGGATGTAGAGCGCGCGGCTGTCGTTCGTGATGTCGCTCGACAACAACACCTTCAGGGAGCCAAGATAGGTCGCGAGCACGAGCCGGCGCAGCCACGAGCCGACCCGGACGCCTCCCGTCCCCGCGTAGGAGGCGTAGATGTTCTCGTCGCCCGAAGGGTAGTCGAACTCCCGCTGGTGGGTGCGGGCGAACACCCAGGAATCGGTGAGCTCGCCGAAATAGATCTCCGGGCGCGTCACCTGCAGCGACACATTGGACGCCGGCGGCAGATTCTTGATGAACAGGACCGGCAACCCCTCCGCCGTCACCTGGTTCACCGGCCCGAGGGTGAGCCCCATCCCGTGGGTGAAGGTGAGATGCTCGTTGATGAACGTCCGCGTCGGCAGCGAGGCCGCGTTCAGCTCGCGCGGTGAGAGCAGCACCTGCCGGTACTTCCCATCGATCCAGTAGCGGTCGTCGTCCACCGAGACGAAATCGTAGTAGGTGCGGATCTCCTGCAGCTGTCCAAATGTCTGCAGCAGCGGCTCGCGATCCCACAACCGGACGTTCAGGATGGTCGCCTGGTTCGCCTCGATGTCCCGGCTGGTGAGCTCGGACTCGCCGGTCAGGTCGCGCGTCACGACGTTGTCGAGCCCCCACGCGCGCCGCGTCGCGGCGATATGGAAGGCGAGCTGCGGCGTTTCCTTCACCAGCTCGTTCGGGGCCACGGCCAGCTTCTGGAAGATCGCGGGGTACAGGACGACGCCAAGCAGCGACACGCCAAAGTAGATCCCGAGCGCGAGCAGGGTGGCCCGGGCGAGCCGGTGGGTGCGGGTCCCCCACAGCACCAGCGCGCCACCCGCGACCGCCGCGAGACCGGCGAGCCGCAAACCGGTGAGAGTCGCATGGAGATCCGCGAAGCTCGCCCCGACTAGTGGTCCCGTCGTCGAATACAACAACCCCGGGACGCGAACGAAGTACACCCGCAGCGCCGCCAACAGGAACAGGAAGGCGATCAACCCGGCCAGGTGCCATTGCGCCGACGGCTCCACCGACACCCGGCGTCGCTGCGCGACGACGTCCTGACGCAGCACGTACAGCACGACGGTCGCGATCAGCGCGGCGATCGTGAGCACCGTGAGAAAGCCGATGGCGCTCGCCACCACCGGCAACGTGAACACGTAGTAACCGACGTCCTTGCCGAAGACCGGATCCGAAACGCCGAACGGCGTCCGGTGCAGGAATTGGAGTACGCCAAGCCACCCGGCCGTGGCTGCCAGGCCAAACAAGAGCGCCGGGCCGAGTGCCGCCGGCAAGGTCAGGCGGCGCAGCAGCTGCGTCACATCCAGGGCGGCCCCCTGGTTGAGACGAAGCACCAGCGGCTCTGGAAGAACGCCCCGCTGCGCGAACCGCAGGTTGGTATAGAGGAAGGCGAACGCCACGACGCCGACCCCAACCCCGAGGAGCGTCTTCGCCACCAGCCGGGTCGCGAACACGCGCTCGTAGCCCAGGGCTCGGAACCAGGGCCACTGCGCGGCGAGCGTGACCAGATTGGGCAGAAGCAGCACGAGGAGGACGACCACGAAGGCCCAGACGAGCAGGCGGCTACGGCGCGGTCGAGCAGGTCTCAGACGAGGCGACATGGGGCGAGCGGTCATGCGACTAACCTAACCCCCAAGCGTGATCGGCGACTCGTATGCCGTGACAAAGCTGGGGTATCACTTCTGCCACACCGCATATCCATCATTCCGCAGCTCGCGCGCCAGTACCCGCTCCATCCGCTGCGCCTCCTTGTACGGAAGCGGGTTCAACTCGGCGTAGAGATCGGGTCTCAGTCGCACACCGTAGCGGCGCACGTAACTGTTGTCCTTGACGCCGTAGCGATGCCGGTCGAACCGGATCGCGGGATCGAGACCCGTCATTCCGACATAGAGCGGCGGCTTGCGGGCGTCGTGGTGGGGATTGGCAGCGCGATACTTGGCGTGGCGCAGCACCGCCCGATCGAGCTCGATGACGTAGACGTGATGACGGGCGGGCATGAGTTGTACCAGGCTAACCCTCCCTCCGTGTCGATTCCAGGCAGCCTCGTTCGACGTATCCTTGGGCAGTCAAACCATTCATTCCAAGGCCGAGGTTAACCTACGGCGGCTACGGCGGCGGCCTGCCATCCACGAACGTTGGCCCCGGCTGGATCTGATCGACGCGCCACATCAACCATCCCTGCGGCGTCCGAATCCACGACTCCCGTTGCACCACCGAGGTCCGGATTTCGTGGAGCGTGCCGTCGGGGAATCGCTGCTGCCGGACCGTCCGCTGATCGACCAAGGCGAGCGCGGTATCGCCCGAACGGAGAGGGCAAGGAGCGGAATCATGTGTAAGTTCGACGCACGCGACGACCGAAGGGTTGCGCGACTTGCTCGAGGAGGATCTCATGAAACCGAACGCGCTGTTACGCATCACGTCGCTGCTCACGGTCCTGCTCGCCACGCTGCACCTGACGAGCGACATCGTCGGCGGCGAGGTCATAAGGCCGGGAGGGTTTCTCACCGTCACGCTCATCCTGGTCGTCTGGCTATACGCCGCGCTGGTGCTGGCCGAGCGGCGATCGGGGCACATCATCCTCCTCGTCGGGTCGCTGCTGGGCCTCGGCATCCCGTTTCTCCACCTCAGTGGGCCGCGCGGTTTTGTCGGCCGCGACTTCCTCTTCGTCTGGACACTCCTCGCCCTCGGCGCTTCCACCGCCTTCTCCCTCATCCTCTCGGTACAGGGACTGTGGAGCCTCAGAAAGGGCCGCAGCATCCCCAAGTAGCAGATCCCTTCCTCTTATTTCCCCCTGCCCAAAAGCAAGCGAGCCTGTCATCCCTTCGCTACGCTCAGGGCAGGCTCTGAGCGAAGCGCGCGGAACGCGCGCGTAGCGAAGGATCTGCTTTGGGTGATAGGATGTCATCCCATGATTACCAGCCTGCTACTCCTCCTACAACTCGGCACGCCGCCCGTCTACGACCGCGTGATCCTCGGCGGACACGTGATGGATCCGGCTTCCCAGCTCGATGGGGTCCGCAATATCGGACTCTCAGGCGGTCGCATCGCCGTCATCACGACCGAAGCGATAGTGGGCCGGGACACGATCGACGCCCGCGGCCTCGTCGTCGCCCCGGGCTTCATCGACCTCCACGCCCACGGACAGGCGCCTGAGACCTATCGGTACTATGCCCTGGATGGGGTGACGACAGCGCTGGAGCTCGAGCTGGGCACGGCCGACGTCGCGGCCTGGTACCGCGAGCGCAGTGCCGGCGAGCTCGTCAACTACGGCGTCTCGATCGGCCACATCAAGGTCCGGATGGCGGTGATGCACGACTCCGGTACGCGGATGCCGGTGGGCGACGGCGCCTATCGCGCCGCGTCGCCTGCAGAGATCGCCGAGATCGCACAACGGATCGAGACTGGTCTCCGCGACGGCGCGGTCGACATCGGCGCAGGGTTTCCCTACACGCCCGCGGCTACGCGCGATGAGCTGTT
>Ga0075424_100003465_pt1 | contig 14778 bp, 12 predicted proteins | sample SoiMethybrSBSTD3_FD_75301 | JGI IMG/M metagenome (GOLD analysis project Ga0075424, IMG submission 75301) | Bulk soil microbial communities from a Populus tree surrounding site in Tennessee, USA - Soil MetaG P. TD hybrid SBSTD3 | ecosystem: Environmental > Terrestrial > Soil > Tree plantation... | reverse complement strand
CCGCCTCAGATGTGAGGTCTTGCTTCCGTTCACGGCACCGTGCGAGACTTCGCGGGTCCGGGCCTCGCCTGGACCTGACGGCGGCACGACGCGGGCACGTGCCGCCGTCGCCTTTGGGGGGCTGTTGCTATCGTGAGGCCACTCCCGGGCGCGTAGCTCAGCGGGAGAGCGCTCGCCTCACACGCGAGAGGTCGCTGGTTCGAACCCAGCCGCGCCCACCGACCCGGCGTATCCCTTCGCAGGCCTCCGACACGACGGACACCTGTCGTTCACATCCCCGTTGCTAGTCTGCGGGCGGCGCGGCCCGGCCCGTCGCTGCCGACCGAGGAGGATGCCCGTATGTCACAGACCGTCACGACCGTCGCCGCGCGGACCGAGGGGCTCCGCAAGGTCTACGGCTCCGGGGACGCCACCGTCGAAGCCCTCCGCGGGATCACGCTGGACTTCGCGAGCGGCGGCTTCACGGCGATCATGGGCCCGTCGGGCTCGGGGAAGTCGACGCTCCTGCACTGCATGGCAGGGCTGGACACCCCGACCGAGGGACGCATCTTCATCGGCGACGTCGACATCACCACGCTCTCCGAGCGACAGCTGACGCAGCTGCGGAGGGACAAGATCGGGTTCGTGTTCCAGGCCTTCAACCTGATCCCCACGCTGACGGCGGGCGAGAACATCACCCTGCCGCTCGACATCGCCGGCCGCGACGTCGACCGAGCGTGGTTCGACGAGGTCGTGAAGACGACGGGACTCGAGGATCGGCTGAGCCACAAGCCGGCCGAGCTCTCCGGCGGACAGCAGCAGCGGGTCGCCGGGGCCCGGGCGCTCGTCTCGCGACCCGAGATCGTCTTCGCCGACGAGCCCACCGGGAACCTGGATTCCCGCTCGAGCGAGGAGCTCCTGACGTTCCTCCGCGGCGCCGTCGATGAGCACGGCCAGACGATCATCATGGTGACGCACGACGCGAAGGCGGCGGGCTTCGCCGACCGCGCCGTCTTCCTGGGCGATGGCCGGGTCGTGGACGAGATGGCGTCCCCGACCGCCGACGGGATCCTCGACCGACTGAAGTCACTCGAGGGATAGATGCTCCGGGCGACGATCAAGAGCCTCCTGGCCAGGAAGCTCCGACTGGTGCTGACCGCGATGGCGGTCGTGCTCGGCGTGGGATTCACCGCGGGAACGTTCGTCCTGACGGACACGGCGCTCGCGAGCTTCGACTCGTTGTTCGGGGAGGCCTACTCCAACATCGACGTCGTCGTCCAGGCGCACCAGGCGTTCAACCCCACGGAGGGCGGCGGTCCCGGTGGTGGCGGCGGTCAGGAGTTGAACCCGGTGCCGGAGAGCGTCCTGCCGAAGGTTCAGGCCGTGCCCGGCGTGCGGTACGCGGAGGGGTCGGTGCAATCGCTCGCCCAGATCATCGACCCCGCCACCGGCAAGGTGATCTCGTCGGGCGGCGCACCCACGATCGGGAGCTCGTGGTCGCCGAACAGCTCCGCCTTCACGCTCGTGGAAGGCACGGCGCCCGCCGGGCCGCACGACGTCGTGATCGACGCGGGCACGTCGACGGACCACGATCTCGCGGTCGGCCGGCAGATCCGCGTCGTGACCTCGACCGGACCGGGCGAGTACACGATCTCCGGCATCGTCCGCTTCGGCAGCTCCAACAGCCTCCTCGGCGCGTCCTTCGCGATCTTCGATCTCCCGACCGCGCAACGGCTCTTCCAGCGCGAGGGGGTGTTCGACTTCATCTACGTCAAGGGAGACGGGTCGGTCACGCCGGACCAGCTCGCCGCTCGGATCGCAGGCGTCCTCCCGAACGGCTATGAGGCGATCACCGGAGCCAGCGCGGCGAGTCAGCAACAGGACCAGGTGAACACCGGCCTCGGCTTCCTGCGGACCGGCTTGCTGGTGTTCGGCTTCGTGGCGCTGTTCGTCGGCGCGTTCATCATCTTCAACACCTTCAACATCGTCGTCGCGCAGCGGAGCAGGGAACTCGCCTTGTTCCGCGCGCTCGGCGCCCGCCGGCGACAGGTGCTCACATCGGTCCTGGTCGAGGCCGCCGTGGTCGGCCTGGTCGCATCGATCGTCGGGGTGGGCGTCGGGATCGTGCTCGCGATCGGGCTCAAGGCGCTCGTGGCGGCGATCGGCCTGAAGCTGCCGCCGACGGCGCTCGTCATCGCGTCCAGGACCGTGATCGTGTCGCTCATCCTCGGAACCACGATCACCCTGCTGGCCGCGATCACCCCGGCACGGCGGGCGTCGAAGGTCGCCCCCCTCGAGGCCCTCCGCGAAACACAGATCGTCACGACGGGGATCCGCCGTCGTGTGATGGTCGGAACGATCGTCACCGTCGCGGGCGTCGGCGTGCTCGCCGCCGGGTTGTTCGGCGGCGTGTCGAACGCGGGTCTCGTCGTGGGGCTCGGCGCGGCGCTCACCTTCGTCGGCGTCGCGATGCTGTCGCCGCTCGTCGCCCGTCCGATCTCCACGGTGCTGGGCACCCCGTTCCGTCGCACGATCGCCGGGAAGCTGGGTGGAGAGAACGCCAACCGGAACCCGCGACGGACCGCGTCGACGGCCGCCGCGCTGATGATCGGACTCGGGCTCGTCACGTTCGTCGCCGTGTTCGCGGCATCCTTGAAGTCCTCGGTGACCGAGGTGCTCGACGAGACGCTCCGAGCGGACCTGATGCTCACCGCACAGCAGTTCGCGCCGTTCTCTCCGCAGCTCGCCAAGGACCTGTCATCCGACCAGGACTTCTCCACGGTCTCGGTGCTCCGGCAGGGCGCCGAGGCGAAGGTCCGATCGTCCACGACGTTCCCGGTGGCGGTCGACCCGGCGACGGTCGAGGACGTGGCGAGCATCGACATGGACACCGGCTCGATCGCCGACCTCTCGCAGCCGGACACCGTCGTCGTTTCGAGGACCGAGGCGGACTCGAAGGGCTTCGTCGTGGGTTCGACCGTCCCGATGGAGTTCGCGCGGACGGGCCTGCAGGAGCTGAAGGTCGTCGGGACCTTCGAGCCGAACGCGCTCCTGAACGACTACGGCGTGTCGCTCGACACCTACGACGCGAACGTCGCGCAACAGCTCGACTCCATCGTGTTCCTGAAGTACGCCCCCGGGGTCGATCAGGCGGCCGCTCGAGCGAAGGTCGAGGCTCTCGTCGCGCAGGACTATCCGAGCGTGCAGGTGAACAACCAGGAGGAGACGAAGCGGCAGTACGTGCAGCAGGTGGATCAGCTGTTCGCGATCGTCTACGTCCTGTTGATCCTGTCCGTGATCATCTCCGCGTTCGGGATCGTCAACACGCTGGGACTCTCGATCTACGAGCGGATCCGGGAGCTCGGGCTCCTCCGCGCGGTGGGGATGAGCAAGCGACAGGTCAAACGGATGGTGAGGGTCGAGTCGGTCATCATCGCGGTCCTCGGGGCGATCCTCGGGTTGGTGGTCGGTGTGTTGTTCGGGTGGGCGTTGCAGCAGGCGCTCTCGGACGTGGGGATCGACCGGCTCGCGATCCCGGTGAGGCAGCTCGTCATCATGCTCATCGTGGCCGCCCTGATCGGCGTCGTCGCAGCGATCTGGCCGGCGCGCCGCGCGGCCAAGCTCGACATCCTCCAGGCGATCACGTACGAGTAGCGCGGCGCGCCGGTCGACGGCGCCGACCGACCGGCAGCACACCGTGGGCTATCCTCCATGGATGCCGCAGCTGACGCTCTCCGACGGCACCCTCGTCCAGCTTCCCGAGGGGGAGCCCGTCGGGAGCGGCTTGGATCAGGACGCGATCGCGGCCCGGGTGGACAGCGAGCTCCGAGACCTCTCCTTCGTCCCCGACGGTGACGTCGCGGTCGAGGCGGTCGACGCGGCCTCCGAAGAAGGCCTGCACATCCTCCGCCACTCCGCGGCGCACGTCCTGGCGCAGGCGGTGTGCCGGTTGTGGCCCGGGACGCGGTACGCGACCGGTCCGGCGATCACCGACGGGTTCTTCTACGACCTGGCGATCCCCGCGCACGTCTCCGTCGACGACCTCCCGCGGATCGAAGAGGCGATGCGCGAGATCGTCGCGGCCGACCAGGCGTTCGTGCGGGAAGAGGTCTCGCGACCCGAGGCGCTTGACCGTTTCGACGGACAAGACTTCAAGCGGGAGATCATCGAGAAGATCGGGGAGGAAGAGGGCGAGGTCGCCGCCGGCGACGTCGTGAGCCTCTACCGGAACGACGGCTGGGTCGACCTGTGCCTGGGGCCGCACGTGCCGTCGACCGGGCGGATCGGCGCCTTCCAGCTCACGTCCCTCTCGGGGGCGTACTGGCGCGGCGACGAGCGGAACCCGCAGCTCACCCGGATCTATGGGACCGCGTGGGCGACGCAGGAGGACCTGGAGGCCTACCTCCACCGCCTCGAGGAGGCCGAGCGCCGCGATCACCGCCGGCTCGGGCGCCAGCTGGATTTGTTCTCGAGCCCCGAGGAGCTCGGCCCCGGGTTGTGGATCTGGCATCCCCGCGGCGGCGTGTTCCGCAAGGCGCTCGAGGATTGGGTCCGGGACCTGCACCTCGAGCGGGGATACGACCTGGTCGTGACGCCGCACATCGCTCGGTCCGTCCTGTGGAAGACGAGCGGCCATCTCGAGAAGTATCGCGACAACATGTACCCGCCGATGCAGACCGACACCGGCGACTACTACGTGAAGCCGATGAACTGTCCGTTCCACGTGCTCGTGTACAAGTCCTCGGTCCGGAGCTACCGCGAGCTCCCGATCCGGCTCGCGGAGCTCGGCACGATCTACCGGTACGAGAAGATCGGGACGCTGCACGGTCTCCTGCGGATCCGCGGCGGGACGCAGGACGATTCGCACATCATCTGCCGCCCGGACCAGCTCGTGGACGAGATCCTCGGGGTGTTCGACCTCACGCTCGAGATCCTGGGGACCTTCGGCTTCGACGAGCCCGTCGTCGAGCTGTCCACCCTCCCCGGACAGACGATCGTGAACGAGGCGATGGCGATGAAGGCCACGGAGGCGCTCACGACGGCGCTCGACCGCAGCGGGATGTCGTACCGCGAAGCGAAGGGCGAGGGGGCGTTCTACGGGCCGAAGGTCGACCTCCACTTCCACGACGCGATCGGCCGCCGATGGCAACTCACGACGGTGCAGTGCGACTTCGCTCTCCCCGAGCGCTTCGACATGGAGTACGTCGGCGAGGACAACGAGCGACACCGGCCGGTGATGATCCATCGCGCGATCCTCGGCACGCTCGAGCGGTTCAGCGCGGTGTTGATCGAGCACTACGGTGGGGCGTTCCCGCTCTGGCTCGCACCGGAGCAGATCCGCTTCGTCCCCGTGGCGGACCGGCACGTCGTGGCGTGTGACGACCTCGCGGAGCGGGCTCGCGCGGCAGGCCTGCGCGCGCACGTCGACGCGACCCACGAATCCGTCGGCAAGAAGGTTCGGTCGGCGCAGGTGATGAAGGTGCCGTACACCGTGGTGGTCGGCGACCGCGACCTCGAGGCCGGCGCGTTCACGGTCAGGGATCGCAACGGCGTCGAGACGCCTGGCGTGCCCTTCGACCAGATCGTCACGGCGCTGACCGCGGAGTCGGCGTCGCGCAGCCTGGAGTCGACCGACTTCGCCGCCTCCTGAGGTCGCCGTGGAGCACCTGTGGAGCCCGTGGAGGATGGAGTACCTCCAGGCGAACAAGGACGTCGTCGAGGACCGATGCGTCTTCTGCACGCTCCTCGAGGAGGGTGACCCGGATGGGGAACGCATCCTCCGCCGCGACTCGCTCGCGTTCGCGGCGCTCGCGAAGTACCCGTACGCGCCCGGGCACGTCCTCGTCCTGCCGATGCGGCACGTCGCCGACGTCGAGGACCTGACCGACGAGGAGCAATCAGGGATCACGGCACTCATCCGGCGCTCGGTCCACGTCCTGCGTGACACGGCCGACCCTCACGGGTTCAACGTGGGCCTGAACCTCGGCCGCGTCGCGGGCGCGGGCATCCCCGAGCACCTCCACTGGCACGTCGTCCCCCGGTGGAGCGGCGACACGAACTTCATGCCCGTGATCGGCGACACGCGCGTGCTCCCCGAGTTGCTGGACGAGACCTACGCGAAGCTCCGTCCCGGGTTCGAGGTGGGGTGATGGACGGGACCATCGAGCTCCCCGACGGGGCCACGATCCGTTGCGAGACGGTGGGCGAGGGACCCGACGTCGTGCTGCTCCATCCGGGGCTCTGGGACGGGCGCGTCTGGGACCGGCAGATGGAGACGTTCCCGGCGGCCGGGTACCGCGCGACGCGGTACGACCTGCGAGGGTACGGCGGGTCGAGCAGACCGACCGCGGAGCCGTACGCCCACGTCGACGACCTGATCGGCGTGATGGACACCCTCGGGATCGAGCGAGCCGCGATCGTCGGCTGTTCGATGGGCGGGCACGTCGCGATCGATGCGGTGCTCACCCATCCCGAGCGCGCGTGGGCGCTCGTCCCGGCGGCCGCGGGGCTCGGCGGCTTCGAGCCGCTCCAAGAGGAGCTCGACTGGTGGGACGACGCGTTCGCGGGCTACGAGGAGGCCGTCGAAGCCGGCGACCTCGAACGGGCCCGCGAGATCGAACTGCGGGTCTGGGCTCCGCTCGGGACCGACGATCCCGCGGGACAGGCGATCCGGCGGATCGCGCTGGACAACATGCACGAGCTCACGATGGACACGAGCGCCCAGACGGAGATCGATCCACCGGCCGCGCACCGGCTCAGCGAGGTCGACGCGCCGACGCTCGTCCTGAAACCCGAGCACGACCCGTCGTACCTGCGGCGCACAGCCGATCTGATCTCGACCGAGATCCCGGGCGCCCGTCTCGTGCTGATCGAGGACGCGGACCACGTCGTGAACCTGCGCCAACCCGAACGGTTCGACGAGGTGGTGCTGGGGTTCCTGGACGAGGTCCGTCCGGCCGGCTGAGCGGTCTTACCGCTTCTGCGCCTCCTCGCGCGCCCGCTGGTAGTCCTCGATCACCTTCGACGCGAGGTGCGAAGGCATCTCTTCGTAGTGCGAGAACGTCATCGAGAACGCGCCGCGTCCGCCGGTCATCGAGCGAAGGTCGATCACGTACCGGGCGACCTCTCCCTGCGGCACGAGCGCGTTGATCCGCTGCTTGCCGCCGCCGATCTGCTCCATCCCCTGGATCTTGCCGCGCTTCGCGTTCAGGTCGCCCATGATGTCGCCCGTGAACGACTCCGGTACGACGACCGACAGTTGCACGATCGGCTCGAGCAGGGCCACGCCTGCCTTCTCGACGGCCTCCTTCAACGCGAGCGATCCCGCGATCTGGAAGGCCATGTCCGAGGAGTCGACCGTGTGGAACTTGCCATCGACGAGGGTCACCTTGATGTCGACCATCGGGTTCCCGCTCAAGACGCCCTCCGACATCGTCTTCACGATGCCCTTCTCGATGGAGGGGATGAACTGCTGCGGGATCGCGCCTCCCGTGATCCGGTCCTCGTAGACGAAGCCCTCCCCGCGGGGGAGCGGCTCGAGCTCGATCATGCAGATCGCGTACTGACCGTGCCCCCCGGTCTGCTTCACGTGGCGACCCTGGGCGGAGGCCTTCCCGCGCACCGTCTCCCGGTAGGCGATCTTCGCGGGCTCGTGGACGACGTCGACGCCGAACTTCGCCTTCAGCCGGCTCATCTGGACGTCCAGATGCGCCTCGCCCATGCCGTAGACCACGAGCTGATGCGTCTCCTCGTTCCGCGCGACGTGGAACGAGGGATCCTCCTCACGAAGGCGGGCGAGCCCGGTCGCGAGCTTGTCCTCGTCGCCCTTCGCCGCCGGCGCGATCGCGTAGGCGAGGAGCGGCTCGGGGAGATCCACGGGCTGGAGCTGCACGGCGTCGTCCTTCGTCGACCACGTGTCTCCGGTATGCGAAGCCTGCAGCTTGGCGACGGCGCCGATGTCGCCGGCCGGCACCTCGGCCATCGGCTCGTGCTCCTTGCCGCGCTGCGTGAACAGCTGGCCGAGGCGTTCCTCGGTCGCCTGCGTCGCGTTGTAGATCGTGCTGTCCGGGCGGATCCGCCCGCTGAAGGTCCGGAACATCGTCACGTGCCCGACGAACGGGTCGGACACCGTCTTGAAGACGAACGCCGTCGTGGGCCCGGCCGGGTCGCAGCTCCGCTCCTTCGGTTCGCCGCCCTTGCCGAGGACCGTGACCGGGCCACGATCGACCGGGCTGGGGAACTCCTCGACGATGAAGTCCAGCAGCCGGTCGACCCCCATCGCCCTCGACGCCGAGCCCACGAGGACCGGGGCGAGCCGTGCGGCGGCGAATCCCGCCTTCGCGCCGCCGACGATGTGCTCCTCCGGCAGCGACCCCTGCTCGAGGTATTCCTCGATCAGCGCGTCGTCGGATTCGGCGACGGCCTCGACGAGCTTCTCGCGCGCGGGGTCGGCCATCGCGTGGAGGTCGTCGGGCCACGCCGACTCCTCGGCCATCGGTCCGTTCGGGTACAGATCCGCCTTCTCGTGCAAGAGGTCCGCGATACCGCGGAACTCGTGTTCCTGCCCGATCGGCAGCTCGAACGGCGCGACCTGGTTGCCGAAGGCCGCCACGAGCTGATCCAAGGTCGAGGCGAAGTCGGCGCGCTCGCGGTCGAGCTTGTTCACGAAGATGGCCCGGGGCAGGCCCTCCTCGACGGCGAGCTCCCACGCGTACTCGGTCTGCACCTCGACGCCGTCGACGGCGGAGACGACGACGAGCACGGCGTCCGCCGCCCGGACCGCGTAGCGCAGGTCGCCGACGAAGTCGGCCGTCCCCGGCGCGTCCAGGACGTTGATCTTGACGCCCTTCCACTCGATCGGCGCCATCGCGAGCGATACCGAGATGCCGCGCCGCTGCTCGTCCGGATCGTGGTCGGAAACGGTGTTGCCGTCCTCGACGGTGCCCATCCGCGTGATCGATCCCGAGGCGAACAGGAGCGCCTCCAGGAGCGTCGTCTTCCCCGCCCCCGCGTGGCCTGCCAACAGGACGTTGCGGATGTCCTTCGCGTCGTAGGCGTTCAACACGGCTCCTTCCTGATCTGGCCTGATCGGCCCGATCGTAACTGTGCTGGCGACGGCGGCGGACGCGGCGGTCCTCGCGGTTCCCGCATGTTACCGACTTGCTACGCTCGCGCCCGTTCGATGGTGCGCTTCCAGCGACAGCCGCCGGGGACGGCGATCACGCGCGCCGCGCTGCTGGGTGGCGCCGTGCTCGCCGTCGGTGCCGGATGGTTCGTCGTCGCGGACGACCTCATCCCGGCGGGGATCCTCGCCGGTCTCGCCGGAGTCCTGCTCCTGATCGGCGGTCATCGTGCGAACCACGGCGAGGGCGGCCCGGTCGACCGGATGCTGACCGAGCTCCTCGATCGAGGATGGGACGCGGCCGTTCTCGGTTCGATCGCGTGGCTCTCCCGTTCGGGGTCGCCCGGCGTGGCTATCGGCGCGATCGTGGCGCTCTGCGCGAGCTTCCTGTCGTCCTACGTCCGGGCGCGAGGCGCGGCGCTCGGCTATTCGGTCGAGGAGAGCCACGTCGCGCGTGGCTTGCGGTACGCGCTGGTCACCGGCGGGCTGCTCCTGGACAGCCTCGGGCTGGCCGTATGGTCGGCCGCCGTGCTCTCGGTGCTCGCGGCGATCGTGCGCACGCGGCAGGTCGCCCAGGAGGCCAGGCCGTGAACGACGACACGAACGCTCGCGAGCGGATCGCGTACGGGATGTTCGCGGCCGTCGCCTGGCTCGGGACGACGCTGCCGACTCGGACGGGGCGGATGCTGTTCCGATGGGCGGGGATCGCCGCCTATCACCTGGCGCCGTCGGCCCGCGCCACGGTCGCGGCGAACCAGGCGCAGGTGCTCGGTCGCGAGCCCGGCGACCCGCTCGTGGTCGCGTCGACGAAGGAAGCGTTCCGCCGGTACGCGCGGTACTGGTTCGACGCCTTCGACGTCGTCGACTGGTCAGACGCGGAGATCGCGGCGGCCTTCCTCTGGACGGGGATCGAGCACCTCGCCGATCCCGTCGCCGCCGGGACCGGCGTGATCGCCGTCCTCCCGCACATGGGCAACTGGGATGCGGCCGGACGAGCGATGCTGCAGCAGGGACTCCCCGTCGTCTCCGTGGCCGAACGGCTGCGGCCGGATGCGCTCTTCGGCCTGTTCCTCGAGCATCGCCAGGCCCTGGGGATGACGATCATCGGTCTCGATCGGAACGGTACCGTCGGTCGAGAGCTGAACAGGGCGATCGGCGACGGGCGCGTCGTCGCGCTCGTCGCCGATCGCGACCTCACCGGGCGCGGGGTCGAGGTCGACATGTTCGGCGGCCGGCGGAAGCTCCCCGCGGGACCGGCACTGCTCGCGCTGTCGACCGGAGCGCCGATCGTGATCGCCGCGATCTACGAGACGCCGGACGGATGGCGGTGCGTGCTACATCCGCTCGCCGACGTGCCGCGGACGGGTCGGCGTCGCGAGGATGCGACGGCGATCACGCGAGAGATCGCGCGCGCGTTCGAGCGCGCGATCTCCGCGTCGCCGCCGGATTGGCATCTGTTCCAACCGGGCTGGTCCGACGGGCCGGACGGCTGACCGGTGCGCGTCGCGCTCGCCTGTCCGTACGCGTGGGACGACGCCGGAGGCGTGCAGGTGCACGTGCGCGAGCTGGCGGAACGGCTCCGCGGACGCGGGCACGACGTGATCGTCGTGACCCCGGCGCGCGCGGCGGTCGGCGACCCGCACGTCGTGCGCGTCGGCCGGCCGGTCGACGTGCCGTACAACGCGTCGAACGCGCCGATCGACCCGCGACCCTGGTCGCGGCGCCGCGTGCGGGAGGTCCTGCGGGCGTTCGGACCCGACGTCGTGCACGCCCACCAGCCGACGGTGCCCTCGACCGGGATGTGGGCGACCCTGGAGGCGCGCGCGCCGGTCGTGGGCACGTTCCATTCCGGCGCCGGGCGCGCGCGCCTCTACGACCTGGCCGCGCCGATCCTCCGGCGGGTCGCCCGCCGTCTCGTGGTGCGGATCGCCGTGTCCCGGCGCGCCGAGGCGTTCGAGCGGGCGCGGATCGGGGGAGGGTTCGAGATCGTGCCGAACGGCGTCGAGACCGATCGCTTCGCCGGTGCCGAGCCGGCCGAGCTGCCCGAGGGGACCCGCCTGCTGTTCGTCGGGCGTCTCGATTCCCGGAAGGGGTTCCCGGTGGCGGTGCGGGCCTTCGGCACGCTCGCGGGGCCCGACGGGCGAGACGTCCGGCTCGTCGTCGTCGGTGACGGCCCCGAGCGGAACGCGGTCGACGAGCTCCCCGGCGCGATCCGGTCGCGCGTGACGATGCTGGGGACGCTCGCGAACGAGGAGCTGCCGCCGGTCGCCGCCGGCTGCGACCTCTTCCTGGGACCGGCGACGGGAGGCGAGTCGTTCGGCGTCGTCCTGATCGAGGCGATGGCCGCCGGGCTGCCGGTCGTCGCGAGCGACACGCCCGGGTACGACGAGGTCGTCCGCGACGGCGTCGACGGGTTGCTCGTGCCGCCGTCGGATCCGGAGGCCCTCGCGGTCGCGGCCGGCCGCGTCCTCGACGATCCGCAGCTCGCCGCGCGTCTGGCCGCGGCCGGCCGCGACCGCGCCCGGACGTTCGATTGGTCGGTCGTCGTCCCGCGGGTCGAGGCGCTGTACGACCGAGCGCTGCGGGCGGGCCCGCCTTCGCTACGCTAGCGACGTGGTCGCCGTGTGGGTCGTCGTCGGACTCGTGGTCCTCCTCGTGCTCTGGGCGATCTACGCCTACAACCGGCTCGTCACGTACCGCAACCGCGCCGACGAAGGCTGGTCGCAGATCGACGTGCAGCTCCGCCGGCGCTACGACCTGATCCCGAACCTCGTCGAGACCGTCCAGGGATATGCGGCGCACGAGCGCGAACTCTTCGAGGAGGTCGCGCAGGCTCGCGCCGCGGCGATCGGGGCGAGCGGGACGGCCGAGCAGGCCTCGGCGGAGAACGCGATCACCTCCGGTCTCCGGCGGCTGCTCGCGGTGGCCGAGAACTACCCCGACCTGAAGGCGTCGGCGAACTTCCTGGCACTCCAGGAGGAGCTGACGGGCACCGAGTCGAAGATCGCGTACGCGCGGCAGTACTACAACGAGCAGGTCCGCTTGCTGAACACGCGGATCCAGTCGTTCCCGTCCAGCCTGATCGCGAGCACCTTCCACTTCACGAGCCGGGACTTCTTCGACATCGAAGACGCCGCGCGCGGACCGGTCATGGTGAACCTGGGCGAGGGGGGCCGCCAAGGGGACATACGGCCGACGCCGGAGCCCTAGGTGCACGAACAGATCGCGGCGAACAAGCGCAAGACCGTCCTGCTCTTCGTCCTCGCGATCGCCTTCACCGGCCTGGTCGGGTTCGCCATCGGCTACCTCTTCTTCCAGGGCGGGACGGCCGGCGTCGTGATCGCCGTCGGCCTCGCGGTGATCCTCTCGCTCTTCTCGTACTTCTCCGGCGACCGCGTCGTCCTCGCCTCGACACGGGCGCGGGAGGTGAGCGCGGAACAAGAGCCGCGATTGCACAACGTCGTCGAGGGTCTCGCGATCGCGGCGGGCCTGCCGAAGCCCCGGGTCTACGTGGTGCCGGAGCAGGCGCCGAACGCCTTCGCGACCGGTCGCGATCCCGCGCATTCGTCCGTCGCGGTGACCCAGGGGCTGCTCGACATCATGAACCGCGTCGAGCTCGAGGGGGTGATCGGGCACGAGATGTCCCACGTGCTCGACCGGGACATCCTCATCGGCACGGTCGTCGCCACCGTGGTCGGTGCGGCGATCCTCCTGTCGGAGTTCTTCACGCGCTCATGGTTCTGGAGCGGCGGCCGCGTGGGCCGACGCGACGGCGGTGGCGGCGACGGAGGGATCGTGACCCTCGTCCTGTTCGCGATCGGGATCGTCCTGCTGATCCTGGCGCCGCTCGCGGGGCAGCTGATCAAGCTTTCGGTGTCTCGCAACCGGGAGTACCTCGCCGACGCGGAGGGCGTCCTCCTGACCCGATATCCGCCGGGGCTGATCTCGGCCCTCGAGAAGATCCGCGACGCGCCGCATGCGATGCGCGCGGCGAACAACGCGACCGCTCACCTGTGGCTCGATCAGCCCTCGCGGATCCCGGGCGAACAGACCAGTGCGATCGAGAAGCTCTTCTCGACGCACCCGCCCATCCAGGATCGGATCGACCGCCTCCGGGAGATGTGAGGGTTTGGCCTCCCGGAGGGCCGGGCTCGACCGTTCGGCCCTATGGCGAACGGTGGCCGCGTACGGGATCTCTCGCCTGTACGTGTTCGCGATCGCGATCGCCGTCGCGATCGTGTCGAGGTTCTCACTGCCCGAGGTCCTGTCTCGGTGGGACGGCGGCTGGTACCTCTCGATCGTCCGGGCGGGCTACCCCACCGTCGTTCCGACGGGCTCCGGGGTGGCTGCCCAGACCAGCCTCGCGTTCTTCCCCGGCTACCCCCTCCTCGTGTGGGCACTGTCTCGTCCGGTCGGCCTCTCACCCGTCCTCGTCGGCGTCGCGGTCGCCACCGTCGCGGGGTGTGGGGCGGCGCTCGCGCTCCACCGCCTCGCGACCGACCTCAGCACGGAGCGGACGGCCGACCGCGCCGTCCTGCTGTTCTCGTTCTTCCCGACGGCGTTCGTCCTGTCCATGGTGTATGCGGACGCGCTGTTCCTCCTCTTCGCTGGGCTCTGCCTCGTCGCGCTCATCGAACGCCGATGGTGGCTGGCCGGTGTGACGGCCGCCGCCGCGACCTGCTTCCGTCCCACGGGGGTCGTCCTGGTCGCATGTTGCGCCTGGGCTGCGGTCGATGCGATCCGTCGACGACGCGAGTGGGTGGCCCTCGTCGCTCCCGCGCTGGCCCCGATCGGCGGACTCGCGTTCGTCGCGTACCTGAGGATCCACACCGGCGATGCGCTCGCGTCCGTTCATGCGGAGGAGCATGGCTGGAACCGTCGGTTCGATCTGGGGCTGTGGAACGTCCGTTCGGTATGGGCCTACCTCAAAGATCCCAAGACGACGTTCGTGGTCCTCGTCATCCTGCTGGTCCTCGCCGCCGCCGGCGTCGGCTTCTGGGTCATGATGAGGTGGTCGCCTCCGGGTGTGATCGTCGTCTACGTCGCAGGCATCTCCGCCCTCATCGTGCTCGCGAGCCATCCCGTGTCGCTGCCGCGGTACTTCTTGAGCGCGTTCCCCCTGCTGATCCCTGTCGCCGATCGCATGTCCGAAGCCACGTTCAGGGTGGTGCTCGTCGCCTCCGCGGTCCTGCTGGCGGTGCTGTTCACCGTCACGAGCGTCAGTTCACGTTTGCCGCCGTGACGCGGATCTGGGAACGCGCCCTCGCGCCGATCGGGAGGGGCTAACCGACCACGTCGAAGACGTACAGGGCGTGGCGCAGCGGGTCGCCCTTGCTCCGGCCGTCGTAGCCGTCCAGGACGAAGAACTGGTCGCCGATCTTCTCGACCGCTCTCGCGTCACGGATCCCGAAGGGGTTCAAGACGAAGCTCCACCCGGGCACGATCGTCCTCGTCGCGAAGTCCACGACCGTCAAGAGCTGGGTGCTGCTGTTGTGGTGCGCCACGTACATGTCCTGACCGTCGGTCGAGAAACTCATCCCGAGGATGCCGCGAACGTTCGGCACCTGGAACGTCGGTCCGGCGGCGTTCGACGCGTAGTCGTAGGACCGGATGTCTCGCTTCACGCCCACGTACAGCTGCTGATCGGCGGGGTTCCATCCCGACGCCGTGTAGTCGCT
>Ga0075424_100003464_pt1 | contig 14781 bp, 15 predicted proteins | sample SoiMethybrSBSTD3_FD_75301 | JGI IMG/M metagenome (GOLD analysis project Ga0075424, IMG submission 75301) | Bulk soil microbial communities from a Populus tree surrounding site in Tennessee, USA - Soil MetaG P. TD hybrid SBSTD3 | ecosystem: Environmental > Terrestrial > Soil > Tree plantation... | reverse complement strand
GCGGCGAGGTGCGGGAGAAGCAGGCGAGCGACCCGGCCGCGGTCTGGCGCGCAACGTTCCTGCGCGGTCCGCACTTGCGTGACGCCTTCGTCCGGCTCGGTCTGGTGACCGAGACGTTCGAGACCGCGGTCACCTGGGACCGGTTCGGGGAGTTTCACGAGGGCGTGCTGGCCGCCGTGCGGCGGGCCATGGACCAGGCGTGTGGCGGTGGCGCGGTCTCGTGCCGCTTCGCTTACGTGTATCCCGACGGCCCGGCGCCGTATTACTCGGTGTTTGCGCCCGGCCACCCCGGCCAGGAACTCGAGCAGTGGGATGAGATTAAGTTCGCGGCGTCGGAGGCGATCCTCGCGCTCGGCGGCACGATCACCCATCACCACGCGGTCGGGCGCGATCACCGCCGCTGGTATCTGCGGGAGGTGCCGCCGCTGTTCACCGGCGCGCTGGGCGGTGCGAAGGCCGAGCTAGACCCCGCCGGGATCATGAACCCAGGCGTCCTGATGCCCCCAACCGGGGCCGTGAGCGCCGACCACGATGGAGGCAGGCGATGAGCGGCGTTTTCCCTGCGGCCCCCGGTACGCCCGTGGGCGAGGCGGCACCGGCCAAGGTGTTCCGCACGGAATTGAACCCGGTGGACTTCTTGCACCGAGCGGCGTACCTGTACCCGGACAAGGCCGCGGTCGTGGACGCCGGGCGGCGCTACTCCTACCGGCAGCTCGCGGAGCGCTCGTGGCGGCTGGCCAGCGCGCTCCGGTCGGCGGGGCTCAGCAAGGGAGATCGGGTCGCCACGCTGCTGTTCAACTCCTCGGCGATGCTGGAGGCCCATTTCGGTGTGCCGGCGGCGGGCGGGGTCCTGGTCGCGGTTAATCACCGGCTGGCCAGTGCCGAGGTTGGCTACATCCTGCAGCACAGCGGCGCCCGCTATCTGCTGCTCGACACCGGCCTGGAGGCGCTGGCTGCGCCGCTGGAGCTGGCTGGCGTCACCGTGATCCGCTGCGCGGGCACCGGCAGCCCCGGCGATCCTTACGAGGACCTGCTGGCCGGCGCGTCGCCGGCCAGACCGGTGAGCTGGCTCGAGCATGAGGAGGAGACGATCTCGATCAACTACACCTCCGGCACCACCGGCAGACCCAAGGGTGTGCAGTACACCTACCGCGGCGCTTATCTGAACGCGCTGGGCGAGGTGATCCACGCCGGCCTGGGCACCGACTCGGTGTACCTGTGGACGCTGCCGATGTTCCACTGCAACGGCTGGTGCTTCCCGTGGGCGGTCACCGCGGTCGCAGCGCGTCATGTCACCATGCGCGCGGTGGACCCTGAGCTCGCCTGGGAGCTGATCGACTCTGAGGGCGTGACCCACTACAACGGTGCGCCGACGGTCCAGCTGATGATCCTCAACCATCCCCGGGCGCACCGGCTGGAGCGGCCGGTGACCGCGATGGTCGCCGCCGCTCCCCCCTCACCGACGCTGTTCGCCCGCATGAGCGAGCTGAACCTCCGGGTCGTGCACGTGTACGGCCTAACCGAGACCTACGGCCCGATCACCGTGTGCCCCGAGCAGGAGACCTGGCACAAGCTCCCGCCCGAGCAGCGCGCCAGGCACCTGGCGCGCCAGGGGCAGGCTTACATCTCATCTGACCTGGTGCGTGTGGTCGATGTGGACATGAACGACGTCCCCCAAGACGGGCAGACGATGGGCGAGGTGATCATGCGCGGAAACAACGTCATGAGCGGCTACTACCAAGACCAGGCCGCCACCAGCAAAGCGTTCGCCGCCGGCTGGTTCCACTCCGGGGATCTGGCCGTGTGGCATCCCGACGGCACCATCGAGCTGCGCGACCGCGGCAAAGACGTCATCATCTCCGGCGGCGAGAACATCTCCAGCATCGAGGTCGAACAGACCATCGCCGCCCACCCCGCCGTGCTCGAATGCGCGGTCATCGGGGTCCCCCACCCCCACTGGGGAGAACGGCCCAAGGCACTCGTCACCCTCAACGACACCGCCACCGCCACCCCGCAGGAAATCATCGCGTTCTGCCGCGAGCGCCTCGCCCACTACAAATGCCCCGACACGATCGAATTCGGGCCGCTGCCAAAAACCTCCACCGGCAAGATCCAGAAGTTCGTGCTCCGCGACCGCGAATGGGCAGGCCACGACAAACGGATCGGCGCTACATAGCGCCCGGAACCCCCGCCGAGACGGTTGTCCCCATCAAGTGACAACGCCATAGGCAACCAGCACATGAGGCGGCGATCAGAACGATCTTTATGAACGACCGTAACCCGCGGGATGCCGCGAACCTCACGGCTGGGCGCGATCAGGCTGGCGGGTAAGACAAGCCGATCTGCCGGCGGACCTCGTCCATTGCCTGCATGATCGTGTACGTCTCATCCAGCGGGAGCATCGGACTCTCTAGCAGCCCCGCGCGAAGACACCGGCCCACCTCGGCGGCCTCGCCGCGCAGCCCGCGCCCTTCATACGGTTCTTCGAAGCGCTCCAGTTCGGCGCCGTCACGCGCGATCACGCGGAACGCGGTCGGCGTGTAAAACCAGCCGTCGATCTCTATCCTCGCCGCCGTGCCGTAAATGGCGGCGGGGTTGCCCGATGCGGCCAGCAAGGTCGTGGTCAGCACCGCGTGCGCGCCGCTGCCGTACTGGAAGATCATCGACGTCGTGGCGTCAACGCCGGTAAACGCCGGATCGCTGACCGCCGTGATCCGCGCCGGCACGCCAAGCACCAGGCTCGCGAACGAGACCGGGTATATGCCAAGGTCCAGCAAGGCCCCGCCGCCCAGTTCCGGCGCGAACAGCCGGAACTGCGGATCCTGGGCGAACCACTGCCCGTGCTCGGCGGTCAGGTATACGACATCGCCGAGCGTTCTCGCGGCGAGGATCTCACGCACCCGCGCAATGTGCGGCAGGAAGCGCGTCCACATTGCTTCCATGAGGAACGTTCCCTGGTCGCGCGCGGCGTCGATCATCTCGCGCGCCTGGGCGGCGTCCATGGCGAACGGCTTCTCGACGAGCACGGCCTTGCCCGCGTTGATCGCGAGCAGCGCGGCGCCGTGATGGCCGGGGTGAGGCGTTGACACGTACACCGCATCGACATCGACATCGTTGACCAGAGCCTGGTAGCTCGCGTGCCGGTGCGGCACGCCGAATTCGTCCCCGAACGCGTCCGCCGAAGCCTGGGACCGTGACCCGACGGCGACAACCTCGCACTCGGGCTGCAGCGCGAGATCACGCGCGAAGGCATGGGCGATGCCGCCCGTAGCCAGGATTCCCCAGCGAACCGGGCGGTCATCCGGTTGCGTCATCCGATTGCTCCTGTGGCGGGCAACCCGGCAGCGCAGCCGCCTGCCAGGCAGAGCACCGTAGCTGGTTTGCCGGTCACCAGTTGAATACCAGGGAACTGATCCGGCCCCGTGGCGCGGACTCGACAACCCTAACGACGGCCACACAGAGCAGCAAAACGGATACCCGGGCCGGTCCAGGCGCTGAGGTGAGCCCGCAGCCGACGATGAGATTCGTGGCGCGGTGGCTGCCCCGACCTGGGACAGGTGCCGGCCGGCCGGGGGATGCTGGTCATGGGCCGAAGAGCCGCTCACCGTCGCTGCCGCCGAGCAGGAAGGTGAAGCGGTTCAGGTCGCCGCGCAGCTGGTGCGGCCCGTGCCTGGCGTGCGTCCTGACCGCCCTGAACGCCTTGTGTCTCGTCCCACCTGACGCGCGATCGGCGGCTAGAAGCGGACGTTGCTTAGGACAACCCACGGTTAGCCGCGTCTCTGTTGCGGAACGTCCCTTGGCGGACTCTGGCTGAGGGAGGGCTGTGTCATTCACTTCGAGGGTGGCGTCACCCTTGAGTTCAGTCAATTCGGATCCTTGCAGGAATTGTTGAGGTTCCCTGGCTGCCACGGCGCCCCTACACCGCCCCCAAGATGGTTTCGAGCAGCTCGCGGGTGTGCGGTTCGTCGAGAACCTCGCCGATCCACGCCGCGGAGCCGGCTCGCTCCGGCGAGCGGGGATTGGGCTTGAGCCAGTCGGTGGCTGCGATCTCGGTGATGTGCCCGAGTTGCGCGATGAGCATCGAGAAGTGTCCGCGCCGATTCACTGCCGCCGGTCCACCGGCATCCTGGTAGGCGTCGGTCAGCGCGCGGACCCGGCCCGAGTCGGCGCGGGCGAACTCGAACAGGACGCACCCGAGCTCCTGGCTCGGATCAGCCGGACCACTGTTCTCCCAGTCGATGACACACACCCCGCCGTCCGCGGTCGGCAGGACGTTGTCGGCCCACAGGTCGCGGTGACAGGTCCGAAGCATCTCCGGAGGCTCGACCCAGGACTCTAGCGCGACCAGCTCATCGCGCAGATCGGCCAGCCGGCGTGCGAACGGCGCTCCCGCCTCAAGAAGCTGCCCGGCCAGATGGTCCCAGCGCCCGGCGCCAACCGGTTCGTGATACCACGGGTCCAGCGGACTGGGGTCAGGGGCTGATACGCGGTGAATGGCGGCCACGACCGCGCCCACCCGCGCCGGATCGAGCCTGGAGTCGGGGGCACGCAGATCGACCCACTCATACACCCTGACCTGCCTGCCTTCTATGGCCGCGAACACGCATCCCTCCGTGGTGCGCCGCACCAGCGGCGCCGGGACACCGGCGGCGCAGGCCGCCTCCTGAAACGCGGCCGCCAACCGCACCTCGTCCTCACCGGACCGGTGGAAGGGCACCTTCACCGCCCAGCTGCCGTCTGCGGTGTCCAGCCGCCACACAAACCCCTGCCTGCCCCGCGCGACCGGCCCGTCCGACAGCCTCGCGGCCTGGCCAAGAGCGAAACGCCGGGCAAGCTCGGTGGCATCCACCAGGCCACTCCAGCACGTATGCGGCGCAAAACCAGGACAGACATCGACCGGATCCCCCTGTGCCGATGACCGGCAATCGGACCCGTCAGCAGCTGGCGCAGTGCCCGGTCCCGCCGTCCAACCTTGTCCAGGGAGTGTCTGATCTTGGGTGAGGACCGATCCGTCGCCACAGGCCGTCCGCTCATCATGCATGACCGAGTACTGGCAGCTGCGCCGACCATCCTGATCTGCGCGCGGCGCAGGTTATGCCGTCACGCTTCGGTCGGCATGCAGAACGGCGGCTATTTGCGCGCAACTGCTGTTCCACCAGGGGCCGGCCAACGGCTGTCTGGCCGGGACTCGGGTCGCATGACTATTCATGAGCGCCTGGCACCGGAGACGCGCTACTTTGCCGCCAGTCGGGCGTGGGGTGATCACCTCCGACTCGCAGCTCGCCGAAGCGGAGCGCTGGGAAGCAGTGCTCAACGCCGCACGCAGCTCATCTGTCCTGAGGACGAAGCTTCACCTCCGCCCCCACGACCGCAGAACTAGCCGAGGATGTCCGGATCGACGGCCAGCCTGCCGCTATGACAGCCCGTCTTAGCCAGGTCCGTTGCGGGACAAGCTGTCATAAGCAGCGCCGCCGGTTCTCCTTACGCTCGCATCCAGAACGAGCCAGGAGGCCGCCATGGGTCCGGAGGAGCGCAGGTTAGCCGCTGCGGAGTGCCATCTGCTTGTGCAAGAGATTCGAGCGCTTGAGCGCCGGGCGGCCCAGTTGATCAGCGGTCTTGAGGGGTCTCCGGAGCGGCAAGCTCTTCCAGCCGGTCCAGCCGCTGGTGCACCTGGCGAAGATCCTCCCGCACGGCGCGGAGCTGCTCCATGAACGCCTGGTACTCCGGAGACTGCCCCGGGCCCCCGCCGGGGCTGCGAAGACGGGCGACGAAGTGCCCGCGCTTCTCCGTGGAGACCACGACGCCTTCGCCACGCAGCACCTCGAGCCCATGCCGGACGGTCATGGCCGCGACTCCGTACTGCCTGGCCAGCTCGCGCTCGGCGGGCAGCTGGTCGCCGACCTGGTACCGGCCGGACGCGATCGCTGCCCGCAGGTCGTCAGCGATCTGCCGGTACGCCGGGCGCTGGCCGCGGCGGGGGCTCACTGCCACGGGCCAACGTTACCGATCAAGCAGCGCGCCGGTGCTTCGCCGCGTCGAGTTGCCCGCATATCCCCACCTGTGCCCTTCTCTGCTCTATAGCAAGCGCTTAGCCGCGAGAGGAGACGGCCCCGGCGGGCCGGTTGGGCGGTGTTGCAGCACCGCTTCCCGCCGGGGCCAGCGCACCGGACCCGTGCTTGGAGGACTCGATGCACCACCAGGGTAGCTGCGTGCCCCGGCGCGCCGCGCTGGCGCTGAGCGGGCGCCGGCCATCGGTGACAGGCCGCTCTGGGGCGCCATGCCCTGCCCTGCCGCGAAGGTGGTTCTCCGGTACGCCGCGGGCCCGGGCCGCTGGCCCGGATTTGGGGCAGCGGCGGCGCGCCTGGCGGGGGAGGGCCGTCTGATGGCGTTCCGGAAGATCTCCTACCTGATTCCGTCGTGTGACGGGTGCGGCCTGGCGTGGTCGTTCTACGATCCCGCGTGCGCTGAGGGGATCCCGCCGCATTTTGCCAGCCGCCATGCCGCGCTGGCCCAGCTGGAGGCGGACTACGGCTGGCGGATCGTGCGGCTGCCGGTGGCCGGGCCGCTGATGGCGTGCCGGCGCTGTTCGGCGGCTGGGGTTATCCCGGCCACGTTGGGCCGGAGGTGGCTGCTGGCTGTTGCTGGCTGGGTGCGGCGGTTCGTGCCGTTCGGCCCTGTCGTGCGGCGGATGCCGGCCGGGATCGCGGCGGGGCATCCGGAGTCGATGGAGGCGGTGCTGCCGCCGGAGCAGGAGGGGCTGCTGGCCGAGATCGACGCCGAGCTCTTCCCGGACCAGTGAGCGGGAGGGCGTGCGTGATGGACGGCGGCCTCGCTGGCCCGGGCCCAAGGATGAGCTCCCGCACTGCCTGGGCGCCGCCCGGCCTGGCCAGGCCGGCCTTTACCGGCGCAGGCGATGCGGGCGAGGCCACTAGCTCCCCTCCCAGCCCAGCGGGCCGCGGCCGTGACCGTTCGGGCAGCTGGCTGCGGCTGGCTGCGGTGGGGTTGTGCGTGCTGGCCGCTGGGGCGGCTGTGGTGAGTTTCACCGCCCAGTACCGGATGATCTACGCCGCCCGCGGGCTGGCGGTGATCGCCGGGCTGGAGGCCGCGATCCCCGACGCCGCCGCGCTGGTGTTCGCCTCGCTGGGTATCGCTCTTGCGCTGCACCGGCGGCGGGCGGTCCGGCCCCGGGTGCTCAATGTCACCTCGGTTGGCACGAGTGTGTTCATGAATGTGATCGCGGCCGCGCCGGGCTGGCGGAGCGTGGCGATCTGGGCGATGCCGCCGGTCGCGTACGCGCTGGCCTCGGACACGCTGATCGGGGTGGTGCGGGCGTGGGCGATCGCCCGTCACCACGCGCTCAGCGCCCGTGTGGCTGCGGACGATGAGGCGACGCCGCTGGCGGCCGTGGGTGGCCTGGTCTTGTGGCTTCTGCGTCTGGTTCTTGCCCCTGCGTCCACACTGGCCGGATTCCGGACCTGGGTGCTGCAGGAGTGCCCGGTCGCCCCGGGACGGCGCGCCCCCCGCCCGGCCACGGCGATCACTAGGGCGGCGCCGTCGCGGGCGCTCACCTTGCCGAGGCCCCGTAGTGGCGGGCGGCATGAGACGAAGACCGCCCGGTTCCTGGCTCTGGTCGCCGAACGGCACGGCCCGCTCGCCGGGATCGGGCTCGACGGCGTGTCGAGGATCTGCGCCGAGCTGGCCCCACAGGTGGGCCTGAACACCGGTGCAGCCAGGACAGCGTTGCGCCGGGCAGTGCTCGCCGCGCGGGACGGAGGCATGCGGTGAAGTTCGCGATCGCGCTGGCCGTCATCTTGGTCCTGGCGTTGCTGGGGACGTGGGCGTTCCTGCCCAGCCGTTATCTGCCCGGCAACCGGGCCCGGTACCTGCGGATCCGGCTGCACCTGCGGCTCCATCCCGGTAAGGGTTTCGCCACCGTGTTCGGGCTGTGGCTGCGGTGGGGCCGGTTCGCGGCGCTGCGCCGGTCGGGCCGGGTCCGCCGCTCGGCCGGGTTCTGGCGGCGGGTGGGTGATCCGGGGGAGCATTCGGTGTTTTTGGGCTGGGCGCACTGGCGGCATGGGCTGCGGGTGCCGCTGGAGGAGCACCTGCTGGTGATGGCCCCGCCCCGCACGTTCAAGACCGCCTTCCTCGCCGATGTGATCTTGCGGTACCCGGGGCCGGTGATCGCCACCACCACCAAGGCCGACGTCTTCCAGCTGACCAGCGGGGTGCGCGCCCAGCGCGGGCCGGTGCACGTGTTCAACCCGCAGGCGATCGGCGGTGTCGGCTCGTCGTTTCGCTGGTCGCCGGTGGCCGGGTGTGAGGACCCGGCGACCGCGATCCGGCGCGCGGACGCGTTCGCGCACGCCGTCTCGCAGAAGGGTGTCGAGGACGGCACCTTCTGGTCGGCCAAGGCCTCGGATTACCTGCGCGCCTACTTCCACGCGGCCGCGCTGAAGGGGGCCGACCTGCGCACGGTGGCCGCCTGGGTAGCCGGCGCCGACCCCGGGCTGGCGGAGGAGATCCTGGCCGCCGCCGGGGCGAACGAGTGGGCGTACACGCTTTCGGAGCTGCGCGGCGAGGCGCAAAAGACCGCCGCCACGGTGCGGATGGTCATGTCGCGGGCGCTGTCGTTCATGTCCGACCCGGCGCTGGCCGTCTCGGTGCTGCCCGGCCCGGGGGAGGGGTTCGGCATCGGGAAGTTCCTGCGCAGTGCCGGCACCGTGTACATGATCGCCGAGGCGGTGACCGAAGAAGCGCCGGTCGCGCCCTTGTTTGCCGCGATGGCGGGCGAGATCCATTACACTGCCGCCCAGATCGGCCAGGCCTCGGCTGGGGGGCGGCTGGACCCGCCGCTGTTGATGGGCCTGGACGAGGTCACCCAGATCTGCCCCGTGCCGCTGCCGGTCTGGCTGTCCGACTCGGGCGGGAAGGGCATCCAGGTCTGCGCCGTCGCGCACGGCGAGGCCCAGCTGGCCGGCCGGTGGGGCGGCCACGGCCGCCAGGTCGTGCTGGACACCTCCTCGGTCAAAGTCTTCCTGCCGGGGATCACCGACACCACCACCCTCAAAGCGGCCAGCGACCTGTGCGGCCAGGCCGCCTGGCAGGTCCGCGGCCAAGAGCACGCCACCCGCCACGACGTCGCCACACCCGACATGATCCGCCAGCTACCATCCGGGTTCGCGCTAGTGATCCGCGGCGGCTGCGCCCCCGTGATCGCCCGGCTGCCCCGCGGCTGGAACAACCCCGCCTACAAGAAAGCCCGCCGCCGCGGCCACGCCACCGCCGCCCTCACCCCCGCCCGCGCCGCCCAGGCCGCGCCCAGGCCGGCCGTGAGGGACGACGAGCTGCCACCTGACCCGTTCCCGCCCGGCACCTCGTTCCCCTGGACCTGACGATGGGCGACCCGATCCCCGCGGCGCTGGACCAGCTCGCCGCGCACCGCGAGCAGATCGCCCGGCTCGGCGAGCGCGAGACCGGTCACTTCGCCGCGATCAGCACCCGGCTCACACAGATCGCAGACCTGCTCACCGGGGCCGTCGCCACCGTGAAGGATCACGCCGCCGCCCTGGCCAGGCTGGAGGCCCTGGACCGCCAGGTCGCCGGCCTGGCAGCCCAGCTCAACGGCACCGGCCCCGCCGGCGAAGATCCCGGCGGCTACCGGCCGGGCCCGGCGCCCAAGTGGTGGAAACTCACCGGCCAGGCGCGCCAGGAACCGGTCGCGCGGCTGCGGGCGTGGGTCGAGCAGGTCTACCGGCCCGGGTACGGGCAGCTGGCCGCCACATTGGGGCCGTGCTGGGAAGCGCACGACCTGTGCCTGTACGGGCTGGACATCCTGGCCGAGTTGTGGTCGGTGCTCTACCTCAACGACACACGCACCCCGGCGATGCTGTCGGCGCAGGCCGAATACCAGACCCGGATCCTGCCCGCGCTCGCCGAGCAGCTGATGACCGAAACCTCCCGCTGCGGCCACGCCCAGGCCCGCTGGCCCCTCAACGGGCAGGTCCGGAGCGCGCCATGACCGATGCGACGCTGCGCCGGGCGCTGGCCTTCGCCGAATGCGGGTGGCCGGTGTTTCCCTGCCAGAGCGGCCAGAAGATCCCGGCCACCCGGCACGGCTACCTGGACGCCACCACCGATGAGCGGCAGATCACCCGCTGGTTCGCCCGCCACCCCGGCTGGAACCTGGCCGTCGCTACTGGCGCGCCTGGCCCGGACGTGCTGGACGTCGACCAGCACGGCAAGGCCGGGAACGGGTTCGCCGCCTTCAACCGGCTCGCCCGCGCCGGGCTGCTCGACGGTGCCAGCGCCTACGTGGCCACCCCCAGCGGCGGGCTGCATGCCTACTTCACCGGCTCCAAGCAGCGCAACAGTCACCTGCCCGCCCATCACCTGGACTTCCGGTCCGCTGGCGGCTACGTCCTCACCCCGCCGTCGCAGGTGGGCGGCAAACCCTACCAGCTGGTCAAGACCCTGGACGGCGAAGGGGGGCTCGACTGGGCCACGGTCACACAGGTGCTGGAGCCGCCGAAGCAGCAGCACCGTCCCGAGCCTCGCCAGGCCTTAAACACTGACGTCAGCCGCCTGGCCAGCTGGGTCGCCCGCCAGGAGCAGGGGAACCGCAACGCGGGCCTGTTCTGGGCCGCCAACCGTGCGCTAGAGGCCGACAGCGCGGCCGACCTCAGCCCACTGGCCGTAGCAGCCCGCCAAGCAGGGCTCGAGGAGCGGGAGATCGGCCGGACTTTGGACTCCGCCCGCAAGACCGGCGAGCCCCGCCCTTTCCAGCGTGATCACGAGGCCGAGGCGGTGACCTGACGTGGCCACCCACGGACAAGACCGCACGATCAGCGCCACCGGCGGCCGCGACGCCGCCCGCGATCACGTGACCCAGCTGCGGGAACACGGTGGCACCTACCGGGCCATCGCCACAGCCGCCGGGGTCGGGCCGATGACCGTCCACGGCATCGCCACCGGCCGCCGCCAGCCCACCGGGGGCACTGCTGCCGCCGTGCTCGCCGTGACCCCCGGCAGCCTGCCACGCGCCCGGCTGGACGCCGGCGGCACCCGGCTGCGGCTGCGCGCCCTGCACGTGATGGGCCACAGCTCCGCCCGCATCGCCCGCGCGGCCGGCGCCAGCGACAAGACCATCCGCAAACTCCTCCGCGGCGACGCCAAGACCATCAGCCCGCGGCTCCACCACGCCATCGCCGACCTCTACGACGCCTGGTGGGACAAACGCCCCCCCGAGCGCACCCGGGGCGAGCGGGCCGCCGCCCGCGCCGCCCGGCGCCGGGCCATCGCCGGGAACTGGTGCGCTGGCGCCGGCCTGGACGACGACGAACTGGACGTCCCCGGCTACCGGCCCGAACAGGGCTGGAAGGCCGCCACCGGCACCGGCCCCGCCACCGACATCCACCCGCGCGCCAAAGAAGCAGACAGGGAGCCAGGCTCCCGTCACAACAACGACAGACAGGCAGGGACCGCATGACCAACCACGACAGCGGCACGGCCGGCGATGAGGCCCGCGAGCCGGCCAGGCTGCCCCGCGCGATCACGTACTACCAGGCGGAGACCGGCTACCGGTCCACCATCGACGCCCGCGAGCGGTTCGAGGAACTCACCAACCGCGACCTGACGGTGCGCGCGCACGCGACACTCAAAGCCCGCGGCACCTACGACCCGCAACTGCACGGAGACGCCGATAAATACCAGCCGCTGACCGCCGAAGAGCACCTGGAAATCCTCGCGGCCGGCGAGATGCTGGCCCGGTACTACCGCCACCCCCGCTCGTGCACCAGGCAGTCACCGCCGGTGCCTCGTGGCCCCAGATCGCTGAATCAACCGGCTCAGACGAGGCGGCGGTGCGGCAGGCCTACAGGGAGTGGGCCGACGGCCAGCATCGCCTGTACGCCGGCTACCAGGGCAAGTTCGGCATGGACGACGCCGAGCACGCCGATGCGATCAGCCGGGCCTCCGAGCCGCAAGCCGAGGCGGGCGCGTGATGACAGCTGGTGACGTCGTGCGGGTGACGGCGTACTGCGGGCTGGACTGGACCGGCCCGCGCCAGGCCTGGACCGGGTGGATCTCAGATCGCCACGCCCATGCGCACAACAAATGCCGCGACGGGCTACCAGCCAGCTGCGACGGCTTGACGGTCACCCTTGTCGAGCCCGATCCGCAAGGCGACGCACACGACCAAGATTGGGCCGGGCCAGGCTTCACCCGGCCGGGCCCCGAGCCCGCGCTTGAGGACCGCGGCGGTGGCCGACCGGCCGAGGCCGACGCTGGGATGAATCCTGGCTGCGTCAAAACCTCGGCCGAGTCCATGCTTGACAGCCGATCCGGCCGCCTCTCTGAGACCTCCGGGACCTTCTACCGCGGCCACGACGAGGTCGCCCTCACTTACACCCGCGAGGCGCGGGGACTGGAGGCCGGAGGGTGAGCGACACCGTCCACCGAATCGTCACCGAGCGGATAATCGCCGCGCTGGAACGCGGCACAGTCCCCTGGCGCAAGCCCTGGCAGGCCGCGGCCGGGCGGCCCCGGTCCATGAGTACCGGCCAGCCCTACCGCGGCGTGAACGTCTTCCTGCTCGGCCTGACTGCCGCCGAGGAAGGCTACGCCTCACCGTTCTGGGGCACCTACCGGCAGATCTGCGACCTCGGCGGCCAGGTCCGCAAAGGCGAACACTCCACCCTGGTGGTGTTCTGGAAACAAGCCCAAGCCGAGCAGCGCGACCCACAGACCGGCGAACTCACGGTCAAGCAGCTGCCGGTCTTGCGCTACTACCGGGTGTTCAATGCCGTCCAGGCTGACCACCTACCGGAACGGTTCCACCCCGCGCCCGGTGAGCACAGCCAGATCAGCCGGCCGCAGGCGGTCCTGGACGGCTACCTCGCCGGCGGCCCCCAGCTGGTCCACGCCGCGGGGGACCGGGCGGACTATCACCCGGCCACCGACACCATCCGGCTGCCGCTGCGATCGCAGTTCCGCTCCGCCGAGGGCTACTACGCCACCGCGTTCCACGAGGCCGAGCACTCCACCGGCCACCCTGACCGGCTGAACCGGCCCGGGATTGCCGCCTTCGACCACTTCGGGTCAGGCAAGTACGCCCGCGAGGAACTCGTCGCCCAAATGAGCTCGTGCCTCCTGTGCTCCCAGACCGGCATCGAGGACCCGGAGACCTTCGAGAACTCCGCCAGCTACATCGCCGGCTGGCTGTCAGCGCTGAACCACGACACCAGGCTCGTGGTTACCGCGGCCGCGCAAGCGCAGCGGGCCTGCGACGTGATCAACCAGGCCGAACGCGAGCCAGCCAGAGACGGTGAGCGTCAGCCGCAAGCCGGGCCAACCGGAAATGAGCATGCCCCCGCCGAGACCATGGCGGTAAAGGCGGCCCCGCGTCAGGCAATTCACCGGCCAGGCGGGCGGACGGCTGCCACCTACGACAGCAGCGAGCTGGCTGGACAACCGCGTGTGGCCGCCCTGCCCGAACCGCCGCCCTGCACCACGGCCGCAGGCACCGCGCCAGGCCCCGGAGACGGCAGGTCCGTGCGCCGCCCGCCGGAGGCGCCGACGCGGCCCGGCGGCGCGGACACGACGGGACGGGCGTGGGCCAGCCCCCGGACAGGTGACTGGCAGGCCGAGGCCGACTAGTGAAGGGCAGGGCATCATGATCCAGACAGCCACACGTCGGCACGTCGGCAGTGTGCCCCGCCGCCTGGCCGGGTGGACAACACGGCTCCAGCGGAAGCTGTCCGACCGCGTCTTTACCGGCCAGGACGCCTTCGCCCGCAGGCATGGGTGGGAGATCACTAAGACCACAGGGCGGTTCGGGTTCGGCGCCCGCAGCTACCGCGACCCACGGTTCGGCCAGCGGGCGGCGGCCCGCCAAGGGCCGGAGTGCACCGGAGGGAGGCCCGATGCACGATCGCGCTAGCACGCCGGCCCCCGCATCCGCTGACAGCGTGGTGCGACTGCCGGGTGCACTGGAGGCAGTAGTCCGTGCGCTTGCTGGCGCGCTCACCTCTGGCGGCGCTCAGCCGCCGCAGTCGGCCGATCCCGCTGGCGATAGGCCGCTGCTGGACCTGGAGGAGACGGCGGAGCTTCTTGGCGTCAGCCGGATGACGGTCGCACGCATGGCCGACGAGGGGCGACTGCCATCGGTGGTCGTTCGTCGGGGACGGGTGCAGAAGACGCGCCGGATCCCGCGGGCGTTCGTGGACCGGATGGTCGCAGACGCTTGCGCGGGCGCACAGGTGGACATGGAGGAATACGCCGCTGCCTGGCTCGCGGAGCATCCTCAAGCGGCGGGTGGCACGACGCAAGATGCGAGCCAGAAGCCACTGCGCTCGGCATGACGGCACGGTAGCCACCTGGTGGCGCAGCTAGCCGTGAGTAGGCTCGAGAGCGCAGCGTTCAGCCGGGCCATTCGGGTCTTGCCTCTTGAGCGGCACAAGGAACGCCAGTGTGAAGGGTAGTGGCAATGGCCGTGATCTTGACTGTCCGCCAGCCGTGGGCCTCGGCCATCATCTACGCCGCGAAGGATGTTGAGAACCGCAGCTGGACAACGTCCCACCGGGGGCGGCTATACATCCATGCCGGGATGCGCCTTGATCCTGAGGACGTGCTCCCCGCCGACGTCCCCGCCGAGCGCGGTGCCATCATCGGCTACGTCGAGCTCGTAGACGTGGTGACTGGCTCTGCCTCGAAGTGGGCAGAGCCCGGCCAGTATCACTGGCTGCTTGCGGAACCGGTGGCATTGTCCGCGCCCGTGGCTGCCAG
>Ga0075424_100003462_pt1 | contig 14783 bp, 11 predicted proteins | sample SoiMethybrSBSTD3_FD_75301 | JGI IMG/M metagenome (GOLD analysis project Ga0075424, IMG submission 75301) | Bulk soil microbial communities from a Populus tree surrounding site in Tennessee, USA - Soil MetaG P. TD hybrid SBSTD3 | ecosystem: Environmental > Terrestrial > Soil > Tree plantation... | reverse complement strand
CGAGCCGCGCCTCGGCGGCGCGGCGACTACGCTGCCCGAATACATCGAGAAGATGAAGACGATGCCGCGGCCGGCCAAGGTGATGACCGGCGGCGGCGAGGGTGGGAACTAGTCGGGGCTTCCTACTTCAGCTCAGCCATCACCGCGTCAAGGGACCTGATCGGCATCCCTGTCGTCTCCCAACCAAATTCCCTGACCAATACCTGCTCGATATCCGTCTTCGTCTGACCCGCGCGCGCCATCGTCCTCACGCGATCGATCACGGCATCGACATCCCTGCGCCACCTCAGGAACGCCGCGCGATTGCTGGTTGGTCCGTGGCCCGGGATGACGATTTCCCAATCAAGTTTGAGCGCGGCGTCGACGGTTGCGGGCCAGCCGAGAACACTCCCGTTGATCGTGTAGTCGGCGTAGAAGCCAGGTGTCGTCGATCCGGTTGGATTCAGGCCGCGGCCATTGCCGGTGTTGAAGCAGTCGCCGGTCACGATGACCTTGTCCGCGGGAAAGTACACGAACGTATCGCCGTCGGTATGACACCGGCCGAAGTACCGGAGATCGACTTCCTTTCCACCCAGAAAGATCGTCATCTGATCGTTATAGGTCACCGACGGCGCACCGGGTAATTTCCCCTTGATCATGTCCGCGCGCTCGTTGACGTGGCCGACGATCACCGCGCCGTCCAGTTTCTGATTGCCACCCGTGTGGTCGGCGTGTGCATGCGTGTTGATCACGTATCGGATTGGTCTGCCGCTCAGCGCCTTGACCGCTGCGACGAGATCGTCGTGATTCCGCTCGTTCTTGTCGTCAACGAGAATCACCCCTTCATCGGTCACGTAGGCTGTTGTATTGCCGCCGTCACCCGTAATGACGTAGAGGTCGTCCTTGATCTTCTCGGTCTTCAACGGTTGGGGCGTCTGTTGCGGATTCTGAGCGGCGACGGTCCATTCGGCGGCGGCGACGATCAACGCCACGAACGCGACGGCCAGGCACGTTTTCATCAGAATCACCCTCGAAAATGACCGTTGGCGGGCGGCGGCGATGCTAACGTGAGGAGTACCTGGTGTCAACGCGTCAACTTGACACCGAAATGAAGGGGTTTCTACAATCGGCTGCCTTCCGAAGCGGCGCACCATGTACTGAAAGAGGTGAGACATGTCACCGAAGACGATCGCGATGGTGGCGGCATGCGTGATAGTGCTCGGGGCGACAAGACCAGCATCGGCGCACCACTCGTTCGCGTCCGTGTTCGACGCCGACAAGCCTGTCGAAGTACATGGAGTGCTCGTTGAAATCCGCCTGCAGAACCCACACTCCTGGTTTTACGTCGACGTGACCGATCCAGACGGCAAGGTCGTGCGCTGGGGATTCGAGGGCAGCACCCCGACATCATTGATTCGGAGCGGGTTCAAGCCCAGCAGCCTCAAGGTTGGAGACGAAGTCACCGTCAAGGGATCCCACGCTCGAGACATGTCGAAGAACGAAGGCGCGGCGAGGTCGTTCACGCTGAAGGATGGGCGGACGTTCATCGTGGGGCCACTGGGGAACGAGCCCGACTCGAAGTACTAGACCGCAAGGATTCATCATGAAACTGCGTTGCATTCGCTGTTGCGTCGCCGCGACGGCGATAACGATGTTGCTCGTACAGACGGGATCGGCGTACGCGCAGAACCGCACCGATCGCCCTCCCGCGGGGCAGACCAAAGCAGCCGCTGGACCAGTGCCTCGCGCCGCCGACGGCCATCCGGATCTCTCCGGTGTCTGGTGGCCCGGCGCGGATGTCCCTGTCACCAACCTGAGAGTGGGGTCTTCAGGCGGCCGGCCGGAGGGGCAGCCTCGGCAAGGACCTAAAACGTTCGCCAGCTTCTACCAGCCGTGGGCGGCGGAAAAAGCCAAAACACTCGACGAGAAGGACGATCCCGCGCTCCGATGCATCCCGGGTGTCATTGGCCCCCACGTGAGCCTGACGGACCAGGGACTCATCGGACAAATCATCCAGACCCCGAAGTTCGTCGTGCTGCTGACCGAGACCTATCACAGCTTCAAGCTCGTTCCGACCGATGGACGCGGACATCGAGATGATGTCGCGCCCTCGTATCGTGGCGACTCGGTTGGCCGCTGGGACGGCGATACGCTCGTCGTCGACACAACCAACTTCAACGACCAGAACTGGATTCTGGATCACGGCAACGTGTCGTTTCACTCCGACGCGCTGCATCTGGTCGAACGCTACCACCTGATCGACGCGAATCACCTCGCCATCGACGCGACGGTCGAGGATCCCAAAGTCCTGACGCAGCCATGGACCGTGGCGACGCAGATCCTGGAGCGGGCCCCCTTCGATCAGATCATGGAAGTGCTGTGCACGAACACCGAGACCGCGAATCTGTTGGAGAGCGCCCACAAGGAAAACTACGGCAGGAAGCCATAAGCGGCACGGCAGAGAGGTCTTGCCATGAAACCATCGTCGATCGCTTCCAGCATCGTCGGCGCCGTCGTTGCGTTCGCGATCGTATTCGTGGCAGGTTCCGCCGCCGCGCAGGTGTTCGGGCCTGAACGGTGGTTCACCGATCGATCGACTGACGTCAAGGAGCCGCCGGCTGGTCCCGCGCCTCGGACTGCCGACGGGCATCCGGATTTGTCCGGCGTGTGGTGGCCGGGCGGAGACGTGGCGGTGACGAACCTTCCCGTCGGCGAGTCGCGTGCGCCGTCAGGGCCGCCGCGGCAGGATCCAGGTTCTCCAGCCTTGTATGCGAGCCTGTACAAGCCGGAGCTCGCGGCGAAGGCGAAGACACTTGGCGAAAAAGACGACCCCGCGCTGCGCTGTATCCCGAGCGTGATCGGCCCTCACGTCAGCCTCGTGGACCAGGGGTACATCGGACAGATCGTTCAGACCCCGACGTTCGTGGTGCTGCTGACCGAGACGTATCACGGCTTCAAGATCATTCCGATCGACGGCCGGGGACATCGCGACGATGTGGCGCCGTCATATCGGGGTGACTCCGTCGGCCACTGGGAAGGCGACACGCTGGTCGTCGATTCGACGAATTTCAACGGTCAGAACTGGCTGTTTGACCATGGCAACGTCTCTTTTTATTCAGAGGCGCTGCATGTCCTCGAGCGCTATCGACGCGTCGATGCCGCCACGCTCGAGATTGCCACGACGATTGAGGATCCCGGAATGATCACGCAGCCGTGGCACGTCGCCACGCATCGGCTGAAGCTCGCTCCCTTCGATCAGATCATGGAGGTGCTCTGCACCAACGTTGAAACAGCGTCCCTCATGGAGGCCGCGGCGAAAGACAATTACGGCCGCAAATAAGCACTACTCCCGAGGAGCGAGTCATGACGAGACTGATGCTTCGCGCGTTAGCGGTCTTTTTGCTCTCATCGTCGATGGCCTCGGCGCAGGCCGTTTCGACCGCGCAGATCAACGGAACAGTCAAGGATGAGGGCGGCCTGGTGCTGCCTGGTGTCACCATCACGGTCACGCAGACCGACACGGGCCTGATCCGCACGGCTGTGACCGACGACGCGGGATCGTTCGTGCTGCAGAACCTGCCGGTCGGACCGTATCGCCTGGAGGCGATGCTCCAGGGGTTCCGTACGTTCCAGCAGACCGGCATCGTGCTGCAGGTCGGCGCGAATCCGACGCTTCCCGTGACGCTGCAGGTTGGTCAGCTCCAGGAGACCGTGACGGTGACGGGCACCGCGGCGCTCGTGGAAACCCGCAGTCCCGGTATCGGGCAGGTGATCACGAACCAGCAGGTGCTCGAGCTGCCGCTCAACGGACGGCAGCTCACCGAGTTGATCTTCCAGGCCGGCCTGGCGGCGGGCGGCGCAAGCACCACGGCGGCACCGGGCGCGAACACGCTCAACACCGGCACGCGCAACTACCCGACCGTGACCGTACAAGTGGGCGGCGGCGCCTCGAATGGCCTGACGTATATCCTCGACGGGGGCACGCACAACGAGCCGTTCAACAACCTGAACCAGCCGCTGCCGTTTCCCGACGCGATGCAGGAGTTCAAGGTCGAAACAAGCGCGCTGCCGGCGCAGTACGGCCTCCATGCGGCGGCGGCCGTCAATGCCGTGACGAAGTCGGGCACCAACAGCATGCATGGCGACGTCTTCGAGTTTCTCCGTGACTCGAGTTTGAACGCGCCCAACGCGTTTGCCGCGATTGGCCCGAATGGCAAGAAGCGGAGCGATGGCCTCCACCGCGATCAGTTCGGCGGCACGCTGGGTGGACCGATCGTGCGGGGGAAACTGTTCTACTTCGGCGGGTACCAGGGCACGCGCATCAACGTGACGCCCACGGATAACTTCCGGTTCGTGCCGACGGCGGCCATGCTGGCGGGAAATTTCTCGGCGGTCACCTCCGCGGCGTGCAATTCGGGGCGCCCGATCGCGCTGGGCGCGCCGTTCGTCAACAACCAGATTTCTCCGTCGCAGTTTTCACCCGCCGCGCTCACGCTGGCGAAGAAGCTGCCGGCGGCGAACGATGACTGCGGCAAGACGCTGTTCGATCGGCTGAACGAGCGATCGGAGCACATCGCCATCGGCCGCGCCGACTACCAGGCGAACAACGCCCATTCGATCTTCGGGCGCTATCAGTTCGCGCACCTCGGGTCGAAGCCGGATGCCGATCCCAACCAGAACCCGGTCGCCTACGGCAACTCGCCGCTCGATCACACCGTGCACTCGGTGGTCGTGGGCGATACGTACCTGTTCGGCTCGAACACGGTCAACTCGTTCCGTGCGACCTACAACAACGCGAACATCACGAAGGATTACGTGCGCTTCTTCGATGTCCGCGACCTCGGCATCCCGATGACGTCGCTCGTCGATCGGTTCATCGGCGTGACCGTGACCCCGGGGTTCGCGATCGGCGGCGAGAACACCAATCCGGGGTACATCCCGACGAAGACGTACCAGGCGGCCGACGACTTCAGCCAGGTGCGCGGCGCGCACCAGATCGGGACGGGTTTCAACTTCATCCACTCGTCCATCTCCACGACGTCGTATGGGTCCGCCGCGGGAAGTTTCTCGTTCACCGGCCAGATTACGGGACTCGGTCTGGCGGATTTCCTCCTGGGCCGGCCCACGTCGATTCAGCAGACCAGCATCAACCATCAGAAAGGGAAGCTCGATTACGTCGCCCTCTACGTGCAGGACGCGTGGAAGGCGTCGCCGAGCCTCACGTTGAACCTCGGTTTACGGTGGCAGCCGAACCTGCCGTACACGTCTGACCTAGGCGATTTCAGCCACTTCAGCCTCGAGAACTTCCGCGCGGGCATCCACAGCACCGTGTACAGGAACGCGCCCGCCGGATTGATCTTCCAGGGCGATCCCGGCTATCCGGGCAACGCCGCCGGCCACAAGTCATGGGACAGCTTCGCGCCGCGGCTTGCGGCGGTGTGGGATCCCCGAGGCAACGGCAAGATGACGGTGCGCGCGGCTTACGGACGCTTCTACGAGACCCTGCAGCTGATCAACTACTTCGGCTTCACGCGCTCGTCGCCGTTCGGCAACACCGTGACGGTCACCAACGGCACGTTCGACAACCCGTGGGGGAATACGCCGGGCGGCAATCCGTTCCCGATCACGCCCAACGCCAACACGATCTTCCCGCCGAACGGAACCTACGTGACGTTTCCGTTCGATATGAAGGAGCCGTACTCGGACCAATGGAATGTCAGCCTGCAGCGGCAGCTCGGTGCGGCCTGGGTCGTGTCCGGGAATTATCTCAGCAGCCGCGGCCATCGCCTGCTGCTCGGCGACCAGTTGAACCCCGCCGTGTTCGGACCGGGCGCCACGACCGCCAACACCGCCGCCCGCCGCGTGCTGACGCTCGAGAATCCCGACCAGGGGCGCTTCTACGGGCAAATCTTCGAGGCGCATCCCATCGGCACGTCGAAGTACGACGCGCTGCTGCTGTCGGCGCAGCATCGCACGGCCCGCGGCTTGTTCCTCTCTGGCAACTACACGCTGTCGAAGTGCACCTCGGATCTCGTCGACTACGTGATGGCCAACGGGCAGGTCGACCTCGTGAAGCCGGGAGATCCGGGATATGACCGCGGGAGCTGCGGCGCGACCGATCAGCGGCACATCGCGAACCTGTCTGCGGTGTACCAGGTGCCCGGCGCGTCACGCGGCGCCATGCGGGCCCTCACCAGGGACTGGCAGGTCTCGGCGATCGCGGTCGCGCGGAGCGGAGGCCATTTCCACGTGAACACCGGCCAGGACAACGCGCTCACCGGTCAGGCCAACCAGCGTCCCGATCAGGTGATGGACAACCCGTATCTCAAACAGGGCTACCGGTACCTGAACCCGGCCGCCTTCAAGGCGCCGGCGCCCGGAACGTACGGCAATCTCAAGGCGAACAGTCTCGTGGCGCCGAACTGGTACAACCTCGACATGGGGCTCGTGCGATCGTTCCACATCGGCGGCGAGCGGCAGGTCCAGTTCAGGGCGGAAGTCTTCAACGTGCTGAACCGCGTCCAGTTGGATCGGCCGGTCACGGTGTTGACCAGTCCGGACTTCGGAGTCTCTACATCGACAGCGGCCGACGCCCGCATCGTTCAGCTCGCCATGAAGTACGTCTTCTAGCATGCTATAGTCGGCGACTGGCTCGAGAATTCGTCTCGGGAGGAGAACGCCCCATGGCGCAGCAGCTCACCCTCCACGTCGACGGTCGGACGCGAACGATCGAGATCGACGACCCCGCGATGCCGCTTCTCTACGCGCTCCGCGATGAACTCGGCCTGATCAATCCCCGCTTCGGCTGCGGGCTCGGTCAATGCGGCGCCTGCACGGTGCATGTTGACGGCCACTCGGTGCGTTCCTGCATCACTCCCGTTCGATCGGTGGAAGGCAGGAAGATCACGACGCTTGCCGGTGTCGGCACCCCGGAGAAGCCGCACCCAATCCAGGCGGCGTGGATCGAAGAGCAGGTGAACCAGTGCGCGTACTGCATCAACGGCTGGCTCATGACGGCCGTGGAGCTCTTCGATCGCAATCCACATCCCACTGACGCGCAGATCAACGCGGCGTTCGCGCCGCTGATCTGCCGCTGCGGCACCCATGCGGCAGCCGTCCGCGCCGTCAAGCGCGCCGCGCAGTCCGCCTGAGGAGACGCGCCATGCTCAACAACGAAACGACCGCGCTTCAGATCTCGCGCCGCGCGTTTCTCACCGCGAGCGGCGCCCTGCTCGTCACGGTCGCGGCACCGCTCGAGTGGGCTGAGGGCCAGACGACCGGCGCGACCACACGGCCTCCTCTCAAAGGCGACCAGCTCGATTCCTACATCACCATCGATCCCGACGGCACCGTGGTGGCCTACTACGGCCGGATCGATGGCGGCCAGGGACTCGAAACGGCAATCGCGCAGATGGTCGCCGAGGAGATCGACGTCCCGTTCGAGCGCGTGCGCGTCGTCATCAGTGGTCCGCAAGCCCTTGACATGGGTGGCGCGAGCGCGGGACAGGGTGTGTCGCTGAGCGGCATGTTATTGCGCCGCACGGCCGCCGAGGCTCGTCGTCTGCTCGTCGAGATGGCGGCAACAGCGCTCGCGGTTCCCGCCAATCAGCTTGCGGTCACCGATGGAGTCGTCCATTCGGTCTCTGATCCGAGCAAACGAATTTCCTACGCGGAGCTGATCGGCGGCCGGTACTTCGGCTCCACGCTCAAATGGAACGGCCGCACCGGCGGCGCGCTGCAGGTTGAAGCGCCGGCGCCGCTGAAGCGGCCCGATCAGTTCAAGGTCATCGGCACATCGATCCCGCGAAAAGACATCCCGCCCAAGGTGTTCGGGCGGATGGAAATGGTCAGCGACGTCCGGCTGCCGGGGATGCTGCACGCCCGGATGATCAGGCCGACAGTCGCGGGCGCGGTGCCGGTGACCGTCGACGAAGCCTCAATCGCGAGCATACCGGGCGCGAAGGTCGTCTGGATCAAGAACCTCCTTGCCGTCGTCGCGGAGAAAGAGTGGAACGCGGTCAAGGCGGCGCGCGCGCTGAAGGTGACCTGGTCGGAATCGAAGCCGAATTTCCCCGGCCACGACAACGTGCACCAGTACATCCGCCAGGCGCCGGTCATCAAGCGCGGGATTCAGCGCGAGAACGGAAACGTCGACGAGGGATTCACGCGGGCGGCCCGGATCATCGAAGGCGAATACGAGTACCCGACCCAATCTCACGCCAGTACTGGGCCCGGATGCGCCGTCGCGGATGTGCGCGCGGACTCGGCGACGATCTGGACCTCGACTCAGAAGCCCTACGGCTCGGCCGCCTGCGTCGCGGATCTTCTCGGCCTGCCGCCGGACAAGGTGACGGCGATCTGGAAATTCGGGACGGGTTCCTACGGCCGCAACGATCAAGGCGACGCCGCCGCCGATGCCGCCGTGCTGTCGAAGCAGCTCGGCCGCCCGGTGCGCGTCCAGTACATGCGCCATGAGGGCACGGGGTGGGATCCCAAGGGCACCGCGTCGGTCAATCGAGCCAGGGTGGGGCTCGATGCGAGCGGCAAGGTGATCGCCTACGAGTTCATCAGCAAGGCCTTTTCACGCCAGGACACGAATCCACGCGAGGGCGATGCCGGCGACGTGCTGGCCGGCCATCTGCTGGGCGCGCGCCTCCATCCCAACCCGATCTTCGAAATTCCGGTGGCCTCGTATACGTTCGACCATGGCCGCCTGGGCTGGGAGATCGTTCCCGCGCTGATGGAGCGCGCGTCGCCGTTGCGCACGACGCATGTCCGCGATCCGTTCGGGGGCCCGATCCTGTTCGGCAGCGAGTCGTTCTGGGACGAGGTCGCGGCGGCAACCTCCGCCGACCCGGTTGATTTCCGGCTCCGCTATCTCACCACCCCGCGCGACCGCGACGCCGTCCAGAGGGCGGCCGAGTACTACGGTTGGCAGAAGCGCCCCTCGCCGCGCAACGACCAGAAGGACAGCGACGTCGCCGTCGGCCGTGGCATCGCCTTCCGGCGCCACTTCGACACCTTCATCGCGCTGATTGCCGAGGTGAGGGTCCACCGCAACACCGGCAAGCTCGATCTGCTGCGCTATGTGTGCGCGCATGACTGCGGCATGATCGTCAATCCGCAGACACTGAAGCACGTGATCGATCGCCAGCTTGTCTACGGCACGAGCCGCGCGATGTTCGAGGAGGTGCGCTTCAACGAGAACATGGTCACGAGCGTCGATTGGGCGACCTATCCCGTGCTCCACGTCGCCGACGTGCCGGCGCGGATTGACATCGTGCTGATCGACCGCCCGGAGGCCGCGCCCTCTGGTGCGGCTGAAATGTGTCTCGGCCTCGTGCCCGCGGCGATCGGCAACGCGGTCTTCGATGCCACGGGCGTGCGGCTGCGTCGCGTTCCCTTCACGCCCGAGCGGGTGAAAGCCGCGCTCGATCGCGCTTCGGTGTGAGTAATCAGGGCGGGCCGACCTCCCCTCCCCACCCGCCCTACTTGCCGCCCTACGACCCGGTGATGCTCAGCGAGCCGTACATCCGCAGCACGATGATGTGGGTCAACGATCCCAGCATGAACATGTCGCCGTATCCCTGCGAGGAGGCGACGGAGACGGCGCTCTCGCGCGGCACGGTGCCGCACTTTCTGCCAGGCAAGAGTCCGCTTCCCGGGCTCGATCGCAACGTCACCGATCGCTTCGGCACGCCGTACGAGCCGCGCCTCGGCGGCGCGGCGACTACGCTGCCCGAATACATCGAGAAGATGAAGACGATGCCGCGGCCGGCCAAGGTGATGACCGGCGGCGGCGAGGGTGGGAACTAGGGGACGATCATCTCCGGCGGCTCTACAACTGTTCCGCAGTGTTGGCAGGTCAGGTTGTAGAAGAACTCGCCCGCAGCACCGGCCCGGACCACTTCATCCTTGTGGGTGCCGGCAGCGATGTGTATCGGGTTTGTGGCGTCTTCGAATGGTGGCGTTATCTGTGCGCTTGTGTCTGGATCAATGAACTCAATCGTCACATTACCAGATGAGCCGGCAATTAATCTCCACCGCGTTTTGGCTTTTTTAAGATGCGTCTTCCGACCTGTGCTCGCTACGCACGCACCGTTCACGCAATTGAAGACCATAGGTAACCTGCCTCTGGCCGCCGGCTTCGTGCCCGACTTCTTCTTCGTCGAGGTCTTCTTCGCTGACGTTCGCTTTGCCGCCTTCTTGGGTGCTTTCTTCTTCGCTTTCTTAGTCCCTTTCTTCGCCATAACCGATCTCCTTATTGGGCAGACTGCCGGGTGACGTCAGGTCACGCGGTCTGTCGAATTTTTTTGAAGCGCGGATCCATCCGAAGTTCACGCAGGGCGGGTACCCGGTCGATTTCACGCCACGTCTGACCTTGGGCAATCGCTCGCGATAGCCAGTTCAAAGCGGCCTCACGCTCATGGAGCCTCTGTTCATAGAACACCGCGATGCGATAGAGCGTGTGGGCGTCAGTGGGTGACAATGCGAGCGTTTGCTGCAGCGCGGATCGCGCGGCCTCCATGTCACCAAGGGCAGCCTCACAATCTGCCAACGCGAGTCGGAGGCTCGCGTCGCGGGGATTGACACGTACCCGATCGCTCAAGAGCTCTTTCGCACGCTGATACGCCGCTTTGGCATCGTCACGTGAACCGGCAAACGTCAGGGCGTCCGCAAGGTTTGCCCACACGACGTAGTTGCCCTGGTCGATCGACAATGCCTGCCTGAACAACTCCGCGGAGCGCTTGAAGTCGCCTTCGAAGTAATAGAGCGTGCCCAGATTGGATGCCGCGTTGTAGTTCGGACGAATCGAGAGCGATTTCTGAAACGCCTCGATCGCGTCCGGGATGCGGTCTTTCATGAAGTAGATGGCGCCGATGCTGCTATAGCCTCGATAGCTGTCCGGCGTCAGCGCGACCACCTGTTGAAACATCGCCAGCGCATCGTCGTACCTTGCGGCGCGGTAATAGTACGCGCCCAGCATGTTGTAGGCGCCCCAGTATTGCGGCCGCAGCTGAATTGCACGCCGATACGCCTGTTCCGCGTCGTTCTGCCGACCGAGTTTTTCGTACGCGGTTGCGAGTCCCAGATACAACTCGTCGTCGGTCGGTTCGCGCTGCAGCGCCAACGCGTACTCTGCGGCGGCTTTCTCGTACTCGCCGGTTCCCGCGAGCACCAGGCCGAGGCACGCATGCGGTTCCGCGACGTTCGGATCGATGGCGAGCGCGCCTTCACACGCGCCACGCGCGGGCTCAACCCAGTTGGACGCTCCGGTCAGTTCGTGCTTGCGCCAGTACGCCTCGCCCAGGCCGGCATACGCGAGGGCATAGCGGGCATCGATATCAAGTGCTTTGCGGAACACGGTGATCGCGTTGTCGACATTCTCGAGACGGTCGTAGGTAGATAGATACCCCTTGGCCTGCAGATAGTAGTCGTAGGCTCCGGGCTGCGCCGTGTCATGAGCGACGATGGCGGTTCGCTCGGCCTCGCTGAGCGTGAGATCAAGCATACGGATCACGGCGTCCATGATGCGGTCCTCGGCGGCGAGCGGATTCGACGGATCGGCCGTAATCGTTTCCGCCCGCAGGATGTCGCCCGAACGGGTATCAAGGAGCTGGCAGATGATCTCGAGCGAATTGCCGGAATACCGCAGCGAACCCGAAAGCGCGACGTTGGAACCAAGCTGCTCGCGCGCTTCTTTCGCATTCCTCACGCCGCGGCTGCGAACGTCGGCTGCCGACGCCACCTGAAGTGCGTGGTTCACCGTGAGTCGAGACAGTCGTGCGTTCAGTGATTGGACCAGCCCGTCGACGAAGAATTGCCGGCTGACGTCGCCCGGGGCCATAAATGGAAGCACCGCCAGCTGAATGTTTGACGGAATCGATTGGCCTGCCGGCGCGCGCCTCTGCGTCCACTCCTGCACGCGGGGAACACCCACGATGAGCAATGCAACGATCGCGGCGGCACCGCTCAGAATGGCTATGCGCCGCCTTCGACTGCGGCGACGCTCAAAGCTCGCACGATCCACGCGAATGGAGGCGAGCTCTCTGCCGATCTCCGCCATGGTCGCCGGACGTCTCTCGAGAGACCGTTCGAACATCCGATGGATGAGCCGCGCCAGTCTCGGTGAAACATGCGGGTTCACGCGATCGAGCGGCTCGGGCGTGTCGTTGAGGATGCGATCGATCGTCGCGATCGCCCCGTCGGCAAGGAACGGGTGCTTCCCGGCGAGCACCTCGTAAAAAACGATGCCGAGCGAAAAAATGTCGGCGCGTCCGTCGGTTGGACGCTCGAAGATGACCTCCGGCGACATGTAGGCGGGAGTTCCGACGAGCGCTCGCGGCGCGGAGATCGTCGAGTCACTGGTGCCGCCCGGCCGCGGCAGACGCCGTGCGAGGCCGAAATCGCAGATTTTCACTTCGCCCGCGCGCGTCAACATGATGTTGGCGGGCTTCAAGTCGCCATGCAGGATGTTCGCGGCATGCGCGGCGGCAAGTCCGTCGACGCACTGTGCTGAGATGGTTTCGAATTCATCGATCGACAGGAAAGATGACGCAACGCGGTCGCGCAGGGTCACGCCGTCGACGAATTCCATGACCAGGAACGATTGCTGGCCTACGCTGAACACATCGTAGACCGACGCGATCCGGGGGTGATTCAACGCCGACGCGCGCTGTGCTTCCTTGAGCAGCTGTGCGTCCGAGCGACCAAACGCCGGGAGCAGCCGCTTGATCGCGACAGTTCGCTTCAGCTGCGGATCATCGGCTCGATACACTTCGCCCATGCCACCGACACCGAGCCGCTCTCGGATCACAAAGCGCCCGACTGTTTTATCCGTCAGGTCTCCCGTATTCGATTCCGCGTCGTTTTGTACGCTCTCCTCCATCACTATGACCAGAGCCGCAGCCACCATGCATCGCTGACATGCCGCCAGGCCTTATACGCGTTGACCAATCCCGAACCCGTGGCTGGGTCGTTTCCATCTGTCGCCGCAATAACGTCGGTCGGAACTGCCGAATAGGCCTGACCAGACTTGATGTCTGTGGCGTTCGACATCAATTCGTCTCGTACGCTCGACGGTGTAAGTCGCGAATCCTTCTGAAGCAGCAACGCCGCTGCGCCGGCGGCTTGAGGCGTTGCGCATGAGGTGCCTCCCCAATCGCAGCTCGGATCCCACGGGCTTATCACGCCCGGCATCTTGATTGGGGAAGCGATACCGCATAAGTCGGGGACACTCCTATCCGCGTAAAAGGTGCTGGTAAATGCCGGGGAGCTGCCCCACGCCTTTAACGGCCCGGACACGTTCACTACGACCCCGCCGACGGCGACCACATCCGGACTTCGCGCGGGAGAGGTCTCGCCGGAGTTAAATCCTGTAGCCGCGACGACGGTGATGCCCATCACACGTACCGCGTACAGGACGAAGGTTTCCAGAGCTAATGCGGCATCAGGGTCGGATTCGACCGTCTGGACCCAGCTGACGGAGATGACGCGCACACGCGGTATGCACATGGCCAGGTAGAAGGTCTGATCGACCTGAGGTCCGAGTTTTACGCCCCACGCGCTCACGCCAGGCGCACACGCCAAGAGATTCGCGAGCACACCCGTTCCATGTGCGAACAGCGTGTCGTCGTCAGCGGCACCGACTGCGTCTGGATCCTTGATGCGCTCGACGTCGAAATAGTCGAAATACGGGTTGGCGGCAAAGCCAGTGTCGATCAACGCGACTCTTACACCGCGTCCGTTCGCGGGTCGCCCGAGCATCAATCGTCGCTTGTGAACGGCGTCCGCGTGCGTCTCATGGGCGACCCGTGACAGCGTGATGCATGTCGCTGTTTCCACCGCGGTTGCGACTGATTCGACAAGCACTGGCGGCCGAGAGACACATATAAGCAGCGCATGAGGACCCAGCTCCCTTACTGACGGACGCGCGGCGCCGTCGGCGAGGACGACGCCAGCAGGCGAGAGGTAGCCGACAGGTTTCGCGTTGTCATGGACTTCGAACGTGAGCTTGACCAACGTTGTCTTGAAGACCCGTTGAAATAATTCCGCAGAGCCGTGCGCGAATACAGCCAGGGGCTTGGGCAGCTCGCTCGGCGGACGATCGCCAAACTCTGGCTGGCTGCGCAACATCCGATCGTCGGTCACTACGAATTCGAGTGCCGTCAGACGCGCCCTTACATCAGCAAGCGCTTCCTCGGTCGGGAGAAGGGCATCGACTTCGCCCGCCTTCAGCTTCTTTTGAAAATCGTCGATGTCGATCTTGGAAGCAGGCTGGCACAGCACCGTGAAGTAAACCTCGTCAGCTGAGGTAATCGGCTCGGTCTGTCGAACGAGCGAAGGCGACGACAACGGAGGCAGGGGCATAACACCTCCCAAGGAAGCTGCACGGAGTACCGGATCCGTGGGCTAATTGCTGATAAACGTCGGAGTGACGCGCATTCTATGCGATCGGTCACCGCCGAACTCATCCCGGTAATAACGACTTTGAAACGCCGGACTTACAGGTGGAAGAAAGACTTTATTGGAGGAAATGAGGCTTACGAACGATACCCGTCGGGGCGAGCCGGTCTGCGCGCGGCGAGCGGAGGGCCGGCCTGCCTAACCCCGCCCCACTCGCCCTACCCGCCTTACCCGCCTTACCCGCCTTACCCGCCTTACTCGCCCTACTCGCCCTACCCGCCCTACTTGTTGCTCGTCCCGGTGCCTGGCCTGAAGCCGCCCGCGCTGCCGTACTCGTTGTCCTCGAGGCAGATGAATTCCATCAGCTCGCCGCCGCCGACCTTCAGGTTCGGCTTCAG
>Ga0075424_100003460_pt1 | contig 14785 bp, 11 predicted proteins | sample SoiMethybrSBSTD3_FD_75301 | JGI IMG/M metagenome (GOLD analysis project Ga0075424, IMG submission 75301) | Bulk soil microbial communities from a Populus tree surrounding site in Tennessee, USA - Soil MetaG P. TD hybrid SBSTD3 | ecosystem: Environmental > Terrestrial > Soil > Tree plantation... | reverse complement strand
GTGGGAGCTCAACAGGTAGTTGAGCGAGGCGATCGGCCGTCTCCACGGGATGTGACTGCACACCTTCAACCATTTGGCGTGCTGGTTGAACATCGAGTCGATGATGTGGATGAACGCCTCGTAGCAGCTGAAGAAGCCGTGTCGCCCGGTGAGCAGATAGCCTTCGAGCCATCCCTGGCACTGATGTTCCGACAGGACCTCCATCAGCCGGCCGTCGGGTGAGAGGTGATCGTCTTCGGGACGGATCTCCCCCATCCACGCGCGGTCGGTGACCTCGAGAATGTCCTGCCAGCGGTTGGAGTTGTTCTCGTCGGGGCTGAAGACGCGGAAGTTCTGGTGATCGAGGTTGAGCTTCATCACGTCGCGCAGGAACTTCCCCTGGACTCGCGTGGACTCGGCCATCGTCGCGCCCGGTTTCTTCACGTCGACGCCGTATTTGCGGAAGTCGGGAAGGCGCAGGTCCTTGAGCTTGAGGCCGCCGTTCGCGTGCGGGTTGGCGCTCATCCGCCGTTCGCCTTTGGGGGCGAGCTCTCTGAGATCGGGGACGAGCCGTCCCGCCTCGTCGAAGAGCTCCTCGGGGCGGTAGCTCCGCAGCCACTCCTCCAGCACCTCGATGTGCGACGGCTTGTCCATGTCACCCATCGGCACTTGATGGCTGCGCCAGTAGCCCTCGCAGAGCTTGCCGTCGATCTCCGTGGGACACGTCCAGCCCTTCGGCGTGCGCAGCACGATCATCGGCCAGGTCGGGCGCTGCCTAACGCCTCCTTCGCGCGCGTCCCGCCAGATGCGCCGGATGTCCTCCATGACGGTGTCGAGCGTCTCTGCCATCTGCCGATGGGCCGAGTCGGGCTCGTGGCCTTCCACGTAGTACGGCTCGTAGCCGTACCCCTCGAGCAGCTTGGTGAGCTCCTCTCGCGGGATGCGGTCGAGAAAGCAGGGGTTGGCGATCTTGTAGCCGTTGAGATGCAGGATGGGCAACACGCAGCCGTCGCGAGCCGGGTTCAGGAACTTGTTGCCGTGCCATCCCGTGGCCAGCGGGCCGGTCTCTGCTTCGCCGTCGCCGATGACGCACGCCACGATCAGGTCAGGGTTGTCGAACGCCGCGCCGAACGCGTGCGAGAGTGCGTACCCGAGCTCGCCCCCCTCGTGGATCGACCCGGGTGTCTCAGGAGCGACGTGGCTGGGAATGCCGCCCGGGAAGCTGAACTGCTTGAACAGCTGCCGCATCCCCTCCTCGTCCTGACTGATGTTCGGGTAGACCTCGGTGTAGGTGCCCTCGAGGTACGCGTGGGCCACCAGCGCCGGGCCCCCGTGGCCGGGACCGATGATGTAGATCATGTCCGCATCGTATTTCCGGATCACGCGGTTCAGATGCGCGTAGATGAAGTTGAGCCCCGGCGTGGTGCCCCAGTGACCGAGCAGCCGAGGCTTGATGTCCTCTCGCGTTAGGTGCCGGCGGAGCAGCGGATTGTCCATCAGGTAGATCTGCCCGACGGACAGATAGTTCGAGGCGCGCCACAGGGCATCGATCTTCCCGAGCTCTGGATCGGCAGCCGCGGCCGCGCGGGCCGCCTGCCGTTTCGTGGCTGTCTGCGTCATTGCGAGCACTCCAGGGACTGCGGTGTCAGTCGCGTGATACGAACGGTCCATTGACTTTGCCTGCCCGTTGGGAAGCGTTGCAATTGAATGAAAGTCCCACGGGGGCCAGGATGACGTTGACCGAGACCGCTCGACCCGCCGCTGTGCCGGCAGACGAAGCGCTTCTCAGCCGTAGCGATGACCTGCTGCAGGATTTCGACCGCGCGTTTCGAATGTTTCACGAATTCGTAACAGGCTGTCGTACGCTCTACGACGTCGGGCTGGCCGTGACGGTGTTCGGTTCGGCGCGGTTCGACGAGCACCACCGCTATTACCGCCTCGCGCGTGACCTCGGCCGTGCGCTGGCGGAGCGTAAGTATGCGGTCGTGACGGGTGGCGGCCCGGGCATCATGGAGGCCGCGAACCGCGGCGCGCGCGAAGGCGGGGGCTTGAGCATCGGCTGCAACATCATCCTGCCGCACGAGCAGCAGCCGAACCCGTACCTCGATCGCGTGGTGAATTTCGACTACTTCTTCGTCCGCAAGGTCATGCTGGTCAAGTACTCCGAGGCGTTCGTGCTGATGCCTGGAGGGTACGGCACGCTGGATGAGATCTTCGAAACGGTCACGCTCGTCCAGACGGGGAAGATCCGACATTTCCCGATCGTAGCCATGGGGCGTGACTACTGGCAGGGCATGCTCGACTTCATCTCGGATACGATGTTCCGGGAGGGCGCAGCGGCGGAGGGCGAGGTTGGTGGATTTCTGGTGACCGATTCCGTCGCCGAGGCGGTCGATCACATCGACCAGGTCGTCCGCGGTGCCGCGAACGCCGGGCGTTAGGCCTTCTGGGTCGCCTCAAACCGCGATCAGCTCGAAGACGTGATACTGCCGGGGACGCAGGTCCAGGTAGAGCCCACGTGTGCTCAGTGTGGCGCCGTCGCGCTCGTACGTCTCGCCTTCCATGAGATCGCGGAGACGCCACTGTCGTCCTGCGAGGTCCGGATACGGCAGTCGCAGGTAACATTGGCTCTGATTGGGTGCGTAGTTGACCACAATCAGGAGACGCTGGCTGTCGGTGCCCTGCCACGTGAAGGCAACAAAACAGTCCGACGTCCAGTTGCCGTCCCAGGCAGGAAGGCTTTCGAGCAACTGCCACCGGCCGTTCCGTACCGCTGAGCGGCGCACGACGTCGAGCAGCTTGCCATAGAACCGTCTCGACTCGTCGTCAACCGTTTCGTCCGGAGCGCGGCAGAGATGCGGGGAAATCCGCTTCGTCCGGCCTTCGAATTGGCCTTGATGAAAGAAGCGCAGCCCGGGGGACAGAAAGCTGATGACGGCAGCTGCCTTGTGAACGTCGCGGGCAAACGTCGCAGCGGCGCGCGGTTCGTCGTGGTTCTCCAGAAAGCGAGCCAGCTTGTCCTGGTACGCCGGCTCCGCCGTCAGGTGGCCGCGCACCGGTCCGGCATGCCCTTCGCGTAGACGATCGTAGAGGCGCTTGTCGTAGGTGTAATCGAATCCCTGTTGCTGCAGCGTCCACTCCATGTCCCAATAGACTTCCGCCATGAAGCGAAAGTCCGGGAAGCGGTCCCGAACCCGCGCCGTCGCGTTAGGCCAGAACGGCTCGGCCGGAATGCCCCACGTGCGCTCGAAGACTTCCGGGGCGACCAGCATGGCCATGTCGCAGCGCACGCCGTCGCATTGGGCGGCGACCCTGAGGAGCTCCGAGAGCATCGCGGCCTGCGTAGCGCCACGGCCATAGTTGAGCTGGAGGGTGTCCGGCCAGCCGGGGAAATACGGATCGCGACCGTGCGCGAGCACGCGGGTGCCGGACGCGTGCGGGACCCGGGTGTAGTTGGCTGGAGCACTCGTTAGGTCACGCTCGGTGCCGGCGACGTAGTAGTCCGGGTGGTCGTCGACCCACGGGTGATCCAGGCCCGTGTGGTTCGGTACGAAATCGAGCATCAGCCGTTGGCCGCGGGCACGCAAGCGGTCGCGCAGCCGCGCCAGCGCCGAGCTTCCGCCCAGGCTCGGATGCACCTCATAGCCCGTGATCGCAAACCCGGAACCGCCGATGTCGTCGTCGGACAAGTCGGTGAGTGTGTGCCGGAATTCGTCCCGCCATTCGTGGTTGGTCAGCGAGACGTGTCGCCCCGCCGGGCCGGTCCGCCAGACGCTCAACATCCACACCCAGTCGAACCTCATCTCGACAACCTGGTCCAGAGCGACGTCGGGAATGTCATCGAGCGTCGCCGGCCGACCCAGGCTCCGAGATAGTGACGTCAACCAGACGCGCGTGTTGATCTGGTAGAGCGACGGGTAGGTCGCGTCACTGCGAGGCGGCACTCGTACCTCCCAGGAACAATTGCCAGAGCAGCTACATGGACAGAGCCACCGAGGCGCGCGCCTCAGTGGCTCCGTCGGCCGTGCTTGGACCTCAGCGGACTGGGTCGCCGCTGCGCGCGCCGCCCGCCATGGCCGGCTCGACCTCGTGGAACGCCGCCGCCTTGCCCAGCTCGAGGGCCTCCTGCGACGTCGACGTCGCGAACAGGTGCATGATCCGCGCGATGATCCCCGTCCATCCCGTCTGGTGACTTGCACCGATCCCGGCGCCATTGTCGCCGTGGAAGTACTCGTAGAAGAGCACGTAGTCGCGCCAGTGCGGGTCGTCCTGGAACTTCGCGGTCGATCCGTACACCGGCCGCCGCCCGTCGTCGCCTCGCACAAACATATTCGTTAGGCGCCGCCCGATCTCCTCGGCCACCTGGTAGAGATTCATCCGATGTCCGGAGCCCGTCGGGCATTCGATCGTGAAGTCGTCGCCGTAGTAGAGGTAGTACTGGAGCAGCGCGCGAATGATCAGACCGTTCACCGGCATCCAGATCGGTCCGCGCCAATTGGAGTTCCCGCCGAACATGCCGCTGTCCGATTCGGCCGGCAGGTACGAGACCGTGTGGGCCTGCCCGCTCACGTGGAACACGTAGGGGTGGTCCGCGTGAAAACGGGACAGCGCGCGAATGCCGTAAGGGCTGAGGAACTCGTTCTCGTCGAGCATCCGCGTCAGCACCCGCCGCAGCTTCTCTTCGTTCAGCGCCGCGCTCATCCGGCGACCGCCCTTCCCGAGCTTCATCGGATCGTGGATGAAGGCTGCGAGCTCCGGGCGGTGCTCGAGCAGCGCATGCAGGCGATCGTTCAGTTGAGGAGCGATTTTCCTGATCTCACCCTCGAACACGGTCACCGCGCACAGCGGCAGCAGCCCGACCATGGATCGGACCTTCAGGCGATGGGCCTGACCATCCGGAAGCCGGAGGACGTCGTAGAAGAACCCGTCCTCGTCGTCCCACATGCCGGTGCCATCGCCCGCATTGAGCATGGAGGACGTGATGAGGAGCGCGTGCTCGACGAATTTCTCGACGACACCGAGATACGCGGGCCGGACTTGCGCGAGCTCCACGGTCATCTCGAGCAGGTTCTGGCAGAACAGGGCCATCCACGCCGTGCCGTCTGCCTGCTCCAGATATCCGCCGGTGGGAAGTGGTGCGCTGCGATCGAAGACGCCGATGTTGTCGAGACCCAGGAAGCCGCCCTCGAAGACGTTGCTTCCGGATCGGTCCTTCCGGTTCACCCACCACGTAAAGTTGAGCAGCAGCTTGAAGAACGACCGTTCCAGCCATTCGACGTCGCCCTGTCCTCTCGTGGCTTTCTCGAGGCGATACGTGAAGATAGTGGCCCACGCATGCACAGGAGGGTTTACATCGCCGAAGTTCCACTCGTAGGCCGGTAGCTGACCATTGGGATGCAGGTAGCGCGACCGCAGCATGAGGTCCAACTGTTCCTTGCCGAAGTCCGGATCGACGAGCGTCAGTGCCAGGCAGTGAAAGGCGAGGTCCCATGCCGCGTACCACGGGTATTCCCACTTGTCCGGCATGGAGATGACGTCGGCGTTGATCATGTGGTGCCAATGCGCGTTGCGCGTCGCGCGTTGGCGCGCCTTGAACGGGTCGCTGCCGCGCTCGCGCAGCCATCGATCGACGTCGAAATAGAAGAACTGCTTCGACCACATCATGCCGGCGAGCGCCTGGCGCATCACATTGGCCTCATCGTCGTTGAGCGACGATGGGATCACCGACGCGTAGAACTCGTCTGCCTCCTTGCGTCGGCGCGCGAACGTGCCATCGAACGTCTTGTCAAATCGTCCGTTGCCTTTCTGCCCGGGCTTGACCAGGCTGTTCGGCTCCAGGTCGCTCAGCCTGAGTCGCATCACGGCCTTGCCACCGGCGGGTATTTCGCGGCGATAGTATGCTGCCGCCTTGCTGCCGGTTTGCTCGGGGTTGACCGCGGCCTTGTTGCCGTGGACCACGTAGCTGTGAAACGCGTCCTTGACGTACGGAGACCGATTGGGCGTGTTGGCCAACCGCTCGGTGTTGCTCTCGTTCTCGGTGAACAGGAGCGCGCTGGCTTCCTCGGCCTGAAGAAACCGTTGGCCAAGGTCACCGTTGGAGCTTGCTATAATGTCGGCCGCGGTTTGAGACAAACGGGGTCGAGCAGCATCGTGCGTCCATGACCACGTGTTGCGGAACCAGACCGTCGGGAGGACGTGAATCGTGGCCGCTTCGGGCCCGCGGTTCTCGATCGTGATCTGAACGAGGATGTCTTCCGGCGTTGCCTTCGCATACTCGACGAACACATCGAAGTAGCGGTCCTGATCGAAAACGCCGGTGTCGAGCAGCTCGTACTCCAGCTCTCCGCGCCCGCGCTGCTGGTTTGACCGGATGAGATCCTCGTATGGGAAGGCGGCCTGCGGATACTTGTACAGGTACTTCATGTACGAGTGCGTGGGCGTGGAGTCGATGTAGAAGTAGTACTCCTTCACGTCCTCGCCGTGGTTGCCTTCGCTGTTGGTGAGCCCGAACAGGCGCTCCTTGAGAATGGGATCGCGCTCGTTCCACAGCGCGAGCGCGAAGCAGAGGAGTTGCTGGTCATCGGAGATCCCCGCGAGGCCATCCTCGCCCCATCGATACGCTCGAGAACGCGATTGATCGTGGCTGAAAGAGTTCCACGCGTCACCGGAAGCACTGTAGTCCTCTCGGACTGTGCCCCATTGCCGTTCGCTCAGATAGGGGCCCCACTTCTTCCAGGCGAGCTTCTTTTCCCGAGCTTCCTCGAGGCGGGCATGTTCGGCGTCCATGGGGCAGTCTCCAATCGCTGTGATATGTAGTGCCGTTGACTCACGCCGTCACTTCGACGGTGCACCGTGGCTCGCCTCGAACTCCCGGCGCGTCTCGTCACCAATGAAGTAGTAGGTCTTGCCACCCCACTCGGCCCTCGCCGCCGCAGCGAACTTCGGGAAGCGCACCCCGGCCACCGGATCCTGCACCATGTGCTCCTTGAGGTAGTACTCGTTCTCGTGGAGCGAGAGGTACGTCTTGACGAAGGAAACGATCCGGTCGTCGACCCACTGGCCGATGGCCTTCCTGTCGATCGCGTCCAGCGGCCACTGGGCCTGCTGATGCGAATCGAACTGCATGAGGGTCGGCAGGATCTCGAGGTCGTAATTCAGGATCAGGTTGCGCACGTCCTGATCGGTCGCGGCGGAGAGCCGCAGCTTGATGCGCGCGAGCTCGGACTGGAAGTCCATGGTCACCGCGCGATTGGACGGGTCGATGCGCGGAGCGACCTTGGCGCGGTCGCCAAACCGTTTGACCAGCGCCTCGAGGCGCGGTTTCCACACCTCGGGCAGCGTTTCGAGCTCCTTTTCGAACGTTGCGAGGCGGGTTTGGCGGTCGCGATGCTCCTGCTGCTTCTCTCCCTGTGCCGCCTTGATCTTGGCGTCGAGTGCGGAGAACTCGGCATCGATGCGATTGAGGAGGGTTGCCACGTCGTCGGGCATTGCTTGGCTCTCCGGCTAGGGTGGGTCTCGCTGCTCTGCGGGCCTGGGCTCCGGCCCGCGTCGCACGATCAAGGACGGCTGCGTGCTGGACAATTGGGCCTTCGTGTTACCGGCCCAATGGCTTATCAAGCGGCGGCCGCAAGCGGTCTCCGGCGTTCGTGGCGCTGGCGCGATCCCACGTACATGCCTGTCGAACAGCTGGCTGCGGTGCTCGTTAGGCGTCCCGACCAGCACCCGCGTTAGTACGAGTACGTGACGTACGCCATCCCGTACGTGAAGTTCTGCGTTCGCTGGTACCCTTGGGCCAGCGCTTCCTGCGGATTCCCGTACGCCAGGATGAAGCTCAGGCTGAAGTTCCGGTTGACCTTCCAGTCGGCGTAGGCGTCCACCTCGCTCGCGATGTTCTTGGACGTCACGCCAGGGCCAAACGACTCGGGGTGGTCGTTGCGAAAGAGATAGCCGATCAACCCGGTGCCTAACGACTCGGTCGGCGTGAAGTGGACGCGCGCCTGGTGCGAGGCCAGGTTCGAGTTCGACAGGAAATACTCGCCCGCGATCTCACCCTGCCACCACGTGCCCCAGTCGTAGAATCCGGGAAACAGCGGATCGAACGCTTCGCTCTTCTCGGTCGACGGATCGTCCCCCTGGTAGAAGGCGTAACGGTAGCTGACCTTGGGCTTCCCCGCCACGGACGCGAATTCGTACGCCGCCTCGGCCATCCACGCGTTCGACGTCAGTTTGCTCCCATTGCTCTCGTTGGCGTACTCCGCCCCCAACGAGAGGAACGGCAGCCGCTTGAATGGCGAGACGTACGCGCGGAGGTTCACGACCGACATGCCATCCCTGTTAGGCAGCGAGTCGGACATCGCGCCGATGAAGGTTGCGCCAACGGTGTTGGCTTCGCCCCACGCCAGATCGTAGTTCGCTCCCCACAGCCGCGTCCCCGTTCTCGTTTCCGGCACCTCGGCGCGGTCGAGGTAGAAGACCTGGAAGGTGTGATGCTTCGGCTTGAACGTGATCACTTCCGCGAACTCCCACGCCTTTCGCGCGTTGCTCCAGTAGCCACCGCGCGAGCCACCCTCGCCGCCGCCGTCCTGGATCAGGAAGCCCCGGCCGATCTTGTATGGCATGCGGCCGACCTGGACGTCGAGGGCGTCGTCACCGATGCTCAGCGCCTTGCCCGAGCGCCAACCGATGTAGAGGTCTTCGACCTGGAAGGACGACGCGTCCTCGCCGACCGCCGACGGAGGCGCGGCAAACGTGCGCTCGCCAACCACGCTCGCCGCGCCGTACACCGAGCCGGTTTCAAGGGGGTACACGGCTGAAAGCGCAGGTTTCGCGTAGCTCTCGATCCAGTCGTCGCCGAGGTTCCCGGACGGGTCGGGGTGTGCCTGGGTGTAGAGCGAATTTCCGAAGCCAAACGCTCCGAGACCGGCGTCGAAGTTGAACTTCCACTGAACCTGTTTCGGCAGTCCCGTGGATCGCGCCGTGGTGTCCTGGTTTTGCGCTGCCGCGGTGCTCGCGAGCACGAGAATTCCGGCCGCGATCGCCGGCAGATGTCGTCCCACCCGCGAATGCATCATCGTTGCTCCCGGAAGGCCCCGCCACGACACGCGGCCTCGCTATGCGAGGCCGCGCTGCCATCAGTGCCATCAGTCAGATGCCTTTGCGATCGCGTCCCGGCGATTCGCGTCACCGGCGAGTCGCGTCACCGGCGACTCGCATCACTTGCTGAACGTGTATCCTCGGCCGGTCATGCACGTCCCGATTGCCTTCTTGAAGCCGTCCACTTGCTCGTTCGACGCAGCGGTGGCCGAGTTGGCGGCATTGGCCCCAGCCTGTTTGTCCGCCTTCTTCTTCGCGGACCGTCCCCCAACCCCACCCGCGGCGGCGCCGACTGCAGCGCCCTTGCCTGCATCACCAGCGGCGGCGCCGATGAGTGCGCCGGCCGCTGCGCCCTTCGCGGCGCCTTTCACCGCGGTCCCCTTTGTTGCCTCGGCGGTCTGTGCCTCAGCCGCCTTGGCTATCGAGTCCTTGTTCACAGCGGCCGCGGTTGCCGGGTCGAAGCCGGTCTGATCGTGTGCCCAGGCGTAACACTCGGCTTGATCCTTCTTCTGCTTGTCCGCCGACTGTCCCTTCGCGGGGTAAGCCAACAGGCCGAGCGACTTGAACTGAGCGGCTGCGGCATCGATCTGCGCGGCGGACGGCGCGGGCGCTGCCGCCGGTTTGGATCCGCTCGCCTGCGCGCCTCCAAGGCTTGCGGCCAGGACAGTCAATACGAGGGCGATCGGCGTGCTTCGTGTGACGTGCATGACTCCTCCTTTACCTTGCGAGAGAACCGGGCCCATCCGGGGACCGCGGTCTGCCGCGCCCCTCCGCGATAGTGCCATCAACTCGCTGACAAATGCGCCGGAGACGGGAACGGTCCATTGGACCTTCGCAGCATGGTTGGCCCGCACGTTCAGACCGTTCGTGCCGCGTTAGGCACGACCGACCTCCGACGTTAGGCGGCCGGTGGTTCACGGCGCTCCATCGCGCGGGATTGCCGTCCAGCTGCTGTCCGGATCGAACTGGGTGATGGCTGCCGCGAGCTCGGCCGTCGTCGGCCCGAAGTTGCGCTGCCAGACGAGCCCGTCCTGATTCACCATGAAGGTCATGATCCCGCTCTCGCCGTAATCCGCCGGGTACGCGAGGAGGGCGAACCCGCCGGTCAGCTTTCCGTCGACCACGTACTCGCGCGCTCCACCCTCGGCGGCTGCGCCCTGCGAGAACAGCATGCGGTACACGTATCCATGGTAGGGCGCAGGTGCTCCTGCGCTCGCGCCGGGGGATCCCGTATAGCCCTCCGCGGTCGCGGCAGCGAGGAATGGTCCGGCCGGGCTCGGGGCTTCGCCGGCCGACACCTGCCAGTACAGCCCATTCTGGCGCCCCGGATCGCTGCGCAGCACGCGCGCGTAGATGCCTGCCGGTGCGCCGTCATGTCCGACGGACGCGTAGTCCTCCTGCGCGTCGACGAACCCGCGCATCACGTCGATCGTGCGGAGCTCGTTGGCACCGATGCGCCGCGCGAGGAGCTCGTTCACCGCCGCGTCACCATCGAAGTGCCACCGTCCGTTGGAGCGCAGCAGCGGCACCGGGAACGGCCACTCGTCGTCGCCGACCTGCAGCATCGCATCGTTAGGCCCGCCGGCGACGACCTCGTGGCGCGCGCGATAGCGCGCGAGGAACCCGTCGCGGTCTCTCCGATCGCGAGCCGTGTCTCCGGATGACATCAGCCCTTCGGTTTCAGGACCGAGCAGTCGTCGCATCGTGACGAGATCGCGCTTCTCGAGCGCCGCCGCCAGCGCTGACACGGCCGAGTCGGGCGTGCTGAACGACAGTTGGTTGGCGTCGTCGGTCTCCTGCCTCGCGCACGCCGCCGCGGTCAGCACCGAACCGACGAATACCAGTCTCGCGACGCCAGGGAAGAATCGATGCATGCGACCTCCTACGGCTTGCGTCCGCCGCGCGCGGGACGCGGCGCCGCCGATGCACTGGCCTTACCCCGGGCGCTCGCCGCCCGATCGAACGAGCCGCTCCCCTCACGGCTCGCTCCCGACAGCGCGTTCTCGCGCGGCGCGCTCGACACGTCACCCTTGGGCTGCGGGCGTTTCGCGGCGCCGGCGTCGCGAGTTGCCACCTCGCCCGTGGCCACTTGGCGATTGGGCGCATCGCGATTTCCGCCCTGTGCGGCTCCGTAACCGCGGTCGCGCGTGTTGGCGGACGCTACCTCGTTAGGTCGCTGCCCCCCGCGTGCCTGCGTCTTCGAGCCTCCGGCGGGTCGTTGGGCGACGGTTGGCTGATTCCGCTGCGAGGTCGCCTTGCGGTCCGCTGTCGTGGCTCGCTGATCCGAGACGTTAGGCGTCCTGTTGTTGGCACCGGCCTTCCTGTCGTTCGCCCCGCCCGGGCGCGCGCCGGCATACGTCGATTGCCCCTTCCAGTTTTGTCCTCGCCCCGCGCTCCCCGGCTGCCCAACGCGATTCCCCGCAGCGACGTTGTTGCGTTGGTTGTTGACGCGGATGTTGTTGTTGTTGTTGAACCGATTGTAATAGTTGTTGTTGTTGATGACGACGTTCGTGGGGCTGTTGTAGCGATTGCGATACCCCGCCGGCGGCGCGTAGCGGTACGCGGGATGAAACGCCGGTCCGTACACGGGGCGGTAGACGTACGCGGGAGGATAGAAGGGGCGAGGTCCGTAGTAGACCGCGCCGGGCCCGTAGTGCGGGTAGTAGTAGTCGTTGTTGTTGATCGCAGAGCCGACCAGGACGCCGACGCCGAACGCGAGCAGCGCTCCCCCGACCGCCGTGCTCGTGCTTACCGTGTTCGGCTGCGGCGCGGGCGCGGGCGCAGGGGCCGGCGACGGCGGCGGAGTCGTGTAAATGATCGTCGGATCGTATTGCGGCACGTACACGACCTTCGGGTCCGCCGGCTTCACCTCGATCACTTCCTTGCCCGCATCCTCCTTCTTTTCCACGGTCTGCTGCGGCGTCGTTTTCAGGTTGCCGACATCCGCCGCCTGCGCTCGCAATCGCTGGATGGCGTCGAGCACACCTTTCTGATCGGATGTGAACGCGGCGCCGACCTGCTTCGTCCAGTCGATCTCCTGACACATCATGTCCACGACGGTCGGGAACTGCACGAGGGCGCGAGTCGCCGGACCGAATCCCGCCTTCTGCGCTGCCGCATCGAGCTGGTCGCCCTTGAGCGTCTCATTCTGCAGCAGCCAGTTCCCGGCATCGAGGACTTCCTGCGTGTTCACCGACGCCGCGAGGATCTGGCCGACCAGCTGATCGGGATAGAGCGCAATCGGCGCGACCAACTCGTCCAACGCGTCGGGCCCCCACGAGGCCTGTGTGACGGGCATTGCAGTCGCCGCGGCCGATCCCGGTGGCGGAGCAACTGCGTCTCCAGTCGACTGCTTGTCGTTCTTGCTGCGACAACCGGCGATGACGATGCCACAGGCAACAACCCTTAAAAGCACTCTCATCGGTCCTCCCGCATCGAGTCAAATGAGCGCCGGCCCACGGCGGCGAGAAATTGGACCAAGGGACACGCCGCCGACGTCGGCACATCGCCGGAGCTCACGCCAATGGCGTGGCCCGCCACGCCATTGAGGCACGACGACCGCCATTTCATGTTGCGGCGCGTCGGCTGTCAGTCTCACGTGTCATCTTCTCGACTCTGTGCCCCTCCGAATCATTCAGGACGCCATCGACCGCTCGACGCTGGTGGCCATGGCGCCCGAGCTCGGGGACATGGTGAAGGCGGTCGTCGACGTCGAGCGCGGCGTGCTGGCGGTTGGGGGCGAAATGCAGGCCGATGAGGAAGCGGCATTGCTCGATGATCAACCTCTACCCCGGCGAAACGGGCCCGGCCTGGTTGGAGTTCGATTCCATGATCAACGTGCGCCCGTCGAGTGGCAACCGCAGTCGCGATGTCGAGGACGAATCGATTCGCGAGGCGATCCGTCGCGTCGTTGCGACGTTGGTGCGCGATGCCTGACCCGGGCGCGGTCATGCACGCAGGCTCGGCCGCGCGCTGGGCGCAGTTGGAGCTCGTCGAACAGCTTGCGAACGTTGGCAGCGAGGTGGAGCGGGCGATTCGCGCGCATAACGCCGGCAATAGGTCGCGGTGGGAACACGCGCAGGCGCGAGCCCTCGAGCTGTTCGACCTGACCGCGACGGACGCGGTGGCGCGGGGCGCGCCGGCGGGAGATCCTGCGGGCCCGTGAGGAGTTCTGCCGGCTGTTTCACGCCCGCGACGTGCCAGCTGCGTCGGCAGAGGGGCTGCGCCGATACTTCCTCGAATGTGGCCGTTGCATTCGTTAGGCGTTGGGTGGAACCGTCCAGGAGCTATCCGGATCGTAGGCTGTGATGGCCGGCGCGAGCGTCTTCGTGTCGGGGCCTAGATCCTTCTGGCGGACCACGCCGTCCGGCCCGACGATGAACGTCATGACGCCACTGGTACCGTAGTCGGCAGGCCACGCGATCAAGGCGAACCCGCTGCGCATCGCACCGTTCGACACGTACGATCGCGCACCGCCCGGCGCACCGGCACCCTGCGCCAAGAGAACCTTGATGTAGTAGCCGTAGTATGGAGTGCGACCGGAGTCCGACTGCTGCCGATAACCATCGGCCGCCGCCTGCGCGGCGAGCGCACCCATGGGGCTCTGCGGTTTCGTGGAATCCGGCACCGGCCAGTACAATCCGTCGTGGCGCCCGGGCGTGCTCACGAACCGCTGCGCGTAGATCCCCTTGGGTTTTCCGTCACGCCCCGCCGACGCGTACTCACGCTGGGCGTCGACGAACGCGCGAGCCACGCCCATCACCGCCGTCTCGTTCGCGCCGATGTGACGGTAGAGCAGTTCCTGGCGACCCGCCTCCGTGTCGAATCGCCACGCGCCGTTCGCGCGGACGATGGGAATCGGGAACGGCCACGACTCGTTGCCCATGACGAGCGTGCGCGACGTGCTGTCGCTCCCTTCGAGCCACCAGCGTTCGGCCATCGCCGTTGCGACGACCTGCCGGTCGTGCTCGGCCTGCACGTGGTCGGACTGCATGATGAGCGCTCGCGACTCCGGCCCCATGATCGCGAGCAGCGCTGTGGTGTCGTTGCCCGACACCGCTCGCGCCAGCGCCTGCGCCGCCGCGTCGGGCGTCGGGAACGTGCGCTGAGCCGACCGCGGCACAGCCGTGCGCGAGCAACTCGTTAGGATCAGCGGAAGGCCGAGCAGCGTGGCCAGATACCGGAACGTCGTTCGCATGTGAGACTCCTTCGTGGATCGCGTTCGCCACCCTCGAGCGGTTCCCGCAGCGATTACCGCCGTCGCCCCCTGCTCGCGCCAACGGATGCCTTGCCACGGCTGCTGGCCGCGCGCGTGCTCGACCCGTTTCCGTAGCCGCCGAGCGCACTCGTGCCGGCGCCCGTGCTCCGCCCCGAGCCAACGTTAGGCGTGGAACGACCGCGGTCGACCGCGTCGTTTCTGGTCGCTCCGCCCAGATTGCCCGCACCGGCGTTTGGTCGATTGCCGGCGTTCGGGGTCCGATCCCCCGCGGTCGCGCCGCCAGCGATGTTCGTGGTCCGGTTGTTCACGTTGTTGGTCTTGTTCCCGATGTTGACCTGGTTGCCGACGTTGACGCGGTTGTTGTTGACGTTGACCACGACGTTCGTGCGCCGTGGCGCAATCACCGTCCGGCTCGGATGGTAGACCGGCACCGGCCGCACGTACGGATACCTCGGTCGCACCGGCACGACCCACACGGTCCGCCGATAGAGCACC
>Ga0075424_100003459_pt1 | contig 14785 bp, 12 predicted proteins | sample SoiMethybrSBSTD3_FD_75301 | JGI IMG/M metagenome (GOLD analysis project Ga0075424, IMG submission 75301) | Bulk soil microbial communities from a Populus tree surrounding site in Tennessee, USA - Soil MetaG P. TD hybrid SBSTD3 | ecosystem: Environmental > Terrestrial > Soil > Tree plantation... | reverse complement strand
CTTCTTCGTCGCGTGGGGCGGGATCGCCTCGCTTCAACTCGGGAGCGCCGTGGTGTGGACGGCGATGCACGAGCGCGGGCTGCCCATCGAGCGTCTGGTGGAGTGGATGAGCGCAGGGCCAGCGCGCCTCGCCGGGCTCGAGGATCGAAAGGGCGTAATCGCGGCGGGCTACGACGCCGATCTCGTCCTCTTCGATCCAGATGGAGTGATCGAGGTTCGTGAGGACATGCTCCTGCACAGACACGCCGTGACACCGTACCTTGGTGCAGCGCTTCGGGGAACGGTCGAGGCGACGTACGTTCGCGGGATGCGCGCCTTCGACCGACGCACAGGGCCTGCGGCAAAGCCACCGGGGGATCTCTTGCTCCAGTCGCATCCATGACCGGCCAGCCGGCGACGTTCACGGACCTGATCGATCTCGCATCGGAACGAGTCTTTGGCTCGGTGCTTCTGGCGAACGACGAATTCTTCGCACCGAAGGAGGGCTTGCTCAAGGCGACGCCGGCCGAGTGGCGCGAGGGCGCGTATACCGAGCGAGGGAAGTGGATGGACGGGTGGGAAACGCGCCGTCGCCGCACTCCCGGCTACGACTGGTGCATCGTTAGGCTCGGGATCCCCGGCATCGTTCGCGGTATCGTCGTGGACACCAGCTTCTATCGCGGCAACTACCCGGAGTCGTGCTCCATCGACGGGGCGGTCGTCGAGGGCGTTCCTGCGGCGGAGACCATTGCCGCCGATGCCCGGTGGACCGGGATCGTCCCGAGGTCGCCGCTCCAGGGTGACGTGCGCAACGAGTTCCCCGTGAACGTCGCGACGCCATTCACGCATCTGCGGCTCAACATCTTTCCCGACGGCGGCGTCGCCCGGCTCCGGGTGTACGGCGACGGCTATTTCGATCCGAAACGCCACCATCCGGGCTCGGAAATAGACCTGGCCGCGGCGGAAAACGGCGGTCAGGCGCTCCTGTGCAGCGACATGTTCTTCGGCAGCCGGCACAACCTCATCATGCCAGGCAGATCGACGCACATGGGCGATGGCTGGGAGACACGGCGCCGACGCGGGCCGGGCCATGACTGGTCGATCGTGAAGCTCGCCACACGAGGCACGGTGCATCGCATCGAGATCGACACGGACCACTTCAAGGGTAACGCGCCAGGCCGGTGCACGGTCGAGCTCTGTGACGCACGAGCCGTGTCGACGGCGCCTAACGCCGACATTCAGGCGCTGGCGAGCCGGGTCGGTGCGTGGCACATGCTGCTCCACGAGACGCCACTGCAGCCGCACAGCCGGCACCGGTTTACGGAGCTGGCCGCCCATGGGCCGGCCACGCACGTCCGTCTCAACATCTATCCCGATGGCGGCGTGGCGCGCATGCGCGTGTACGGGATGCCGGAGAACAAGTGAGCGACGCACAGTCCGTGTCTGCCGGCGTCACGGCGTTCGATGCGCTGCCGGATCACGAGGCGTTCATTCTGCTCCAGAGCTGCTGCGGGTCTCAGGCGTGGGTGCAGGCGATGCTCGCGCACCGTCCGTTCGGCACGCTGGTGAGGGTTCTGAACGAAGCGGAAGACATCTGGTGGTCGCTCGCGCCGGACGACTGGCGGGAAGCGTTCGACCACCACCCGCGCATCGGCGAGCAAGTTGCGTCGACACCGCAGAATGCGACGGCGCAGGCATGGTCGGCCGATGAGCAACGCGGTGCCTCGGCTGCAGGCACGCTCACTCGTCAGGCGCTCGCGGACGGGAACCGCGAATACGAGCGCCGGTTCGGCCAGATCTATCTCGTGTGTGCGACCGGCAAGTCAGCGGAAGAGATGTTGGCCTTGTTGCGTCAACGGCTCTCGAACGACCCCGCGACCGAGCTCCGCGTCGCGGCGGGCGAGCAGGCGAAGATTACACGGCTTCGTCTGGAGAAGCTGTGCACTCCGTCCTCGAGTCACCTACCCCGATGATCTCTACGCACGTACTCGACACATCGCGCGGTCAGCCCGCGGTAGGCGTCTCCGTCATTCTCGAGCGTTTGGCGGTGGAGGGGTCGGCGTCCACGCGCGAGGTGACTCGTGCGAAGACCGATGCGGACGGACGCGTCCGCGAGCTGTTGCCCGATGGGGCGTCGCTCGGAGTCGGGCGGTACCGGCTCACGTTCGATACGGGTTCGTACTTCTCGGCCGCGGGAATGGAACCGTTTTATCCGGCCGTTGTGGTGACGTTCGTGGTGAGGGATACGAGTCAGCATTACCACATTCCGTTGCTGCTCAGCCAATACGGGTACTCGACGTATCGGGGCTCTTGATTGCGTTCCAACGGGTCATTTGAGCGCGCCCTGGTCGATCCAGCGCGCAAGCAGGGCACGCTCGCGGTCGGTCATGTTCGTGCGATTGCCCAACGGCATCGTGCGCGTCTCGACCGCGCGGGCCCGGATGCGTGCGGCGAGCGCCTGAATTCGCGCCGGGTCATCGAACGACACCCCCCCTGGCGCGGCACCGAACTCGGTGATCGACGGAGCGGCCGAATGGCACGCGGCACACCGGCGATCGACGATCGATCTCGCGTCCGCGAACGTGACCTGGGCGGGCACGTCCGCGGCGGCGACGGCCGGCACCGCGCCGCCGCCTCCAGTGGTGCGCCCCACCACGAACAGCACCGCGAACCCTGCGGCCAGCGTTAGGCCCAATGCTGGCACCCACTGCTTGAACGTGAAGCGGATGTTCATGATGTGTCGGACGGTCGCCCCCGTCGCGATCAGCACCAGCAGGAGCAGCCAGCTCGAGCGATGTCCGTAGACGCCCGGGAAGTGGCTGCTCAGCATGAGCACGATCACCGGGAACGTCAGATAGTTGTTGTGGATCGACCGCGTCTTCGCTGCCAGCGCGACCGAGGGATCGGGCGGACGTCCGGCCGTCACCGCGTCGACCAGCACGTGCTGCGATGGCATGATCGTCCGCGCGACGTTGCCGGCCATGATCGTCGCGAGCAGTGCCCCCACGTGCAGGAACGCGGCCCGACCGGTCAACAGGCTCGTTAGGACATACACGATGATCACGAGCGCGACGATCGACGCTGCGCCGGCTGCCGTGACGGACCTCGGTGCCACGAACCGCCACAGCGCGTCATAGACCAGCCAGCCGACGACGATCCCGCCGATCGCGACGCCAGTGGCGGCCGCCGGCGTGAGGTCTGCCCCTGCGGGATCCGTCAGTAGCGCGCGGCCGCCAACGTAGTAGACCACTATGAGCAGAGCCGCGCCGCTCAACCACGTCGTGTACGCCTGCCACTTGAACCAGTGCAGCGGCCGCGGCATCGGTTGGCCGGCGAGCGACGTTTTCTCGACGAAGTAAAACGCGCCGCTGTGCAGGAGCCAGATGTCGCCATAAACCTCCGGCGCGCCGCGGGACGACGGCCGCAGGTTGCGGTCGAGCCAGTTGAACAGCAGCGAGTTGCCGATCCACATGATTCCGGCGATCACGTGCACCCACCGGAACGTGAGGTCGAGCAGCTCGAGCAGATGCGTCATGCGCCCCTTTCCTGGTTACGGCCGGGCCGGAGCGCCGCCTCGTCGATTCTGCAGAATCCGAACGAACGACCGGCTGCGGAGCTCATCGAGCGTCACGCCGGTCATGGCGACCGCCTCGTCTTCGGTAAGCGCGCCACAGTTAATAGCGCGGAAGAAGAAGTTCAGGAGTCCCTGACCCGTTGCGGCGTCGTCGAAGACGTCACCAACCAGCGTCGCTTGCGCGGCGCGCTCCACGAAGTTGCGGAGTCGGGCGCCCTGCTGGTCCACCCCAGTGAGGAAGAACGTGTAGACGGCCGCATAACGTGTCACGAGCTGAGCCGGGTGAAGGTCCCAGCCCTGGTAGAAGCCCGACTCCAGCGAGTGTCGCACGTCGTCGTAATGCATGCGCCATGCGTTATGCACGCTCGCGCGATTCTCGGCCACCTGATCCGCGGAGAGTGCCGAGCCGTCGGCGGGGCGCCGATGGATGGGGACCGGCATGACCGTCGTGGACCCATCGGAGAGCCAGATCCCCGTGCCGGCGAGCGCCACTTGCATGACGCTCTTTGCGAAATCGCACGTGATGTGACGCATGCGCTGGTACGCCGCCGTGATGTTGAGCGACGCGGTATAGTCGTACGTGCCGAAATGCGCGGCGGTGAGCCGGCCACGCCCGGCGTCGATGACCAACGGCAGCAGCGACCGGCCGGTCTCGTCGATAATGAGCTGTGGGGTCTCGACCATCGTCTCGAACCGGAGCGACCGGGCCGGGAGTCCGAGCCGCGTCTCCAACAGCTCGAGGGCCTCCACGAACGCCGTGACCTGGTCTACCGCGGACACCTTCGGTAGGGTAAGGAAGAACCGATCTGGCAGCCGGCGGGCGTCCCTAACGAGCGTCGTGAGGAAGATGTCGAGCGTCCGCAGGCTGCGTGCGTGGAGCTCGGCCGTCATTGGCTTCACTCGAATCCCGAAGAAGGGCGACAACGTATTCTCCCGCATCGCTCTCGCGACCGCCCGGGCACCGGCCTCGGCATGCCCATCCTCTTCGGCGTCGGGTCGAACGCCATACCCGTCCTCGTAGTCGATGCGGAAGTCCTCGACGGCCTCACGCTGCAGCTTGTCGCGGACGCGCTGGTGGACACGCTGGGCGAGGCGGAGGTCCCGGTCGTCGCTCACCGAGAGGCCAATAGCTTCGGCCAGTGCGAGCGGGTCAGGCGCGTACTCGTCGAGTGCCCGGAGCGCGAGCTGACCGAGCTTCGGCACGGTGTCGGCGGCAAAGAGCTGCGCGCCGCCGTACACAGTGTGAACGGGTTGGCGGGCGCCCGATTCGCCAGGGTACCGGCGCGCGAGCCGCGCATTGACTGGCTGCAGTCGCGCAAGAATGGGGGCGAGGTCGTCGTGTGAAAAAGAGGTCGTGGGCATGAGGTGGATTTTCGTGACGTCGATTTCCGTTTGCAACTCGCCCGCGTTAGTACGGTGGTTCCGCCAAGCCTCGAGGGTGAAGAGCGATGAAGCGGATGTTGCGAAAACTGCCGGATACTGCTCGTCAGCCGTAGCTCGTCGTGCCACGAGCCGGGATCTTTAGTAAACGGCCCCGGGAAGCCCCAAGCGCCCCGAGGTTCTTCGCTCAGAAACCCGGGATCGTTGCGCGAGGCAGCCTCGATGCAAAGCCGGATCCGGCTGTTTCGTTTCATCCGTTTCATGGAAGTTCCCGAAAAGGCTTGCCATCCAGAGATGTCTACAATGATCGTTGTCGATGGCCTAACGAAATCGTTCCGTGTGGCCGAGCGAGCCCGCGGACCCCTCGGAACCATCAAGGGCCTGGTTCGGCGACGCTACCGGATCGTCGAAGCCCTCAAGGGCATCAGCTTCACTCTCCGGGAAGGCGAGCTGCTCGGCCTCATTGGCCCGAACGGAGCAGGGAAGTCCACCACGATCAAGATCCTCTGCGGCATCCTGGAGCCGACGTCGGGCCGATGCGAGGTCGGTGGGCTCGTGCCGTGGCGCGAGCGCATCGAGCACGTCGCGCGCATCGGTGCCGTGTTCGGACAGCGTACACAGCTATGGTGGGACCTTCCCGTCATCGAGAGCTTCGAGCTCCTCCGCGACATCTACCGCGTTGCACCCGATCGGTACCGAAAGACCCGCGACGAGCTGATCGCCCTGCTCGATCTCGAGCGCCTGCTCAACACGCCAGTGCGACAGCTCTCGCTCGGGCAGCGGATGCGCTGCGAGATCGCCGCGAGCATGTTGCACGAGCCGCGTGTGCTGTTTCTCGATGAGCCGACCATCGGTCTCGACGCCGTCGCAAAGCTCGCCGTCCGCGACTTCGTGAAGACGCTGAACCGCGAGCACGGAGTGACGGTCATCCTCACGACTCACGACATGCATGACGTCGAGGCGCTCGCGGAGCGTGTGATCGTGATCGGGAAGGGGGTGATGCTCGCGGACGGCAGTCTCGCGTCGCTTCGCCGGGGGGCGCTCGCGGAGCGTCGCCTGTGGGTGCACCTGGCGGGGGATGGAGATGTCGGGAACGTGCCCGGCACGACCGTCCGGCGGCGCCAGGGCCGCTCCGTGGAGCTGGCGTTCGATCCCCGCACCACGTCCGCACACCAGCTCATCGCGCACGTGGCCGCGAAGTTCGACGTCGAAGACGTCCACCTCGAGGAGCCGCCTATCGAAGAGGTCATCGCCCGCTTCTACGCGCAGCACTCCGTCGAGGCGTGATGGCCGTCGCGCTACGTCCGTATCAGGCCGTCTTCCGCGCGCGGTTTCAGCTGCTGCTGCAGTACCGCGCGGCCGCGCTGGCAGGCTTCGGCACGCAGTGCTGGTGGGGCGCGGTCAAGATCATGGTCTTCGCCGCGTTTCTTCGCGGTGCGGCTTCGAGCCCGATGACCTTACGCGAGGCGGTCGATTACATCTGGCTCGGCCAGGCTTTCCTGATGCTGCTGCCGTGGACGGCCGACCCGGAGCTCGCCCGCATGGTGCGATCCGGCGACATCGCCTTCGAGCGACTGCGTCCGCTCGACACGTACGCGTTCTGGTACGCGCGCGCGCTGGCGCGACGCACCGCCACCCCGCTGTTGCGGGCGATTCCCATGATTCTCACCGCCGGCGTTCTGATGCCCTTGTTAGGCTTCGGCATGTGGGGACTCTCGGCACCCGCAGGTTTGGCGGCTGCCTCGCTGTTCGCCGTGTCGATGGTGCTCGACGTCGCGCTCTCGAGCGCGTTCTCCACGCTGCTCGACGTGCTCGTTGTGGCCACGCTGTCCGAACGCGGCGTGAACACGTTCGTCGGGCCGCTCACGATCGTGTTCTCCGGGAGCCTCATCCCGCTCCCGCTGCTCCCCGACTGGCTCCAGCCGGTGATGCGCTACCAGCCGTTCGCGGGACTCCTCGACATTCCGCTTCGCATCTACAGCGGCCACATGGGCGGCTGGGAGGCGACCGCTGCACTTGGACGACAGGCGATCTGGGTGGTCGTGATCATCGCGCTCGGCAGACTCGTTTTGGGACGCGTGATGGCGCGGCTGCAAGCGCAAGGCGGTTGACGAGTGAACGCGATTCGACTGTACGGCCGATACGTTGGCGTGTCGCTCCGCTCGCAGATGCAGTACCCGGGCGCGTTCCTGCTCACGTCCGTCGGTGCCTTCGCGGCCACTGGCATCGACTTCATTGCGGTGTGGGCGCTCTTCTCGCGATTCCGGCACATTGAAGGTTGGCAGTTCGGCGAGATCGCGCTCTTCTATGGCGTGATCAGCGTGTCGTTCGCGCTGGCGGATGGGTTCACGCGCGGGTTCGACGTGTTCGGGGAGCAGTTCGTGAAGACCGGCGACTTCGATCGCCTGCTCGTGCGGCCGCGATCCACGGTGCTCCAGCTCCTCGGTTACGAATTCCGCGCGACGCGGATCGGGCGCTTCTTACAGGGCGCTCTCGTGTGGGCCCTCGGCGTGCACCTGACGAGCATTGCCTGGACGTGGCAGGTGTGGGCGACGCTGCTGTTCGCCGTGGCCGGAGGCGCCGCTCTGTTTTCGGGCATTCTCATCCTGCAGGCGACGCTCGCGTTCTGGACGGTGGAAAGCCTCGAGATCGCGAATGCGTTGACGTACGGTGGCGTGGAGGCGGCCCAGTATCCGCTGGACATCTACGCACGCTGGTTCCGGAATTTCCTGACGTTCGTGGTGCCGCTCGGGTGCGTGTCGTTCTTTCCGGTGGCTGTCGTGCTCGGCCGCGCGGATCGGACGGGTGTTGCACCCATGGTGGCCCTACTCGCGCCGGCGTTAGGGTTCGCGTTCCTTGGCGTGTCCCTGTGGCTATGGAAGCTCGGCGTGCGGCACTACACGTCGACGGGGAGCTAACCCTGTCATCCTGAGGCGTCAGCCGAAGGATCCTCATCCTCCCGACAGAGGGCTCTACCGGGACGATGAAGATCCTTCGCTTCGCTCAGGATGACAAACACTTACTCGGACCGTAGCACCACCGCCGGCGCCACTTTCCCCGCCTTCCTCGCCGGGATCCAACTCGCCACGACGCTCACCACCGCCAGGAACGCCAGGATCGCAACGTATGTTGCCGGATCGCTTGGGCGCACACCGAACAGGAACGGTGCGAGCAGCCGAGTGACCGCGAGGGATGTCGCGATGCCGACCGCCACACCGATTCCCACACCCCCAAGCGTTTGCGAGACGAGAAGCGACGAAACCGATCGCGACGACGCTCCTAACGCCATTCGTATCCCGACCTCGCGCGTTCGCCGACTCACCGCACGCGACGTCACACCGTACATGCCGACCGCGGCCAGCACGGCCGCGAGCACACCGAACATGCCGATCAGCACCGTCCGATAGCGCTCCTCGGAAAACGACTGTGCGACGAGCTCGGATAGCGCGTCCATCGATGTTACCGGGACGTTGCGATTCACCGAGCTGAGAACGGCACGAACGACCGGACCCGTGGCAGACGCGTCACCGCGCGTGCGCACGAGGAACGCCAACCCCTGGCCGAGCTGTGGGTACGGAGCGTAGATCGTTGCCTCGGCGTCGGACGACAATGAGCGAAAGCGAATGTCGCCCACGATCCCGACGACCATGCGCCAGGCGCCGCGGTACTTCACGCGTCGGCCGATCGGCGACTCGTTTGGCCAGTCGCGCCGTGCCATCGCCTCGCTCACGATGACGACGTCCGGAGCGCCCGGCCGGTCTTGATCCGTGAAGAGACGTCCGGCGCGGAGCGGCACGCCTAACGTGGCGAAGTACGACGGCGTCACCGCGCGCTGCTGCGCCTCGCGCTCGCGGTCGGTGGAGGGACCTGCCAGCCGCTCTACCTCCACTGTTGTGCTGTTGTTGCTGTTACTGAATGGGATCAGCGTCGCCCCGGCGACGGCTACGACGCCCGGCGTGGCGGCGAGACGGGCCATCGCTTGGGCATAGTAGTCGAGGCGTGCCGCGCTGTCCAGAGCCATTCGCAGCGGCAGCACGATTCGCACGCTCAAAAGCCGATCGGCATTGAACCCCGGATCGACAGCGGTGAGGCGCGCAAAGCTTTTGGACATGAGTCCGGCGCCTACCAGCAGCACGACCGATAGCGCGAGTTGCATTGCGACGAACACGCGCTGCAGTCGCCCGCGGCCTCGCACGCTCTGGCCAGCGCCCGCCCGTACGAGCGACGCCGGACCCGATCGCGACAGCGTGAGAGCCGGGGTGAGACCGAACAACAACCCCGTGAGCAACACGGCGCCGAGCGCCACGCCCAGCACCCGAACGTCCGTGCGGACGTCGGCCATTCCAGGAATTCTCGCTGGCGCGAGCGCGACGAGCACACGCGTCCCGCCAAAGGCGAGTGCGGTGCCTAACGCGCCACCGATCGTGGCCAGAGCGAGGCTCTCGGTGAGGAGCTGGCGCAGCAATCGCGTGCGTGCTGCGCCGAGGGCGACTCGCGTGGCCATCTCCTGCTCGCGCGACGCCGCCTCGCCGAGCAGCAGCGTGGCGACGTTCACGCACGCGATCAGAAGCAGAAGTCCGACCGCGGCGAGCAGCACGAGCAGGGGCTTTCGGACATCGCGCGTCTGCTCGATCTGGAGCGGCGTGACGCGTGCACCGCTGTGCCGCTGTGGGGTGGGCGCATTCACGATCCGTACGACCTCGAGTGCGGCGCGCTCCTCGGGAATTCCGGCCTTGAGTCGGCCGATGCCGTAATAGCTGTGCTGGTCGCGCCTCGCCGCGTCGCTCGAGTCCTGCAGGGGGATCCAAAACTGCGGTGGAGGTGTCGAGGAACGTCGCAGCGACAGGTTCGGCGGAAGCACGCCGACGACCTCGTACGACTTCGTGTCGAATGGAACGGTCCTTCCGATCACCGTGGAGTCAGCGCCGTAGCGCGAGGTCCAGGCCTCGTAGCTCACGAGGGCGACGGCCGGTCCGCCCGGAACGTCTTCGCCCGGCAGAAAGCCGCGTCCGAGCACGGGGCGCACGCGCAGCACGGATAGCAGCGACGCGCTCGTCTGAAGCGTGGGGACCAACTCCGGTCCCTCGCGGCCGTTCAGGATCATCTGATTCTGCGAGTACAGCCCAACGTCCTCGAACGATGTCTGTTGTGCGCGCCAGTCGCGGTACTCGGGAACGGAGAACGTGATCTTGTCCCACGAGGAGGCGAGGATCGGCTCCTTCAGCCAGTCGGGATAGGTTTGCCAGACCGCAACGAGCTTGCCCGGCTCCGAGAAGGGCAGGGGCCGGAAGATGACCCCGTCGACGACGCTGAAGATCGATGTCGCTGCGCCTATGCCGAGCGCGAGCGTCGTGACCGCGATGATGAAGAACGCGCGGCGGCGAACGAGCGTGCGAAGCGCAAACCGGAGGTCGGCGAGCATGTTGCCCTGTCGAAGGGACTCCGGTTCGACAGACGACCCGCAGCGATGGTTGGAGTGAGGTAGATCAAAGGGGTCAGAGTCGTTTGAAAATCAAACGACTCTGACCCCTTTGATCCTCTACGCCCACTTGAGATCTTGTTTCGAGAGCGGGAGCGAACGAATCCGCTTCCCTGTCACCGCGGCGATCGCCGAGCAGAGCGCTGGTACCACCGGGGGCAGGGCGGGTTCGCCGAGGCCCGTCGGCGGATTGTCCGTGATCTTGAAGGTCACCTCCACGGGCGGCACTTGCTTGAGACGCAGCAGCGGGAATGTGTTGAAGTTCGACTGTGTCGCCTTGCCGTTCTCGATCGTGATCTCCTGGCCTAACGCCTCGCCGATCCCGTCGAGCACCGCGCCCTGCACCTGATTCTCGGCGTTGAGCGGGTTGATGATCTGGCTGCCCACATCGCCGGCCACCCAGACCTTGTCGACCTTGACCGTGCCGTCCTTCGCGACGGTCGCCTGGACGACTTCCGCGAAGTATCCGCGATGGCTGAAGTGGAACGCGACACCCATGCCCGTGCCCTTGGGAAGTGTCGTCTTTCCCCAGCCGGACTTGTCGCGCACGAGCTCGAGCACGCCGCGCATGCGCGCACCCTCGAAGCCAGGCGGAGCGCCCGCCGGCCCTGGGTCCTGCGCGATCGGCGTGTTCGACAGGATGTCGAGCCGGAATTGCAGCGGGTCCTTTCCGGCAGCGGCCGCGAGCTCGTCGATGAATGACTGTGTCGCGAACGCGATGCCGTTGCTGCCGGGGGCGCGGAGCGCTCCGGTCGGCACGCCTAACGGCATCACCGATGCTTCCAGCGCAAAGTGCGGGATGAAGCGTGCCGGGAACTCGGTGGCGCCAATGCCTGCGCTCGGCGCGAACGGAAGGGGAGTGTTCGGTTGGGGCGAAGCCGCCATGCGTTCGGGATCGCCGAACGACACGAAGTGGTTCTTCCAGGCGACGAGCTTGCCGCTTCCGTCCACCGCGCCCTTGAAGAAGTGATACCCGGCGGGACGGTAGAAGTCGTGCTGCATGTCGTCCTCGCGCGTCCACAACAGCTTCACGGGAACGCCCACCTCTTTCGCGATCCACGCTGCTTCGACCATGTAGTCATTGTTGAGGCGTCGGCCGAACCCGCCGCCGCCGCGAAGCATGTGGACCGTGATGTCGGTGTCCTTGAGACCTAACGTCTGCATGCACATGGCGCGCCCGCCTTCGGGCGTCTGCGACTGCGACCAGATCTCGAGCTTACCGTCCTTGAAGTGCGCGGTGCAGTTCTGCGGCTCGAGCGGTGCATGCGAGATGAACGGGTAGAAGTAGGCGGCTTCGACAACCTTGTTGCCGCCGCCAAACGCCGACTCGACCTCGCCATCCTTCCTGAGCGACCGCATCGGCGGCTTCTTCGACAGCTCGGCTGCCTGCGCGTCGAAGCTCTTGCTGCTTTGCGCCGACGTGGGATGCTCGTCCCACATGACCTTGAGCTTGGACCGTGCCGATCGCGCTGCCCACCAGGTGTCCGCCACGATCGCGACACCGCCTAACAAGCCCTGGAGCTGCTGGCCGCCGTCCACGACGAACGCGTGCTTGACGCCGGGCTCCTTCTTGATCTCATCCAGATTCGCCGACTTCACCTTCGCCGCGTACACCGGCGCCTTCTCGAACACGGCGTACAGCATTCCCGGCACCGTCACGTCGATGCCAAAGAGCGGCTTCCCGGTAACGATCTTGTGGTTGTCCACGCCCGGCATGCCTTTGCCGATGATCGTGAAGTCTTTCGGGTCCTTGAGCTTCACCGTCTCCATGTCCGGTGGCGTGAGCGTCGCCGCCTTCGCCGCGAGCTCGCCGTAGGACGCCTTGCGGTTACTCGGCTGGTGGACGACCGTGCTCGCGCTCGTCGTGAGCTCGGACTCGGGCACGTTCCAGGTCTGCGCCGCGGCGCTCACGAGCACGGCGCGAGCTGTCGCGCCGACTTTGCGCATCGGCATCCAGTTTGTCGGCGTCGCCGTGCTTCCGCCGGCGACCTGCCGCTGGAACTTCGTCGTGTCGAGCGGCGCCTGCTCGATCTTTACCTTCGACCAGTCGGCGTCGAGCTCGTCGGCGATGATCATCGGCAGCATCGTCCTCACGCCCTGGCCGACCTCGGGATTCTTCGCGATGATCGTGATCGAGCCGTCGGGTGTGATCCGGATGAACGCGTTAGGCTCGAAGTCGGCCGCCGATTTCGGCGCGCCGGCGAGCCGCGCGCTGGCGTTCGCCACCGGCTCGATGTACGTGGCGAGAAGGACGCCGCCGCCCGCGAGAGCACTCACGCGCAGGAACTGACGGCGATCCACGGGTGTCTTGGTATCCATGGTGTATCTCCTCAGTTCTTGTCGGACTTGCTTGTGCGATTCGCGCCGTTCGAGTCCGTCGCCGGCATCGCGGCCGCCTTATGAATCGCCTCGCGAATGCGCAGGTACGTGCCGCACCGACAGAGATTCCCGTTCATGGCGGTGTCGATGTCCGCGTCGCTCGGATTCGAGTTCCTCGCGAGCAGCGCCGCGGCAGACATGATCTGCCCCGCCTGACAGTAACCGCACTGCGGGACGTCCACCGCCTCCCAGGCGCGCTGCACCGGGTGCGTCCCTTCGGCCGAAAGGCCCTCGATGGTCGTGATCTCGGAGCCCTGGACTCGCTGGACTGGCGTCCGACACGACCGCGTGGGCGTCCCCTTCACGTGAACCGTGCACGCGCCGCACTGCCCGATGCCGCAGCCGTACTTCGTTCCCTTGAGATCGAGAACGTCGCGCAGCACCCAGAGCAGCGGCATGTCGGCGGGGACATCCACCGTCGTGGGTTTTCCGTTGACCTTGAACGTGAACGTCATGGGAGATTGGGGTCGAGGACTACTTCTTCACGTACTTCTTCAACGCACGAGGGCCCACTTCCGCTCCATAGATGTTGCCGGCACCGTCCACCGCGACGCCCTCGGCGGCGCTCGTGCTTGGCGGGTTCACTGCCGGATCCGGGATGAACGCGGTGACCTTCCCGTCCTTCGCGCTCCCGATACGGATGCCGCGCTTCCAGTCCGTGCGTGGCTTCTCCACTGACCCGGACTCGGAGTCGGCGACGTAGATGCGATCCTGCCTGTCGATGTAGATGCCGCTCGGCCTGCTGAACTGGTACCACGTGTCGAGCAGCTTGCCGTTCTGGTCGAGAATCTTGATGCGGTTGTTGCCTCGATCGCCGACGAACAGCCGACCCTGCGAATCCATCGCCAGCGCGTGAGGCTGGTCGTAGTCGTCGGGTCCCTTGCCGAACTGACCCCAGGTGGCAATCAGCTTGCCATCCTTCGAGAACTTCCGGATGTGAGCAATCGACCCGGCGCCCGATGAATGCCCTTCGGACACGTAGATCTCGCCGTTAGGCGCGACGAGGACGTCGTTCGGCTGCCAGAAGTAACCCGAATCGGTGACCCCCGCGCCGCCGGCCTTGCCGAGCGTCATGAGCACCTTGCCATCGGGGCTGAACTTGAAGACCTGATGGCCCGCGGGCGGGTTGGGCGGAGGTGCGTTGCGGCCCAGGGTGCAGGCGCAGTCCGTGACCCAGACGTTTCCGTCGCGATCGACGTCGATGCCGTGCGGCGACAGGATGAGCCCGGCCCCGAAGGCCTTCTGGGCCGCGCCGGTCGCATCGAACAGGTAGACGGACGGCAGCGGCGATCCGACGCACGCGTTCGCGCCGCATCGTTCCGCGACCCAGACCCCCCTGCCGTCCGGCGCGATCGCCACGGCGCTGGTGGATCCCCAGGCGCGGCCGTCGGGCAGCTTCGCCCAGCCTTCGATTGTCTGATACGGATTCGGTAGGTCGTTGATGGGCTTGGTAGTGGCTTGGCCACGGGCTGCCGAAGCTGCAAGCCCGAGGACCACTACCGCGCGACCTGCGTGCACCATGTGGAGGCTCTCCGTGGTGGGTCGTCAGCCTTCAATCAACCGATTTGGCAATGCCTGGGGCAAGGGTGGCGAGTTCAGGAGAATGTGGGGGTCATTGCCGACACAGCCCGTTCGGGTCAGGCTTCGGCTGGTCCACCACCGGCCGATGCGCGAGGTTCGCGACCGCGGCCACGTAGTCCCGAATGAACCGCCCAATCTTCGTCATTCGGTCATACGCGATGTACTGCGGCTCGTCGCTCACCATGTGGTAGTCGATGTACCACGCCGCGGCGACGAAGAACGCCACCGGAATCCCGTAACGGGCGTACATGTAGTGATCGCTTCGGCAATACGCGTTCGTCGGATCATTGTCCCGATCGAACTCGTAGTCGAGCGTAAAGCTATGCCTCGCGTTCACCTTCTCGACCATTGTGCCGAGCTCGGTGGAGAGGCGCCGAGGGCCGATGACGACGAGCGCGTTAGGGCCGCCAGGC
>Ga0075424_100003458_pt1 | contig 14787 bp, 10 predicted proteins | sample SoiMethybrSBSTD3_FD_75301 | JGI IMG/M metagenome (GOLD analysis project Ga0075424, IMG submission 75301) | Bulk soil microbial communities from a Populus tree surrounding site in Tennessee, USA - Soil MetaG P. TD hybrid SBSTD3 | ecosystem: Environmental > Terrestrial > Soil > Tree plantation... | reverse complement strand
GCTGCCGGAGAAGCGGGCCTTCACCACCAGGATGTCCACGTGTGTCAGAAGCGCGATCCCGACCAGGCCGATCGCGACCGGTGCGAGGTAGCGCAGGAACGTGACGAGCTCGCTGCGTGGAAGCGGCGGCGCGCCTCGGAGCGGCTCCCGGATCAGCGCGTACGCCGCTCCGGTGACGGCCACGGCCCCTGCGAAGGTCGCGAAGGTCGCGCCGCTCAGGCGCGCTCCAGCGGCCGCGAGCAGTCCGAGGAAGACCAGGCGCACCACCCACGGGAGCACGTAGAGCCCCGCGATCGCCGTGAAGCGCTGCTCTCCTTGCAAGACGCCCATCGCGACGGGAAGCACGAGGGCCGTCGACAGCGTCAGAACGGTGAAGACGACCGGAGCGAGCGAGTCGATCTTCAGCAGGCGCGACACCGGCTCCGCGAGCACGAGGCCGACGACGACGAGCGGCAGCGTCGCGAGGGCCGCCGCCCGGAGCGTGCCGCGCGCCAGCCGCGCGGCGCCGTTCGTTTCGCCCGACGCGAGGCGCCGCGACACCTCCCGCGAGACCGCCATCTGCAGCGCACCCAGGGGTATGAGGATGATCGCGAGCAGCCCGAGGAGGGCGGCGAGGGCGCCGTAGTCGTCGCTGCCAAGGATCCGGCCTGCCGCGAGCAGGAAGACGTAGGCGGCAACGATCGAGACGGCGCTTGCGATGGCGAGCAGCGCGCCGCTGCGCACTCCGCTGCGGGAGGGCGCGCCGGCTGGGAGCTCGGTCGGGGATTCGGTCATCGCCACGGCGGCATTCTCCGGGAAGGTTCGGTCGAGGAGGCGGAGTATCCGCCTCTGCTGTCGCTAGCCTCCCGTAGCACGTGAGTGACGTTTCGTATCCGCTGCACCCTGTGCGCCCGACTCGGGGCGTCGCTTACTTCCTGCGCGTGCTGCGGGTGGTCGGCGCCATCGAGTTCAAGGCCAAGTACGCCGGCGCCGTGCTGGGATACCTGTGGTCGCTCCTCAAGCCGCTCGCGTACTTCGCCGTGCTGTGGCTCGTTTTCGCCCATCTCTTGAGGACGGCGAACCAAACCGAGGACTTCACGCTCTTCCTGCTGATCGGGATCCTGTTGTTCACGTTCTTTTCAGATACGGCGGGCGTGATGCTGGCGTCCGTCGTCGCAGGAGGCTCCATTCTGCGCCGCTTGGCGTTCCCCCCGATTCTCGTTCCGCTCTCGGCGTCGATCGGAATCTGCATCACGTTTCTCGCGAACATCGTGGCGATCGTCTTCTTCATTGGCATTCAGCAGGTAGCGCCGCGACCCGAATGGCTGCTTGTTATCCCGCTCCTCGCCGAGCTGTACGTGTTCTCGATCGGCGTCGGCTTGCTCTTGTCAGCGCTTTACGTGCGATTCCGTGACGTCAGCCAGATCTGGGAGGTCGCCGTGCAGCTGCTCTTCTTTGCGTCGGCGATCTTCTACCCGATCGGGATCCTGCCGCCCTGGGCCCAGAAGGTCGCCTTCCTGAATCCGTTCGTGCAGATCATGCAGGACGTGCGACATGCCGTCCTCGGAGGAAGCGGGCCGAACGATCTTTCGGCCGGCGATGTCTACGGCGGACCGGCTGGATGGGCGATTCCGATCGTTATCGCACTCCTCATCTCCGTCGTGGCGTTGTCGTTCTTCAGGCGTGAGAGCCGCTACTTCGCCGAAAGGGTCTGATGGCAGCGGCTATTGACGTCACGGGCGTGTCGAAATCGTTCCGCATCCCGCACGAACAGCGGACGTACTTCAAGGAGTACTTCCTCCACCCCTTCCGGCGAACCACGTACGAACGGAACGAGGCGTTGCGAGACGTGACCTTCTCAATCGAACAGGGTGAGTTCTTCGGCATCTCAGGTCCGAACGGGAGCGGTAAGAGCACGCTGCTGAGGATCCTCGCGGGGATCTACGTTCCCGACAGAGGCCGGGTTCGTGTCCGAGGCCTCCTCTCCCCGTTCATCGAGCTCGGTGTGGGCTTCAATGTCGAGCTAAATGCGCGCGACAACATCCGCATCAACGGAACGCTGGCAGGGCTGACGACCCGGCAGCTCGAGCAGAAGTTCGAGGAGATCCTCGACTTTGCGGAGCTCGAGCGGTTCGTCGACCAGAAGCTCAAGAACTACTCGTCGGGAATGCTGATGCGGCTCGCATACTCGATCGCGATTCAGATTCCGTTCGACGTTCTCCTTCTCGACGAAGTGCTGGCGGTCGGTGATGAGAGCTTCCAGGCGAAATGCTTCGCGAGCTTCGAACGATTCAAGGCGGAAGGAAAAACTGTCGTCCTTGTCACGCACGCGCTCGAGCTTCTGGATCGCTTTTGCGACCGCGTTCTGTTGCTTGAGAACGGTGTCGTCAGGGACGTCGGACTTCCAGATGGAGTCATCGAGGCGTACAGGCAGAGTGCTCTGGTCGGGTGAGTGGGCGCTTCCTGGTAACACGCTGAGAAAGGACGCCTCGCCGACACCATCTCCGACGCACGCCCGGACACTGACGACGATCCGCCGTCTCGGGGCGCGCCGGCGGCTCGTCGTGTCGCTCGAGCGCGTCCTGCGGCGAGCTCCAGCACTTGAAGACGCAGCGCGGGCGTTGATCCGCGGCAACTCGCAAAGGCGATACGAACGGTGGACGGAAGCGTATGACACGCTGACCGACGGAGATGTACTTGCGATGCGACGCACGGAGTCGCGGCAAGTGCTTTCGGTCCTCGTGCCGCTTGCGGGAGAGGACGCGACGACGCTTCAGTTCTTCGCGGACTCGTTGATTGCGCAGGTGCACGAGGGTTGGGAGGCGGTCTTTCTTGCGGACGAGAGACGTGACGCTGCGACACGCGCCTTCGTCGCCCGGCTCTCCGCCCACGATGCGCGTTTCAGGGGAATTGCCCAGTTCGACGTATCCAGAACGGACGCGTGGAATGAGGCTTTCCGTCAGGCGCATACGGAGTACGTCGTCCTCGCGCATCCGACCGTAATCCTGCGACCGCACGCGCTTTTTCTCATGTCTTCCGCGATCGACCGGGATCCGGCGGTGACGCTGATCTATGGCGACGACGATGTGCTCGGAGGTGCGGGGCGTCGCCATAGCCACGACTTCAAGCCTGACTGGGACGTGACGCTGCTGCAGTGTCAAAACTACGTTGGCGACCTCGTTTGCTTCCGTCGTTCTCTTGCGTCAATTGCATGTTGTGAAGATCTGCTGGACGCGGGCAGCTGGGGTCTCCTTCTGCGGTTCGCAGAACGCATAGATCCCTTGACGGTCCGGCACATACCGCATGTGCTCTCCCACCGGCACGTGGGGGCTGATACTGACCGCGAGCGCTCGAGGGAGGTCGCCGCTGCCTTGGCGCGACGAGTGAAGACGGCGGGCGGGCCGGCCGAGATCGAGCTTGCCGGCAGAGTGAGTTACCGGATCCGACGGGTTGTCCGCGCGGACGCACCGCTCGTAAGTGTGGTCGTCCCGACAACTGGCAGGCTCGAGCTCCTTCGTGCGTGTGTCGACGGCGTGTTGAACCGCACCGCATATCCGCGGCTCGAGCTCCTTGTCATTGTCAGCGGCATTAGCGAGAGAAGGCGCGAGGACGCCATGTATCTGGAGGAGATCCAGAAGCGGCAGCGCGTTTCAGTGCTGTATACCGACGGCGGTACGTTCAACTTCTCCAGCACGAACAATATCGCCGTCGCTCGCGCCACTGGAGAGCTCCTCTGTTTTCTGAACGACGACACAGAGGTCCTGCATGACGACTGGCTGGCCGCGATGACGGGCCATGTCCTCCGCGATCGGGTTGGCGCAGTCGGAGCGAAACTCCTCTATCCGAACGGCCGGATTCAACATGCGGGTGTCGTTCTCGGCGCCGGAGGGGTGGCCGCCCACAGCTATAAGTCGATGCCTCAAGACATCGTCGGCTACCACGATCGCGCAGTCGTGGACCAAGAGGTGTCGTGCGTCACCGCGGCATGCATGCTCGTGCGCCGCGAGGCGTTTACGCAGGTGGGCGGTTTCGACGAAGCTCTTGCCCTCGCGTACAACGACGTCGACCTTTGCCTCCGGTTGCGGCAGGCGGGCTGGCGAATCGTCTGGACGCCGTTTGCGCGGCTATACCACCGCGAATCGGTCTCAAGCGGCCCTCACAATGCCCACGGCCGACAGAGCCAGTGGGCATCAGAGTGGGATCTCATACGGTCCCGTTGGGCGGCGGAGTTGAGCGCCGACCCGTCTTACAACCCCAATCTCTCTCTCGATCCGTGGAAACTTTGGGAGCCTGGGTTTCCCCCGCGTGTGTCTTATTCCTGGCGCGAGAAGTGAGCCTTTCGCACACCGTTCGGCGTCTCGCGAGCGCCATTTTGGAGCCGTCTGCCTTTCGGCGCACCTACCGTGTGGCCGCTGCACCCAACCCCCTAACCGGAATCAACGTCGTCGGCTATTTTCGCGCCGAGCTTGGCATCGCCGAAGTCGCGCGTCAGATCCTCCGTGGCGTCGATCAGGCATCAATCCCCCACTCGACTCTCACCTACCAACGAACACGGAGTCGTCAGGAATACCCTTTCCAGCCTCGCCACTCGGACCGCGCGCCTTTCGACACGAACATAATCTGCGTAAACGCGGACGAGCTTTCGTTCTTCCGACGAGACGTCGGTGAAGCGTTCTTTCGCGGACGGTACTCCATCGGGGTGTGGTTCTGGGAGCTCGGGCGGTTCCCCCAACGGCTTCATCCGGCGCTAGCTCTTGTCGACGAGGTGTGGACGGCCAGCGATTTCGTGCGAGGTGCGATTGCTCCGGCGACAGCCAAGCCCGTTCACGTCGTCCCGTTGCCGATCGGAGAACCGGCGCCGGTCACGTTGTCGCGTGATCAGCTCGATCTTCCCGGCGGTTTCCTCTTCTTGTTCACCTTTGACTTCCTGAGCGTCTTCGAGCGCAAGAATCCCTTGGCGGTTGTTCACGCCTTCAAGCGGGTGTTTCGACCTGGAGAGGGTGCGTCTCTCTTGATCAAGACGATGAACGGGAAACGCGACGTACGCACGCTTCGACGGCTGCAGGCGGAAGCGGATTGGCCGGACATTCATGTTGTTGACACCTACGTTTCTGCGAGCACGAAGGACGCGATCATCGCCGCTTGCGACTGCTACGTCTCTTTGCACCGGAGTGAAGGCCTCGGCTTGACGATGGCCGAGGCGATGGCGCGCGGCAAGCCGGTCATCGCGACGGGATACTCAGGAAACCTCGAGTTCATGAACGAGCAAAACAGCTACCTCGTTCCGTTTCGACCGATGCGATTGGCGGAGCAGTGCGGTCCTTACCCCGCTGGCGAGGAATGGGCCGATCCCGACATAGACGCTGCTGCGGAGCTCATGAGGCGGGTCTACGAGAATCGGGAGGACGCACGTACGGTCGGACGCGCCGCACGGGACACCTTGGCGGCGAAGTACACCGTCGAACGAACTGCCACGTTCATCGCAACACGCATCGGCGCGATCCGTCAAGGGCCGCGCGACGAGCTCGCCTAGCTGCCGACGATCTCTATCTCGGGAAGGGGGAAGATCATTCGCCCGCCCCGCTGGAGATACTCGTCTTCCCGGTCGATGATGTTGTCGCGGAAGTGCCAGGGGAAGACGATCAGATAGTCGGGCCCCCGATCGCGCATCTCGGCTTCGGGGACGATCGGAATCCGCGTACCGGGTGTCACGTGTCCGAACTTGTCCGGGTTCACCTCTGCAATCGCCCCGACGTCGTCCGGGGTGAAGCCGCAGAACTGCAACAGGACGTTCCCCTTCGTGGATGCGCCGTAGCCCATGACGCTCTTCCCCGCTGCTCGCAGCGTCCGGACGAGCTCGACGAGATCGGTCCGATGCTGGAACACCCGTTCCTCAAAATGACGGAACGGCGCCGGCGTGTTCAGCGCTATCCGCTCCTCCTGCGCGACGAACCAGGCGATCAGCTCGCTCTGGCGGGCGATGCTCGACCCCCGGTGCCCGGCAGTAAGTGCGAAGCTGCCGCCGTTGACGCGGTTGAAGCGCACGTCGATCAGCTCGAGGTCCGCCTCGTCGAGGATCCGGCAGATCGTCCCAAGGGAGTAGTACTCGAGATGCTCGTGGCAGACGGTGTCGTACGCAGTCAGGCGCAGCATCGAAGGCATGTACGACTGCTCGAAGTGCCACATGCCGTCCGGAGCGAGGCATCTTCGCACCTCCTGCGCGAACGCGACCGGGTTCTCGAGGTCGTAGAACATCGCGACCGATGTGATGATTCGTGCCCGAGCGTCGCTCACGGAGTCGAAGGTGTCTGCGGAGAAGAAGTCCGCGACGACCGTTGCGTCGTCGGGATAGAACTCCGCGAACTTCGCTGCCGTCGGATCGATCCCGACGAGGCGCAAGGAGCCAGTGCGGTATGACTTCAGCAACGTGCCGTCGTTGCTCCCGATGTCGAGGACGACGTCGCCTGGCGACAGCCTCATCATCTCCTCGAGACCTTGAGCCTTCCGGGCAAGGTGCTGCGACATCGAACGGTTGAGACCTGAGCGGTACCCGTAGTTGTCTCCGTACATCTCCCCGGGGTCGTAGCTGTGGGCGAGCTGAAGGAGCGTGCACGCCTGGCACCAAACGAGCTCGAGCGGCCCCGCGCTCACCGGTTCCTCGCCGGATGCCGGGAAGACGCCCGTGAGCGCGTGCTCCCCGAGATTCAGGACGCTCACGAACTGCGATCCACCACAGAGTCGGCAGAGGGCGAGAGGGATCACCGCCGCGTGTCTTGTCGTCGCTGTCTCGATCATCACGTGCTTCGGTGTTCTATCGAACCGACCGAACGGAGTTCTTTGTCAAGTCGACCCGAGCTCCAGGGCGGCCAGGACTGCCTGAGCGTAGCCCTCGACGGATCGGGCGCGAAGGTAGTCGCACCGCTCCACCTCGATCTCGGTGGTTGCGCTCCGTCGGCGATCTCGCAGGCCGGCGACGGCCTCGGCGACGAGGAGAGAGCTCGTGACGGCCGGAGTTGTCGTGACGTACGACGGCGCGTCCAGCTCGTGCGCGACATTCTCGGTCGTGACCGTCGGGACGCCGAACGCGAAGCAGTCGAGGACGCCCCCGCTGAGCGAAAGTCGGGCGCTCGTCCTGAGCTGAACTGCGACGTCGATGCCGATCAGGAATTGCTCCAGCGTCCGCCGCGCCACGTGACCGTGCATGACGATGTCGCCCGCGACGTCCAGGTCGGCGGCGAGCCGACGCAGAGCACGGCTCTCGGTCCCCGGCGAGTCGCCGACGATGTGAAGACGCGTCGGTATGCCCCAGCTCAGCAACCAGGGCACGGCCGCGACGATCAGGCCGTTGCCCTTCGTCCTGCGATCGACGACGCCGAACGTCGCCACGTGCAAGACGTCGTCCGTCAGGCCGAGTGTTTCGCGCGCCTCCCTTCGCGCAGCGTCCTCGATGACGTCACGGCTTGGAACGTTGTACGGGACGAACGGGACGACAACCGGACGAACGCCGGTTTCGTCGAAGATGGCGTCGGCGAGCGCCCGCCCGTGGACGATGAGCGGCGAGGCTTGCTGCGCGATGATGTCGTAGCCGGCGGCGGGAAGCCGATCGAGGTCGTGGATCAGCTCGGGCAGCTGCTCGGGACGCACGGTCTGAGCGGGTGTCGAGATCAGCTGGGCGGTCCAGGCCGCGCCGCGGTCGTAGTCGTAAGCCTCGACCATGCGGTTGTCGTGTGCGATGCAGGCTCCTCCGTACGAGCCCATCAGATCGAGCACGCCGAAGTGGAAGTGGCTGTTCCCGACGACGTTCACGACCGCATCGAAGCGGCCGTCCAGATACGGCTCTGCCGAAAGCGGATGCACCTGGAGGGCAGGAGAGCCGTTCTGCGTTTGCGCGTAGACCTCGACGTCTGCGTGTTTCGCGATCTGGCCGAACGTGAACGCCGTGTAGTCGGCGACTCCCGAACGCTGTGGCGGGAACGGTGAGACCACGGCGAGCCGAGGCCGGGAGCCCGACCGCACTCGCCGGCGCGCTTCGGGGCGGGGCCGTCTCAGAAGATGGTTGACAGCGTCGGCCAGCCGCTGTGTGACACCGGCGGGATCCGAGGTGTCCCCGAGCGCCTTGCGTTGTTGTTCGAAAACGCGCGCGCGGTTCAGACGGACGTGAGCAACGGCTTCGGCAAGGGCCTCGACGTCCGCGGGATCGGCGAGCCATGGACCGGTTCCGACGAGCTCCCGATGTGCGGGGATGTCGGACACGACAACCGGCGTGCGCCGAAGGAGAGCTTCCGCGACGGGAATCGAGAACCCTTCGGCAATCGACGGCACCAAGACGAGCTCTGCGCTTCGGTAGAGGGTTCCGAGCTCATCGTTCGTCACGCTCCCTTTGAGGTCGACTGCATCCTCGGGAAGGCCGACTCGACGCGTAAGCGTCTGAAGTGCGGCCGCCTGCGGGCCCGTGAGCGTTCCCGTGATGACCGCGTGCAACTGGCCGTCACCAACATCCGCCTTCCGGTGCTCCGCGAGGGCCGCGACGGCTGCAGCGGCGTTCTTGCGGGCATCGCCTCCGATCGGGACGAGCATGAAGGGCTGCTTCGCGGCGACCGGCACCGACGTGGCGCCCTCGAGCGGATCGCTCACGCCGCTAACGCGAACCTCCGCCCGCTCACCGAGAATGCGGCGGCATTCAGCTGCTGTCGCGGCCGAGATCGGAAGCAAGAGGTCGTAATGCCGCAGTGCCTCGATCCGGACGCGGTTCTCCAGCAAGGCGGGTGCAGATCTCAAATACGCGCGTGGAAAGGCGCTCGGGATGAAGTCGTAGACGACGGTTGCGGTGCTGCAATTCTCCGCGGCGAGAAAGGGAACTGCAGGCGTTGCGCTCGCCGTCATCGGCGACAGCTGCACGAAGAGGCTGACGTCCTCGTCGCGCACTTCGTAAGGCGTGGAGATCACACGGTCGGCGGTCCCAGCGATGTCGTCGTCGAGCCGTGGAAGCTCAGCCGTGGTGAGCAAGACGACAGGGCGCGCGCCCGCGGCTAGGCGTGTGGCGTTGAGAACAGAGCGGCCATGGAGCCCCACTCCGCGGTGCAGGTACGCGGGGTCCTGCAGACAGCGGACGTCGACGACGACGATCGACTCGGCCCCGGGCTCGCTCGACGGCCCCGGCACGGGCTGATCCCCCCGACCGCACAGGCGAACGACGGCATCGGCCTCGAGGAGTGCCTGGCGTTCGGCCCACGAGAGCGTCCTTCGCAAGAGCGAGTCCTCGTTCAACCAGCCGATGCGTCGCAGCTCGCCGGCTATCTCGGCTCCGCGCACAGGGCTTACGGCGGCGTCGTTCGGTCCGAACAGACCGATCAGGGACCCGAACTTCCGGTCCGAGACTGCCGGACCTCCGCGTGGGAAGTGCCAGTCCTGTCGCGGTGCGACCGCGGCCGCGTAGGCGCGCGTCGGGGGCACGGACTTGAGCCGACGGAGCCGTGTCACGGCGGGCGCGAGCGGGTTGGCAGCCCTTACGAGGCGCGTGCCCACCTGCCACATCGGAGAGTTGTAGACACCTGCGAGCTCGGCCTGCAGACGCCTGATGTCGGTCTGCAGGCGGCTCGCCTCGCGTCGCACCTTCTCGAGTTCGTCCTCTCGGGCGCGGAGCTCTTCGTGGACCGCGTGCAGCTCTGCCGGCACATAACGGTCGAGTGCCGAGATGGGATAGGCGAGTGCGGGGATCAGCTGCGCATGGGCCCGGTCGACGTAGAAGCGGTTGATCCCGTCGAAGGCGGCGAGGGCGTAGTCCGCCTCGCCGAGAATGTCCTCCCACCCCTCATGTGCCGGACTGGCGGTCCACGACTCGATTGCCTCGACGATGACGACCATCGGCCGGAACGCATCCCAATCCGACGAGGCGAGAACCTCGCCCTCGGCGCCCTCGACGTCGACTTTCAGGAAGTGGATCGTTCGGCCCTCCGCGTGCTCGCGCAGGATCGTTTCGAGGCGGTGCTGCGGGACCGACACCTCGACGACGCGTTCGATCGTCTCGGGCACGTGAGCGTGGGCCGCGATGTCGAGTGTGGACATTCCCAGATCGGGATAGGTCAACGAGAACGCGACCGTTCCCTCCGACGCGCCGACCGCTGCCCGAATGTTGACGTCCCTGATCCGCGCGTCGTTCAGCGCCGCGAAAGGCGGCGCAGGCTCTATGTTGATCCCGGACCAGCCGTGATCGTAGAAGAGCCGCGTCACGGACCCGATCGTCGGGTCTCCGGCGCCGACGTCGACATAGAAGCCCTTTTCTACGTCGGCGAAAACGCGCCAGAGCCGAACGTCCTCGGCATTCTGACTGTAAGAAACGATGGCTTCTGCCGCGACCGGGGACCGAAGCTCGACAGGGCTGTCAGTCAACGTGCTGGGCCGCGCGGCATCACGCGTAAGCTAGCCAAACCCATCCGGGAGCGCGTCAGGCGCTTGTCTAGACTCGCGTGGTGCTTCGGCTGCGAGGTGCCAGCGCTCCGCTTCAGCTTCCGGGGGGACGCACGATCGAGGTCCGCGGCGATGCTCGCGACGTGTCGGTGATCGAGCATCTCCGCGTAACGTCCGGTCTTTGGGAGCACACGTGTCCGCCGTGATGGAGCGTCTCGTGCGCCCGGATTGGGTGTGCGTCGACGCGGGAGCGAACATCGGGGCGCACACCCTGGTGCTCTCGGAGCTCGCCCGTCAGGTGCTTGCTTTCGAGGCGAATCCGCCGTCTACCGCCATTTGAAGCACAACGTGGCCGGAAGGCGAAACGTCACCGCGATCAACGCGCCCTCTGGGAGCAGGCAGGGAGGGTGAATATCGCCTCTTCGATCGCGTTCGCCGGCGCCGGGTTCGTCACTTCGGACAAGGCGCTCAAAGGGTCGCCGCGCTGCGCGGCCGGTCGGAGAGAGGACCGTCGAATTCCGGTATCGCGTGTCGACCCTACCCGCGGTCACGCTCGACAGCCTCGGGCTGGAGCGTCTGGACTTCATGAAGCTGGACGTCGAAGGCGCGGAACTCCATGTTCTGGACGACGCCAGAGAAACGTTCGAGCGCTGCGTGCCGATCCTGCTGACCAAGTACACCCGATGACCGCCGCACGGTTCGGATCCGAGCCCGACGGCCCCTTGCGCAGGCTCCAGGAGCTCGGCGAGGTCGGTCTCATCGAGCAGGATGGATCGGTGTCCCCGGTCGACGGCTGGCCCATGCTCGAGGCGAGATTGGCCGGAGGGAAGGGGTGGGGAGACGTGCTCGTGCACCCGGCTTGATCGTCTGTCGCCGGGCGTACCCTGGTTGGCATGCAAACCCTTCAGGAACGCGTCAACTCACTGCCCTGGCACCATCAGATCGACTTCGGGCACGACGTCCTGAGCCCGGGGCAGACCAAGATCGAGGTCCTGCGACAGCAGGCCGACGTGTACTTCAAGTACGGGGTCGAGGGCTTGTCTGTGATCGACATCGGCTGTTGGGATGGCTACAACAGCTTTGAAGCTCGCGCTCGCGGCGCGCGCCGTGTTCTGGCCGCGGACCATTTCGCATGGTCCGAAGAGTGTTGGGGCGATCGGGCCTCGTTCGAGCTCGCCCGCGCGCACCTCGCGCCCGAGGTCGAAGCGCGCGACATCGACCTGCCGGACATCTCGCTCGAATCCGTCGGGTCGTTCGACGTCGTTCTCTTCCTCGGCGTCCTCTACCACCTCCGTCATCCCCTCGCCGAGCTCGAACGCGTCAGCCGTATCTGCGAACGGCTCATCGTGGTCGAATCGCACCTCGACGCACTCGACATCGAGCGCCCGGCGATGGTCTTCTATCCGACCGACGAGCTGGCGGACGACCCGACGAACTGGTGGGGGCCGAACCCCGCTTGCATCGAGGCGATGCTGCGCGACTGCGGATTCCGACGTGTCGAATACGCGCGGCATCCGGTATACGGCAATCGTGGGATCTTCCACGGTTTCCGATGAGTGCTTAGGCGGGCTCGCGCAATTCGCGCGTCGTAGGTGAGCGCGGCTCGTCCACCGCTACTCGTCGACATTAGCCAGTACGCTGGCTGGCCAGCGACGAGCGGCATCCAGCGTGTCCTGAAACACATCGCACAGGACTGGCCGGGCGCGCACTTCGACGCGCGCTTCGGATTCCTCGAAGGCCGGAGCTTTATCACCGGGCCGATCTCCGAGCTCGGCACGTTGATTGCCGCGACGTTCACCAACGGGGTCGACGAGACGTCGCTCGGCCGGGCGCTACGCGAACGCTCCGACGGGGCGGTCGCGAGCGATCGGGTCGACGTGAGCTTCGCCGCCTACCTGCTTCCCGAGCCGACCCTGCGTTCCGACAATATCGCCGTCGCCGAACGGCTCGTCAGCTCGGGTGCGCTTCCTACGGCTTTCGTCTACTACGACTCGCTTCCACTCACGCATCCACAGCTCTACCCGCGAAGCACGGTCGGTCACGTCGAGGTCGACCGCTACAACCGTGTTCTCGCGAAGAGTCACGACATCGCGTTCATCTCGCAGCGAAGCAGGGAGGTGTTCGAAACGCGAATCGCCCGACGGGAGCTGAACAACGCTGTCGTCCTTCGTCCTGGAGCCGACAGCCTCGCGCCGGTCGATGACGCAACGCCGACAAAGATCACGTTCGCGGTCCTCGGCACCGTCGAGCCCCGAAAGCGCCACCGCGAGATCCTCGACGCGTTCGAACGACTCTGGACGAAGGGATACGAATACGACCTGATCGTCATCGGCACCGCCGGGTGGGAGCGTGCGGACGTGATCGAGCGTCTGCGCGACCTCTCGCACTCAGGACGCGTCGTTTGGCTGGAGCGCGCCGGTGACGAGGACGTCCGTGCCGCGATCGCGTCGTCCACGGGGGTGATCTTCACCCCGCGTGTCGAGGGATACGGCCTTCCAGCAGTCGAGGCGCTCTGGCTGGGGCGGCCCGTGATCGTTTCCGCCGACCTCCCTGCCTTCGAAGAGCTCCCCGCACATGGCCAGATCCGCCTCGAGGACGTCACCGCCGAGGCCATCGCCGTGGCCGTGCGGACGCTGGCCGAGCCCGAGAAGAATGCGGAGTTCCGCGACGCGGCGCGGAGCCTTCAGTTGCCGACCTGGAGGCAGTTCGCGACCGGCCTCGAGGACTGGCTCGCCTCAAGTGCCGATCGCTCCTAGATGCGACGCATGCCGACTGTCGACGTCGTCATCCCGGTGCACAACCGTTGGGACCTGACGGAGAGCTGTCTCCAGCACCTTCGCGATCAGACGTCATCTCATCAGGTCGTCGTTTGCGACAACGGTTCGACCGACGGCACCCCTGAGCGAGCCCGCACGACTTTTCCGGAAGCCCGCATCGTTGAGCTCGGCGCCAACCTCGGCTTCTCGGTCGCGTGCAACGCAGGGGTGCGGGCGGGCGACGGCGAGATCGTCTTGCTGCTCAACAACGATGTCGACTGCCCGCCGAATTTCGTCGAACGGCTCGCCGCCCCCTTTGCCGACGACGACCGCATCGGTTCCGTGGCTGCGCTGCTGCTGAGGCCAGGCGGCGGTCAGATCGACAGCTTTGGTGTGACCGTCGATCCGACTCTGGCCGGATATCCGCGGCTTCGGGGTTTGACGAGCAACGAGGCGCAAACGATTCGGCCTTTGCTCGCAGGCCCGTCTGGGGCAGCCGGCGCGTACCGCCGAGCGTCCTGGGAGGATGTCGGGGGCCTCGACGAGGGGACGTTCTCGTACGGCGAGGACATCGATCTCGCCCTTCGTCTCCGCGCGGCCGGGTGGGTCGCCGCCGGCGCAGCGGATGCCGTCGCGGTCCACATCGGCTCCGCGACAGCGCGCGCAAGGTCGGAGTGGCAGCGTTACGAGGGGGGTTTCTCGCGCGGCTACTTCTTGCGCCGCTACGGCATGTTGCGCGGGTCGGAGACGCTGCGGGTGTTAGCGACCGAGACGATCGTTGTTGCAGGTGACGCACTCGTGTACTCACACGACTTCGCAGCGCTGCGCGGGCGAATACGGGGTTGGCGGGCGGCCGCGGGACGGCCTCGGCGGCAGCGGCCCGAGGGCGCCCTCGACCGCAGCATCACGTTCACCCGGAGTCTCCGGCTGCGCCGTGACATCTACTCGTGCACGTAGGCCTGAACCTGATCTTCCTCGTGCCGCGGGAGATGAGCGGGCTCGAGACGTACGCGCGTGAGCTGACGACGGCGCTGCTCGATGAGCGGCCTGATTTGCGCATCACCGCCTTCGTCAACCGCGAGGCGGCCGACGATCGCATGTGGGGCGAGCTCGTCCCGACCGTCACCGTTCCGGTCTACGGCCGCCGGCGCGCGGATTGGGTTCGGGGCGAGCAACTGCTTTTGCCGCGTCGCGCGGAGCGCGCACGCGTCGACGTGGTGCACAGCCTTGCGAGCACGGCGCCGTCCTGGGGAGCGTTCAACCGCGTCGTGACGATCCACGACGTCATCTACAAGCTCCATCCCGAAGCGCACGGCTGGCGCACGCTGGCGCTGCGCGCGCTGATCCCGCTCGCGGCGCGACGCTCGGATCGCGTCATCGTCCCATCGAACACGACGCGGCACGACCTCGAGCGCCTGCTTCGCGTTCCGGGAAAGAAGATCGACGTCGTCCCGAACGGGATCGGCGCGACGCCGCTCGAACACCGGACGCCGACGGAGGAGGTCCGGCGGCGCTACGACCTCGGCGGCGGGCCCCTGCTTCTGACGGTGTCGCTCAAGCGGCCGAACAAGAACCTGACGCGCCTGCTCGACGCGCTCGCCCTGATCCCGCCCGAGCGCCGGCCGCTGCTCGTGCTCGCGGGTCA
>Ga0075424_100003456_pt1 | contig 14792 bp, 11 predicted proteins | sample SoiMethybrSBSTD3_FD_75301 | JGI IMG/M metagenome (GOLD analysis project Ga0075424, IMG submission 75301) | Bulk soil microbial communities from a Populus tree surrounding site in Tennessee, USA - Soil MetaG P. TD hybrid SBSTD3 | ecosystem: Environmental > Terrestrial > Soil > Tree plantation... | reverse complement strand
CCCTACGAGATCCGCGAGGAGATCGGTCGCGGCGGCATGGCGCAGGTATTCCTCGCCAACGACACCCGGACCGATCGCCTCGTTGCGCTCAAGGTGGTGCCGCCGGGACGCGATCACGAAGCGCGCGAAATCCTCGCGGCCGAGCGGGCCGGCGCCGAGCTGCAGCGGCAGTTCAGCAAGGTGAGCCCGCACGTGCCTGCCGTGTACGACCATGGCGACGATGAGTCGGGGTACTTCCTGGTGGCGATGGAGTATCTCGATGGCGAGAACCTGTCGGATGTCATCGCCCGCGGACCCGTTGAGACCGAGCGCGCGGTGACCATCGCGATCGAGCTCTGTGCGTGCCTCTCGCGGGCACATCGTTTCGTGCCCGTCGACGGCGACAAACCGATGCGCCTCGTGCATGGCGATCTGAAGCCGCGCAACGTGCGCATCACCGCCGACGGCAGCGTGAAGGTGCTCGACTTTGGCATCGCCAAAGCGCTGTCCCTCAGCCGCAAGGTCACCCGCAACGACTTCGGCACCATGCCGTATCTCTCGCCGGAGCGTCTCGACACCGTCGAAGTCGACGAATTCGCCGATCTGTGGGCCGTGGGCGTGATGCTCTACGAGATGGTTCGCGGCACCCGACCGTATGAGGCAGCGGATACGCAGCGCCTCGAGCGACTCATTCGCGCGCGCGTTCCGCCGCTGCCGCTCACCGGCCGCTGTCCGATCGGTCTCGAAGCGGTGATCGCGCGGCTGCTGGGTCCGACACCGAAGGTGCGCTACGAGAGCGCCATCGCTGCGCGCGAGGATCTCGAGCGATTCAACTCAGGAAAGATCACCCAAGCCGAGGAGCTCGGGTGGCCGTCGCGCGTGGTCGACGAAGAACCCACGCGAAAGACACGGCCGTCTTCGCCGGTCGGACCCGTGGGACCAGTACCGTCCGATCCGGACGCGACGCGTCGAACGAAACCGAATGCGCCGCCGCCCGCTCCTGCTGCGCCGTCGGCCGGTGCACGACAAGCGGCCGCGGCGGCTTCGGCTGCGGCGAAACAGGCTCCCACACCATCGACGGCCAAAGGCGTACCACCGGCTGCAACGCCGCGCAAGCGTCTGCGTTTCGATCAGATCGTCGCTCGCATGATGTTCGTTGGCTTCATCTTCTTCGTGGGCCAAACGGTGGCCAACGAGTTCAAGGTGGCCAAAGACGCACGACAGGTTGCTGCCAACGTTTCCGGTCGCGAGCTCGATCAGCTTGACGATGTGTGGAGGTCGTACGACATCCTGTCGCAGCGAAGCGGGCTGGGCTGGGGGACGGGCCGCCTCGAACGCGCACTCACCCAGCGGACGATGACGCTGGCCGACCGCATCATCACGAGCTATCGTACCGGGCCGCCGACCGTGCGCGAAGCGCAGTGGCAGTCGGCACGCGACGCGCTGGCTCGTGCGATTCCCGCGTCGAACGGCGATCGCGAAGTGCGAGCTGCCTATCACTACTGCGATGGACACCTGCATCGCATCAAGGGCGAGGCGCACAAGCGTCGTCACGAAGACGAAGAGGCGCAGCGCGAGCTCACCGACGCGGTGGCGTCGTTTCGCGAGGCCGCCGATCTGCGAAGCGATTGGCCCGATCCGTTCCTTGGCCTCGCGCGCACCTTTATCTATGGACTCGAGGACATCGACCGCGGCGCCGACGCGCTGAACGAAGCGCAGCGCCGTGGATACATGCCGACGGAACGGGAAACCGTGCAACTCGCCGATGGCTATCGCGCGCGCGGCAACAGTCTGATGAAGAGTGCGGAGCAGCTGTCCGGGATGACGCAGGAGAGCGATTACCTCACGCGCGCGATCGAGGCGTATCAACGCGCGCTGGGACTCTACGGCCAGGCAGCCGGTGTCGCCACTGTGCCGTCGAACATCCGCGCCACTCAGCGTGCGCACGACCAGGCGCAGCGAAGACTCGACGAGCTGTCGCTGGCAACAGCCGAGCCCCCTCCACCCCCCGCGCCCGCTGACACGACGCCCGCCGATGAAGCGCCGAGCGCAGATCCTCCGTCGCGCACGGTGCGCTCCGACGAGCCCTCGCCGTGGCTGTGACCTATGTGTCGGCGATCGATCGCGATACGAGGCGCGTGTCGGAGGGCGCCCGCCATGTCGATCTGCGCCATGGGCTGCTCGCGATCACATCGCTCGTCGCGCTGCTCGCCGTCGCGCTGACCTACGCAGGAACGTACTCGCGTAGCGTCCGGCTGAAGCCGGACCTCCGTGCCGCGACTCAAACACCGATCGACATCACCACCCTGAAAGAGGCGACCGCGCTCGAGCCGGCGCTCGAAGCGGTGTTTCCGAATGCACTCGATCGCCATCGTGCTGCCGCGCAGATCTATCAATTCATCCGCACGCGCAACGATGCTGGTGAGCCCATCGCCAACGTTGGCGCGCTTCGCCGCGCGACCACCGACGGCACGATGCCCGTGCTCACCTCCGATCAGCTCACCACGCTGAAGCCGTCGCTTGTCGTTCGCAGCGCGAAGACCTTCCGAACCGAGATCCTCATCTGGGGCGCGGCCTACCTGGCGTCGATCTGGATCGTCGCCTGGTGGTGGTGGATCCGCCGGACGAGAGGCGACTACGTGTTGCTATCGGCCGCACACCTTTTGACGGCGCTCGGCTTTGCGATGCTCCTCAGCCGGCAGGACCCGCTGCGCGATACGCTGTTGTTCGTCCGCTACACGCAGGGCACCGCGATCGGGTTTCTGATCTTCGCCTGGGTGTCGTCGCTCGATCTGCGGCGCACGGTTCTTGCCGGTCTGAGCTATCTGCCGCTCATCACCGCGTTCGTGATGTCCGCGGTCTTGATCGTGTTCGGCAGCGGACCCGCGGGCAGCAACGCGAAGGTGAACCTCGGGCCGGTGCAGCCGGTTGAAGCGATCCGCCTGCTGATTGCGCTGTTCCTGGCCGGATACTTCGCGCGGCGATGGGAGCTGCTGCGCGATGTTCGCGGTCACGTCGTGCGCACGGTACGAGTGCCGGCGTGGCTGAATGTGCCGCGCGCCGACTACGTGCTCCCGCTGCTGGCGGGCATTACGACGGCACTGCTGTTCTTCTTCCTCCAGAAGGATCTGGGACCGGCGCTGTTCATCTCGTGTGTGTTCCTCGCCACCTACGCGGTCGCGAGAAACCGCGTCGGTCTCGCGCTGGTGGGATTCGCGGTGCTGATCGCCGGCTTCTATCTCGGCTACGCGATCAACATCTCGTCGACGCTCACGGCCCGCGTCGCGATGTGGCGATCGTCGTGGGACAACGCAGTGCGCGGCGGCGATCAGATCGCGCAGGCGCTCTGGGGCATCTCCACCGGCGGACTGTTCGGCACCGGTCTTGGTCTCGGCGACACGCGCTATCTGCCGGCCGGCCACACCGATCTCGTGTTGGCCGCAATCGGCGAGGAGCTCGGGTTCGTCGGTCTGCTGGTCGTCGCGGCGACGTTTGCGATCGTGGCCGCGCGCGGATTCCGCACCGCGCTGCGCGCGTCGAATGATTACGGCTTCTTCCTTGCCATGGTGGCAACCCTGCTCCTCACACTGCCGGTGATCATCATGGCTGCCGGCCTCCTCGGCCTCGCGCCGCTGACCGGCATCGTCACGCCGTTTCTCAGCTTCGGTGGCTCGGCGATGATCGCCAACTTCATCGCGCTCGGCATCGTCGTTGCGCTTCGCAACGTCGACTCGACGTCACACGTCTCGACGGCGACACTGCCCTTTCGCACGGGCATCACCCGACTCGTCACGACGCTCGGCACCGGCGCTGCGGGCCTGCTTCTGGTTCTCTTCGACGTGCAAGTGCTGCACGCCGACGACTACGCCGTGCGGCCGCATCTCGGTCTCCAGGGTGACGGCGTCAGACGTTTTCAATACAACCCGCGCGTCCTCGATGTGCTGGCGAGCATCCCGCGCGGCAGCGTGCTCGATCGGCGGGGCCTGCCCCTGGCGACCAGCGACGCCGCGATCGCGAAGAAGGCGCACGATGCCTACAAGAAGACCGGCATCGATGCCGACTGCGGTCCGTCGGTCGACGAACGCTGCTACCCACTTGGCGCCGCAGCGTTTCATCTGCTGGGCGATGCACGCGATCGGCGCAACTGGGGCGCCAGCAACACCGCCTACGTCGAGCGCGACTCGCAGGATCATCTCCGCGGCTTCGACGATCACTCGAAGGTGATCAAAGCCGCCGACGTCAACGGTCACGATGTCGCCACGATTCGGCGCGACTATCGCGAATTGCTTCCACTGCTTCGAAATCGGTACGTCGGGTCCGCCTTTAGGTGGCCCGGAACCACCGTGCCCGGCACATCCGATATCACGCTGACTATCGACGCACCGCTGCAAGTGCGCGTGGCCAGGATCCTGGCGAAGTACGCGGAGCGCTCTGCGACCGGCCACGCCGCCGCCGTCGTCCTCGATCCCGATACCGGCGACATCCTCGCGTCGGCGAGCTATCCGGCACCCGTGGGGTCCGGCTTTAGCCGGATCAACAACGGCACCGAAGACGACGAGACCGACGCATTCTTCGATCGCGCGCGCTTCGGCCTCTATCCTCCCGGCTCCACATTCAAGATCGTCACCGCCGCCGCCGCGCTTCGCGAAGATGCCACGCTCGGACGCACCACGTTCATGTGCGCGCTGCAACCCGATGGCCGCGCCGGCGCAAAAGTGAGCGGCTGGGGCGTTATCAGGGACGATGAGCTCGACACCGATGCGCACGGGACGATCGACATGCACGACGGAATCGTGCATTCGTGCAATGCCTACTTCGCGCAACTTGCCGTGCGCGTCGGCGCGCAGCCGATGCTCGACACCGCGCATCTCCTGGGCATCTCAATCGCGCGCGACGATTCAGTGGCGCGCGTCCGCGCCACCCTCGCGCACGCGGGCTACGGTCAAGGCGATGTCGTCGCCACGCCGGTGCGCATGGCGCGCGTCGCCGCGGCGATTGCCAGCGGCGGCGTGCTGCGTGATACGCGCATCGAGCGATCGTCGAAGCCGGCCGCGACCCATGTGCTGTTGAAGCCCGAGGGCGCGGCGTCTCTCGGCCGCGATCTGCGCGATGCCGTACTGACGGGAACAGGCAGGAGCCTCAGCGCGCACCCGTGGCGGATCGCCGGCAAGACCGGCACCGCGGAAGTCAGCGGCGCACCGTCGCACGCCTGGTTCATCGGCTACGCGCCGTACGATCACGCCGAGAAGCGCGTCGCGTTCGCGGTGATCATCGAAAACGCCGGCTACGGCGGCCGCGCCGCTGCGCCCGCGGCCGGAGAGATCGTCACCGCCGCTGCGATGAGTGGATTGGTGAAATGAAGATGGACATTCTCAGCAAGGCACGCAAGCTCGAATCGACGCTGGCGCGCACCTTCGATCGCGCCGCACAGCAGTGGTCGCAGTCCGGCCCTCGCGGCCCGCTCGAAGTGCTGCACGCGATCCTCGAGGCGATCGACGCGCGGGTCGAGCCTGCCGGCCGCGGCCGGCGCGTTTTTCCCTTCAACCGCATCAAGGTCTTCGTCCTCGCACCGACCAAGGATGCGCGCGCACGGTTGTCGTCCGTGCTCGATGGGGATCCCACGCTGCAGGGCCGCATCGCGGTCCGACTGCGCGCCGCTGGCTGCGACGCTGCCGGCGTGAGCGCGCGGATCGTTTACGTGACCCAGGGCGAAGATGGCTGGATGGCACCCGAGTATCACGTCGAGTTCGCGAATGGAACTCCAGTCGACGCGCCTCCGCCAGACGTCGTGTCGCTGACCGAGATCACATTGACGGTCACGCTCGGCACTGCGGCCAAGCCTGTTTACGCGCTGGCGCAGGATCGGATCAACCTGGGACGCTGCGAGGAAGTGCGTGACAGCCGCAATCATCTGATTCGCACCAACCACGTCGTGTTCACCGACGCCGACGCTGGCACCAACAACACCGTCTCGCGCCGTCACGCGCACATCGACTACGACGCCCGCGCCCGCGACTTCCGCATCACCGACGATCGCAGTGCGCACGGCACGTCGATCGTGCGCAACGGCGTGGCCATCCCCGTGCATCCCGGATCGCGCGGCGTGCGTCTGCAGTCGGGTGATGAGATCGTGCTCGGCGAAGCGCGTCTCAAGGTCAAGACCTAAACGCGGAGGTCGCGGGGGTCGCAGAGAGTTCGTCTCCTCCCTTCCAGCGTGACCCGCTCTGGGATCCCCGCGATCCCTGCGTTTCGTTTTGGGGTACGGTAGACGCATGGACGCAGATCTGCCGCCCGAGCTCACCTTGCTGGACGTGGAGTACATCGCGATCGAGCGCGACGCCCGCGATCTCGCCGACGGGCTCACCGAGGCGCGCGCCGCCTGGCGCGCACATCCAGGATCGTGGAGCGTCGCCGAGTGCATCGACCACCTCGCGACCGCCAACTGGATCTACCTCGCGGCATTCGAGCCGTCGGCCGCGCGCGCGCGTGCCAGCGGCCGGCGAAGAAGAGGTCCGGCACGGCCTGGCCTGATCGGCGGCTGGTTCGTCCGCTCGCTCGAGCCGCCGGTCAAGATGAAGATGAAGAACCCGAAGAAGATCACGCCGCGGACATCGCCGCCGTTCGCCGATGCGATGGCAGCGTTCCTCGCGTCACAGCAGGAGGTGCGGCGCTTTCTCCGGACCTACGCCGGGATCGACCTGGCCGGTGTAGGTTTCCCCAATCCCTTCATCCCAGGTGTGCGCTTCAGTCTGGCGACCGGACTCCACGTGATCGCAGCACACGATCGTCGCCACCTTTGGCAGGCGTGGAACGTGAGGAGAGCGGCGGAAGAACGGGCCGCCTAAGGGCGGCCCCACGTTTATTTCTCCGGGACCAGCTTCACCTCGACGTAGCGGTTCGTGTCGAGATACTCGCGCGCGGCGTCGCGCAGCGCCGGCACGGTCACCTGGTCGTAGTACGGACGCATGTTGAAGACGTCGCGCACGTCCTCGCCGTACTCGTACTTGAACAGAATCCGGTTGAGCAGGTAGCTGTTGGTCGCGATATTGGTCTCCAGCTCGCGGACCAGCGTCGCGCGCGTGTCGGCCACCTGCCCCTGCCCGGGCCCGGCCCGCTTGAAGTCCTCGATCACCTGGAACGCCGTCTTCACCAGCGCGTCGGTGCGCGCCGGATCGCAGGCGAACGTGATCGAGATGCGGTACTCACCTGTCGGCCGCTTCGTGAAGCTGGGCGTCACGTTCACGCCGTACGTGCCGCCGAGATCCTCGCGCAGCGTCCGCTGCAGATTGCCGGCCAGCGTCTCGGCCATCGCGCTCGCGATGACGCGATGCTGCTCGTCGTTCATGAACGGACCCGTGAAGACGATGCTCACCTGGCTGCGAGGCGCGATGCCGCTCTTCACCTGCCGCTCGACGACTCCCGAGGGCGGATGAATCCCGACATCCTTGACCATCTCGCCCTTGCGGGTCGTCGGCAAGCTGGCCAGATACTTCTCGACCAATGGCTTCATCGTCGGCAGATCGAAGCTGCCAACGAACACGAACACGAAGTCGCCCGCGTCGGCGAAACGTTCTTTGTAGAACGCCAGCGACTTGTTGAGATCCATGCGATCGACCGAAGCCGGCGTGAGCGGCTGCGCGCGCGGGTGGTTCTGCGTCAGCGCCGCGGTGAGTGCTTGCGAGAACAGCACGTCGGGCTGCGACTGACGATTGGCGAGATTCACTTTGAGCTGTTCGGTCAGCACCTGGAACGCCACTGGATCGGCACGCGGCGCCGTGAACGTGAGATAGATCAACTGGAACATCTGCTCGAGATCTTTGCGCGCGGCGCCGCCGGCAAGGCCTTCTTCGGTCGACGCAATGTCAGCCCTCACCGAGGCCGTCGTGCCAGCAAGCAGCTTGTCGAGATCGAGTCTGCTGAACGTTCCGAGACCACCCTGCGCGATCACCGTGTCGGCAGTTTCAGCGGCGATGAAGTCCTGATCGCTGGCGAGCGACAGCCCGCCAGGGCTCACGGCGCGGAACAGAATCTCGTCCTGCCGGAACGTCGTCGGCTTCAGCACCACCCGCAAGCCGTTGGACAGCGTCCACTCGGTGATCCCGAGCGCCTCGGTTCCCGACGTCTTGGCGACGGCGCCCGCCGTTGGCGCACGCGCCAACAGCGGTTTGTTCGTCAGCGTGTCGACATACGCCGTGAGCTTTTCAGTGTTGGCGGCACTAATCACGCTCGCCAGTTTGACCTCGTTCGGCAGCGTTGGCTTGTCGGCCTCAGGCGCGGCGATCGCCACGAGACGATTGCGATCGGGCATCCAGTCCTTCGCCACGGCGTTGAGTTCGGCGATGGTGATCTCCGGGGAGAAGCGCTGATTGAGGCCGTACTCGTAGACGATGCCGGGGATCGGCTCGGTCTCGATGAAGTTGCGCACGAACTCGTCGGCGAGCGGGCCCGATGGACTCTTGTCCTTCTCGACCACCGATCGCTCGAGTCCGCGCTCGAGATTCAGCTTCATGCGGCTCAACTCGGACGCGGTGAACCCGAAGCGAGCGACCCGCGTGAGCTCGGTGAAGAGCGCCGCAAGACCCCGTTCGACGCCTCCTTTGGCGACCAGAGCATCGAGACTCGTCACTTCCGCCGTCCGTACGAACAGCGAGCGATCGGTTTGTGCGCGCAGGAACGGCGCGTTCGGCGACTGCGAGAGCTCGTCGAGCCGCTCCGACAGCATCGCACCGAACAGCCGCTCGACCATGTAGCGGCGGTAGGCGCCGATCGTCGATTGCTCTCGCGCCGTTCGCGTGGACGTGACGCTGATGCGCGTGTTGTCGGCCTCTGGGTCGGTGATCACCGAATACGACGTTCCGGGCCGATCCTCGACCGCAAACGACGGCCGCAGCCGCGGCGAGACCGACGCCGGAATCGAGCCGAAATGCGATTTGATCTGCGCCTCGATGGCCGCCTTGTTGATGTCGCCGACGACGATCACCGCCATGAGATCGGGGCGATACCAATCCTTGTAGAACTGTCTGAGCCGATCGTAGGTGACGGTGCGAATGATGTCGGGTTTGCCGATCGGCAGCCGATCCGCGTAGCGCGACCCCCTGAGCATCAGCGGGAACTGCACGTCGTGGATGCGTTCGTCGGCGCCGAGCCCGAGACGCCACTCCTCGAGGATCACGCCGCGTTCCTTGTCGACCTCACGGGGATCGAACGTCACGTTGTGCGCGAAGTCCTCGAAGATCAGCAGCGACCGATCGATCACCGACGGGTTGTCGGTCGGGATCTGCAGCTCGTAGACGGTTTCATCGAAGCCGGTATGGGCATTGACGTGCGCGCCAAAACGCACCCCAAGCGATTGCATGAAAGTCGGAATCGCACTGGCCGGGAAGTGGGTCGTCCCGTTGAACGCCATGTGCTCGACGAAGTGCGCGAGCCCGCGCTGGTCGTCGTCTTCGAGCACCGCGCCCGCGTTCACGGCGAGCCGCAGTTCCGCGCGTGCCTGCGGCAGATGGTTCTCGCGGATGTAGTAGCGGAACCCGTTCGGCAGCGTCCCGACGGTGATCAACGGATCGACCGGGACGAGGTCCTCGAGCTTCGCGGCGCGAACCGCAGGAGGAATCGGCGGCGGTGCCACCTGCTGGGCGAACCCGACGCCGAGCGCCAGAACGATCGATGAAAGCAGGAGCGCGAACCGGCCGCGTGTCTGTGTAGTCATGAGGTCATCCGCGAGAAGCGATCTGAACGATTGTATCGGACCTGCGTGGCCGGTCAGGAGAAAGAAGCGACGCTCAGCCGCCCAGGCTGAGCGTCGATCGCCTGACGCGAGGAGACGAACCGAAGGCGAGGGCGAAACTCGCGCCGAGGCAGAACTTAGATCGACACGGTCTGTGGCGGGGCGCTCTGCTGCTGCGGTTGATACGAGCCGGGCGGGATGCGAAACGACACCGCCAGGCGGTTCCAGCCGTTGATCGCCACCAGCGCAAACGTCAGCGCGACGAGCTCGTCTTCCGAGAACTGCTGGCGTACGCGCGCCCAGACCTCGTCGGACACGTGCGATTCGCCGACGCGCGTCACGTCCTCGGCGTACTCGAGCGCCGCGCGCTCGCGGTCGCTGAAAAACGGTGTTTCGTGCCACGCACTCAGCGCGTAGATGCGTTGCTCGGTCTCGCCGAGCGCACGCGCGTCTTTGGTGTGCATGTCGATGCAGTAGGCGCAGCCATTGATCTGCGACGCTCTGATCTTCACGAGCTCGAGGAGCGAGTGCTCGAGGCCGCTGGTTTCGACCTCGCGCTGCAGGGCGAGCATCGCGCGCCCAAGCGGAGTCGACCGATACTTCGATCCATCAATTCGTGCTTCCATGATTCCCTTCGTTCATCGAATAAGAGACACCGTCGCCGAGCCAAACCGGCAGCACGTATTCTGAACCGCCGCTTTCACCGGGCCGTGCCTCGCATTGGCTCGTGATGCGCGACGAGCGGCGCCGCGCTCGGCAGTCGCAGACCGCGCATGATAATCGCGATCGCGACGAAGAACGTCGGCGCGCTCGAGAAGATGACGAGTCGGATCGCCATCTCCTGCGCGGCGCTGCCCCGCGCGCCTCCCGTTGCGAGTGGCATCGTCGTGCCACCGGCTCCCCAGACCGCCGCCAGCACGTACGCGGCCCACGTGGCAAAGCTGGAATAGACGTACGTCCACCACGCGACGAGCGATGCCGTTCTGCCGAGCGCAAGTCGTGGCCACACCAGGCCGAGCGCAAGGAAGAGGAGCGCTTGCAGCGTGCCGAGCGTGTGCACCGACAATCCGGTGCGCGGCAAAGCGAGCGCCGGAATGGCGAACCCTTCGACAGCAACGATCGCCATCATGGCGACGCCGAGCTGCAACATCCGATGGCCCTGTCGTTCGAGATTATTGGTGAGTTCCATGACCACTCCCGATTTCCAAGTCATGCTCAGTGCGAGTGAGTTGGCGCGCGAGATACACCAGCTTGTCCGGATTGCGGACCATTCGGATACCGGTGATCACATCGTCCTCGATCGAGCAGACGTAGACCGAGTCGACATGGCCTTCGAAGCGCACGAGCATCGCCGGCTCGTAGTTGACTTCGATGACCTCGACCGAGAGCTTCTCGAGCGGATAGCCCATCGCCGCCGCCGTGCGTCGAATGCCGAGCAGCAGGTTGATGACGGCGTCTCTGCCGAGCACGGGCCGCCGCGCCGCCGGCACGCGACCGCCGCCGTCGCCCCACATCCCCACGTCTTCGGCCAGGACGCGCGTGAGCTCGGCGCCGTCCCCGGTGCGCATCGCCGTCACGAAGCGCTCGGCAAGCTGTCGTTTCTGCTCGCGCGATCGCGCGGAGCGCGGCTGTCCGGCGCGCAGCTTCTCCTTGGCGCGATGAAACAGCTGACGGCTGTTTGCCTCCGTGCTGTTGAGCGCCGCGGCAATCTCCGCGTGTGAGTATTCGAGCACCTCGCGGAGTACGAACACGGCGCGCTCTTCGGGTGAGAGTGTATCGAGCAGCACCATGAACGCGAGCGTCAGCGATTCGGCGAGCGCCGCCGATTCATCGGGCCGAGATGCGCCGTCGGTGAGCATCGGTTCCGGTAGCCACGGTCCGATGTATTGCTCTCGCGCCACCCGTGCCGACTTGAGTCGATCGAGCGCGAGCCGTGTGACGACCGTCATCAGATACGCGCGAGGGGAACGGATCTCGCCCGGTTCGGTGGTCGAGGATCGCAGCCACGCATCCTGAACGACGTCTTCCGCCTCTGCTGCGCTGCCCAACATTCGATAGGCAAGCGAGAACAAGTGCGAGCGGTGCTGTTCGAATTCATTCACGTCCATAGGTCACCGACCACGAACCACGAGGCACGGAGATCACATTTCTTAGGCGGCCCGCGCGATCGCCTGCCTCAGACCTTCACGATAACTTGGAAACTTCGGCGCCCAATGGAGATCGCGTCGCGCATCACGGTTCGACAACGGCAACTGCAACGCGAACATCCGCGACAGATAGGGCATCGTCAGCCGCATCACCCACGACGGTACTGAGAACGGCGGCCGCGCCCCGGTGATGACGGCGAGTTCCGCCACGACGTCGCTGAAGCTTGCGGGGCGATCGTCGACGATGTCGTACACACTGCCTGAGCGTCCGTGGTCCAGCGCCGCGACCGTCGCCATCGCCGCATCGTCGAGATGGATCCACGGGAGCTGACCCTTATCGTCGCGCACGCGTGGCAGCCACCGTTTCCGCGCGAGCGCGATCATCTCCTCGGTGGCGGCGTTGCCACGACCGTAGAACAGGCCATAACGCAGCACGATCGCCTCGATGTCGCCGCGTCGCGCCGCGTCGAGTGCCTGCGACTCCATCGACTCCACCGCGTCGGCGGCACGCGTAATCTCCGGATCGATGCGTCTCATCGTGTTTGCAGCACGTATCAGCGCGAACGAGCCGATGACGATGCGCTGCGCACCTGCGGCAATCGCCGCCGTGAGCAGATGACGCGTGCCTTCGTCGCGAAGCCGGTTGGTCGGCCGCAGATCGGTCGCGCGCCGCGGTCCATTCTTGGGCAGCGCCGTCAGCTGATGAATGACGTGCGTCGGCGCCGCCTCACGCACCGCTTTCTCCAACGCCGCGGCATCGAGCGCGTCCACGACGACCGGAGTAGCGCCGAGCGCGCGGATCATCGATACCTTGTCGCGAGATCGGGTGGTGGCGAAGACGCGATGATTGCCAGCCACGAGTGCTCGCACGAGCGGGACCCCGATCGCGCCTGTTCCACCCGCCACGAAGACGTTCATATCAACCTCCGTACGACACTTCGACCGTAGGCAAACCCGAGCGCCGCGCCGGCTGCCTCGGTCACCGCGAGCAGCACGGCCGTCGACTCGAACAGGCCGCGCCATGCGATCGCAACGTGATCGACGCGATCCGCGCCGGGGATGATGAAATGGTTGATGAGGCCGAACAGCAGTGAGGCGGCCAGCGTGATGCCGACCAGCCTCGCACCGGCGTGCGGGTTCAGCCACATCCAGCCGAGGCCAATCAACGGTCCAGCGATGATGACGAGGACGATAAACGCCATCGCCGCCGGACCCTGCTCGACTGCCGCGCCGTTATGAGCCGAGCCGTGGATGACGCTGATGATGAGGTGAAGAATCACGACACCGGCGAGCGCGAGACGCGGCGGTGGTCCCATACTTCTGAGACGAGCGAGGTTGGCCGGATGTGACAAACCGGGATCAGGAGGCAGGACGAGTCGAGATGCTCGTTGACAGTCCGCTCCTCTCGACCAACCTGGTCAAGGCTCTCGGCGTTGTCGTCATTGGCGTAGCGATCGCCGCTGCCGGCATCTACGTTGGGGACAAAGATGATGCACCCGGCGCGTCACTCATGGGCATCCTGCTGATGATCGGCGCGCTGGTGCTGGCGGTTAGAACCGCACCCCGCAAGACCTAGCCCGCCCTCCCATCGACTATCGATGGGTCTTGACAAGCCTCCACCCGATCGGCGACTCTTCCATCGTCTATCGATGGGACGAACCAACGAGCCGCCGGACCTGCTGCCAGGAACGCTCGACCTCCTGATTCTCCGCACGCTGACGCGCGGCGAGATGCACGGCTACGGCATCGCGCAGCACCTAAGAGCGGCGTCGGACGATGTGCTGCACGTCGGCGAGAGCTCGCTCTACCCGGCGTTGCAGCGGCTGTTGCTGAACGGCTGGATCACAGGCGAGTGGGCGGCCTCCGAGAACAACAGGCGCGCGCGCTACTACTCGATCACCGCGGCAGGCCGAAAACGCCTCGCTGCCGAACGCAAGGAGTTCGATCAGCTCGTGCTCGCGATTCAGAAAGTGCTGAACGCCACGTAGCGCTCAAGCGGCCATGCGAAAACTGCTGCGTCGACTTTCGTCGATCGTGCGCTCCCGCCGACTCGCCGCGGATCTGGCCGAAGAACTGCAGTTTCATCAGGCGATGAAGCAGCAGGAACTCGAGCGCGACGGTCTGCCGCCCAACGACGCGCATCTGGCTGCGCGCGCCGCACTCGGCAACGTCACGATGGCGCAGGAAGATTCGCGTGCGGTCTGGGTGTGGCCGTGGCTCGAAAGCGTCTGGCAGGACATCCGCTACGCGTGTCGGAGTCTGCGGCGGCAGCCCGGCTTCTCGATCGTGGCGATTGGAATCCTCTCGGTCGGGATCGGCCTCGATTCCAGCCTCTTCGCCGTGTTCAACGCCGCAGCACTTCGACCGTGGGCGGTCAACGACGCGAGCCGAGTCGTCAACGTCTACAGGCTCGCCAGCGGCGTGCCGGTTGGCGCCAACAACGCGATCGGATTCTCGATCGCCGAAGCGCGCGTTCTCGATGCCAGCAGCCGGACGATGAACGGCATCTTCGCGATGCGACAGGCGGAGATGCGGTTCGATTCCGACACCATCGCTGCCCACACCATGATCGTGACCGGTAATTACTTTCGCGTGCTCGGCGTGGAGATGGAGCGTGGCCGGGGATTCGTCCCCGAAGAAGACAGCGATCACGCACCCGAACCGGTAGCCGTCTTGAGTTACTCGAGCTGGCAGACCCGTTTCGGCGGCGATCCGGAGATCGTGGGCAGGCGCATTCGATTGGACGAGGTGCCGGCGACAGTGATCGGGGTTACATCGCGCGACTTCGCGGGCACCGCGACGCTCAAGACCGATGTCTGGATACCGTTCGAGTCGCTGCGCCAGTTTCATCCGCTCGACACATCGATAGCCGAGCTGCTGACGTCACCCACGCACTGTTGCTCGGCGGTTGCGGGGCGCCTTGGACGGGGAACGGGCGT